>Ga0247610_10009110_pt1 | contig 10038 bp, 6 predicted proteins | sample 174DNAGHGhighgp2_FD_193483 | JGI IMG/M metagenome (GOLD analysis project Ga0247610, IMG submission 193483) | Sheep rumen microbial communities from Palmerston North, Manawatu-Wanganui, New Zealand - 1742 DNA GHGhigh gp2 | ecosystem: Host-associated > Mammals > Digestive system > Stomach > Rumen ... | reverse complement strand
TCTCGGCCGTAGTGCTGAACGTCCCGGCCCTGCAGGACCTGGGCGGCGCCCGTGCCGGTCGTCGTAGCGGTTGGCCCCAGCCTATCGAGAACCACCCCTTCCTCACGTCCGAGCAGCTCGATACTACCCTTCCTTATTTCGACGGTGCACTCCTCATACGCCATTCGCGCGCAGAGATCTATTGTGAGATGGGACTCATCGACACTACCTGTCCGCCTACCAGCATCTGGGCTTCGCTCAATGGTGCCAAGGGCAAGAAGACCGTCAACTGCGTACCCTTCCGCACTCATGCTTGGCCTTCGGGGGCTATTCGCCCGTACTGGGAACAGAAATACCTGCGTCCGCGCGAGGCTTTTATTGATAACTACCTGAAGTAAGAAAGCCCCCCTGCCCCCTAAAGGGGGTGCAACCTGCGGGCTGGACAAGCACTCCCCCTTTAGGGGGCTGGGGGGCTACCCATCGGTGCCCCTTTGGCAATGAAGACGGCGCCGTCAGTGTGGACTACGACGGACTTCTCACTTCTCACTTTTAATATTCTTCCTAACCTCACACATAATGAATACAAGAAGTCTTCTCATCCTTTCTGCGCTGACGCTGATTATGGCAGGTAGCGTGCGAGGCGCAGATGTTCAGACCGTACAAATCAGTGCCGCATCCAAAGGCGGCGTCTTTGAGGGAATCGGCGCCGTCAACGGCGGCGGCGCCACCTCAGTGTTGCTCAAGGACTATCCCGAGCCTCAGCGCTCGCAGATTATGGACTTGGTGTTCAAGCCCATGTTCGGTGCTTCGGTCAGCACGATGCTTATAGAGGTGCCGGGCGACGGCAATTCCACTCAAGGCAGTATGCCTTCGCACAGCCATTGGCGCGGCGATGCCAATTTCCATCGCGGTTATATGTGGTGGGTGATGCGCGAGGCCAAGCGTCGCAACAGTGCGCTGGCTCTGGATGCGACAGCCTGGAGCGCCCCGTCATGGGTAGGCGATTTCTGGTCGGACGATATGGTGGACTACTACATCACCTGGCTGCGCGGCCTGCGCGAGGTGCATGGGCTGGAGCTCGATGCCCTGGGCTGTCACAATGAGAAAGGCTGGGACGCCAAGTTCGCCAAGAATATGCGTCGTGCGCTGGACGAGCGCGGCTTTGGCGACGTGAAGCTCCACGGCTTCGGCAACTGGGGCCGCTCGAAGCTCGATTTCCTCAAGCGTATGCAGGAGGACAAAGAGTTTGCCGATGCCCTCGACGTCGTCTGTGCCCACACTTTCAGCGAAGTGCCGCTGACTGCCGAACAACGCGCCATCATCGACCAACTGGGTAAACCCGTCTGGAACAGCGAGGAGCACGTGTATCGTCCCGGCTTCGACTGCCTTATCAGCATCGTCAAATGTTTCAACGAGAACTATATCGTCAGCGGAGCTACGCGAATCATCAACTGGTACGACATCGCCGGTGTCTATCCCTTGGAGCCCTACAGCCACGACCCTGCCATGTTGTTGGCTCGCGAACCATGGAGCGGCAACTATACTGTGCGCGAAGCCCTTTGGGGCTATGCCCACTACGGACAGTTCACCCATCTGGGTTGGCGCTATGTCGATGGCGGTTGCGTCAAACTCGACGGCGGGGGCTCGATGGTCACGCTGCGTGACCCCGCTACTGGCGACTACAGTATTATCATTGAGACCAAGGATGCCAAGCAGGAACAGACCATCAGCGTGAAAGTGGCTGGCGGCTTGAAGAAAGGCAAGCTATGCCTGTGGACTAGCGATGCACGCGCCCAGTTCGTACGCGAGCAAGACATCACGCCCAAGAGGGGCTCGTTCGCCCTCACCGTGAAGCCGGGCACGGTCTATTCGCTCTCCACGACGACGGGCCAGCAGAAAGGCAGCTTTGCCGATGTGCCGCCCTCGCAGCCCTTCCCCCTCCCTTATCAGGATGACTTCGAACAATATAAGGATATGGCCGCTTGTGGCTACCTACCCCACTACACGGCCGACCTCATCGGCTGCTTCGAACTCGTGGAGAACCCCACGCCGAAGAGCCATTCCTCGCGATGCATCCGTCAGACCGTGGGCTCCCACACCCTCAGCTGGGCTCCCGAATGGCACCACTACACCATTCTCGGTGACTCCGCCTGGCGCGACTATGAGGTCAGTGCCGATGTCTATCTGAACCCGCAGGATGAGGCTGGCGTGATGGGCCGCCTGTGCGATGTGGGCTCGGGCTATGGCGTCTGGGCCAAAGGCTACTATCTTAAGCTCGACGACCAAGGTCGCTGCACGCTCATCCTCACGCGTGGCAAGCTCGACCAGAAAGAGCTCATCGGCGACAAGGAGCAGCAAGCCGCCATTCTGGCGCGCAAGGATGTGGAGATCGGCGGCGAATACACCTTGGCCGAAGCACAGGTGGCTGGCATAGCGGCCTGCCAGTGGCACAACCTGCGCCTGCGCTTCCTCGGCGACCAGATCACGGGTTATGTCGATGGCAATGAGGTGGTCAAAGCCACGTCCGACCATTATCGCAAGGGCATGGCTGGTCTGATAGCTCCACAGCATGAACGTGGTATCTCTACACCATATTTCGACAACGTCCGTATCAGCCCCCCAACCCCAGCCCCCCCAGCCCCCTAAAGGGGGAGCAACCTGCGGGCTGGACAAGCACTCCCCCTTTAAGGGGCTGGGGGCTTGCGCAGGGTTTTCCTGATTTCACCAAGTTGAACTTCGGTTGTGACGGAAACAGCATCACAGCCGGTCAGCAATGGTCGCAGACGGTGGTCGAGCAGCTGGGTTTTGCCACTCACCACAATGTGGCCGTAGGCTCTGCCACCTGGGCCTGCCACCCCGACACACAGGACTACGGCAGCGCTGCCTTTGCCGGCATCTCAGGCGGTTGGCAGCCCACCGATGATGCTGCCGAACTGCAGAAACGCCATAACAACTGTTCGAAGGTGCATATTCAGAAGTTCATCGCCGAGGTGGAGACTGGACAGTTCCCTGCGCCCGATGTGTTCGTATTCTCCATGGGAACGAATGATGGCAATCTCGGCACGGCCGAGGAGGCGCTGAAGGGCAAGAGCCTCGATGAGGTGGACGTCACCACCATGGCCGGTGGCGCACGTTGGGCCATCCAGACCATCATAGAGCGCTTCCCCGACTGCCGTGTCTTCGTCTGCACACCCATCCAGACTGCCGACCCAGGTCACAACGCCTTCAACCTGCGCAAGTGCCAGATTCTGAAAGACATCTGCCGCGCCCTCTCCGTGCAGGTCATCGACTGCTGGGCGGAGTGTGGCATCACAGAGAAGCTGGAGAACGGCCACGGCCAGCGCTACCTGCGTGACGGCCTTCACCCCGACCGCCCCGGTCAGCAGCTCATGGGACGCTATATCGCGAAGGAAATCCGCAACAACTATTTCTGACCACACAACTGGGGCAGCCCCCTGGGGGTGATGGGGCCGCCGTGGTACGGCGGCATACGGAACATATTAATGCTTCAGCCCCCTAAAGGGGGAGTTCAGCCCCCCACCCCCCTAAAGGGGGAGTGTTTGTCCAGCCCGTAGCCCCCCTGCCCCCTAAAGGGGGTGTTTCTAAGCGCGCAGCCTCTCCCCCTTCAGGGGGCTGGGGGGCTGGGGGGCTACCCCAGGATGTCCTTTTATCCACATAATCTTAAAGCTGTAAACAAAGATGAGAAAGATCGTATGTATCGTCCTCGGCCTCTTCGTATGCTTAGGTCTTGAGGCGCAAAAATGGGAGAAAATCGGTGACCGCCCTCAGATGGGTTGGAACACTTGGAATAAATTTGCCGGTAATATCAACGAGGAACTTGTCCGCGGCATCGCCGATGCTCTCGTTGAGACGGGTATGCGTGATGCCGGCTATACGTACATCAACCTGGACGACTGCTGGCATGGCGAGCGCGATGCCGATGGCTTCATCCAAGCCGATGCGAAACGCTTTCCCAACGGCATCAAGGCCTTGGCCGATTATGTCCATGCCCGCGGGCTGAAGCTCGGTATCTATAGCGACTGCGGCACAGCCACTTGCGCAGGCCGTCCCGGAAGCCTTGGCCATGAGTATCAGGATGCCCTTCAGTATGCCCGCTGGGAGGTGGACTACCTGAAGGAGGACTGGTGTAATACCACAGATATAAATGCTCGTGGAGCCTACAAACTGATGAGCGATGCCTTGCGCGCTTCAGGGCGCCCCATCTTCCTGAGCATGTGTGAATGGGGCAGCAACAAGCCTTGGCTCTGGGCCCGCGACATCGGGCATAGCTGGCGCATCGGGCCGGATATCTGGTGCAATTTCGATTCCACGCGCGTGCATCCTCAGGGCTTCACGGATATCGGTGTCATGCAGTGCATACGCCTCTGCGAGCCTCTGCGTAAGTACGCAGGTCCCGGACATTGGAACGACCCCGACATGCTCGAAGTAGGCAATGGTATGACAGTGAACGAGGATCGTGCCCACTTTACTATGTGGTGCATGATGGCCTCGCCCCTCATTCTGGGCAATGACCTGCGTTCGATGAGTCCGGAGACCAAAGCCATCCTCATGAATAGCGAGCTGATTGCAGTGGACCAGGATGAATTGGGCGTGCAAGGCTTGCGCTTCGCTACAGAGCAGGGCTTGGAGTTCTGGTTCAAGCCTCTGAAAGGCGGCGACTGGGCATTCACAATCCTCAACCCCACCAAGGCCCCTGTAAGCTATGCACTCAACTGGCAACATTTCAATCTCACCGATATGGAGGTGAGCCGCTTAGGCACACACTTTGATAGTAAGGTCTATAGAATCCGTAACCTCTGGACGCATAAGGATGAGGGCAAGACACTGCTTGCCGACAAGGTGTGGCGCACCCTCACCGTGCCGGCTCGCGATGTCATCTCCTACCGTCTTACGCCCGTCAGCACCAAGACTCCGACCACGGCGCAGCTGCTGAGCACCCGTCTGGCGCGCCTGGCGAAGAAAGGCATAATGTTCGGACATCAGGACGACCCCTTCTACGGTCTCGGCTGGAGCTATGAGGAAGGGCGCAGCGATGTCCGCGACCTTGTGGGCGACTATCCTGCCGTAATGGGCTTCGAGTTAGGTGGCATCGAGCTGGGCGTTGAGAAGAATCTCGACAGCGTACCTTTCCAAGTGATGCGCCGTGAAATCCTTGCCCAACACCGGCGCGGCGGCATCGTCACCATCTCATGGCATCCCCGTAACCCGCTCACGGGAGGCACCGCCTGGGTCAATGGCGAAGAACGGAGCAAGAACACCGTGGCTGCGGTGCTGCCCGGCGGCAGATCGCACGGCGTGTTCGAAATCTGGTTGAGACGCCTCACCGCCTTCCTCGCCTCGCTGAAGGATGAGCAGGGCCGACCGATTCCCTTCATCTTCCGTCCCTGGCACGAGAACAGCGGCGGCTGGTTCTGGTGGGGACGCGGCCTGTGCTCCAGTCAGGAGTACCGCGCGCTATGGAATATGACGCAAGACTTCGTAGCGCAGACGCTGCCTTATAACATCCTTTGGAGCTGGAGCCCCAACTACGGCTTCGATGCCGATGCACTCGACACCTATCCTGGCCACGACCGCGTGGACATCATCGGGCTCGATGCCTACCAGCAGCGCAATGGTGAAGAGGCCTTTATCAAGCAGCTGAACAAGGACCTCGCCACGCTGTGCCAGTTGGCCCGCGAAGGCCGACGGCTGGTGGCGCTCACCGAGTGCGGCTTCCAGAACATCCCCGACCCAACGTGGTGGACGCGTGTGCTGCAGCCTCAGATCGAGAAATACCCCATCAGCTATTTCCTCGTCTGGCGCAACGCCGACCGCCGTCAGTATTTCGCACCGGCTCCCGGCACGGCTGATGCCAAGGACTTCACGGAGATGGTAAAGAGCAAGAAAATATTGATGCTAAAAGATATTGCAAAATGATAGACTTCGAACAAAAGCTAAATCGCTTGAGGGCACACCACGAGGAGCTGCTCGAGCGCACCAACGAACCGCTGCCGTGGGGCAATGGCATCTATGAGAAATATAAATTCCCCATCCTCACGGCTGAGCATACGCCCCTGGAGTGGCGCTACGACTTTTCGCCCGAGGACAACCCCTTCCTGATGCAGCGCATCATGATCAATGCCGTGTTCAATGCCGGCGCCATCAAACTTGGCGGCCGCTATCTGCTGGTGTGTCGCGTCGAGGGTGCCGACCGCAAGAGCTTCTTCGCCGTAGCCGAGTCGCCAAACGGCATCGACCGCTGGCGCTTCTGGCCCGAACCGATCACCATGCCCGAGGCTGCCGAACCGGCCACCAACATTTATGATATGCGACTGACGCAACACGAGGACGGCTGGATATACGGGGTGTTCTGCGCCGAGCGCAAGGACGAGCTGCGCCCGCAGGACATGAGCGCGGCCACAGCCACCGCCGCCATTGCACGGACAAAGGACCTGCTGACCTGGGAGCGACTGCCCGACCTGAAGTCCAGGAGTCAGCAACGCAACGTGGTGCTGCACCCAGAGTTCGTCAATGGTAGGTACGCCTTCTACACCCGCCCGCAGGACGGCTTCATCGACACCGGCTCGGGCGGTGGCATAGGGTGGGGACTGTGCGAGGACATCACCCACGCCGCGATAGACGAAGAAATCATCATCAACCCCCGCCACTATCACACCATCATGGAGGTAAAGAACGGCGAGGGCCCTGCGCCTATCAAGACCGAGAAAGGCTGGCTGCACCTGGCCCATGGCGTGCGCAACACGGCCGACGGATTGCGCTACGTGCTGTATATGTATATGACGGCGCTCGACGCCCCCACGAAGGTCATTGCCCAGCCCGGCGGCTACTTCCTGGCACCTGAAGGGCAGGAGTATGTGGGCGACGTGATGAACGTGGCCTTCTCCAACGGCTGGATAAAGGATGCCGACGGGCGCGTGCTCATCTACTACGCCGTAGCCGACACGCGCCTGCATGTGGCCGTCTCGTCGGTGGAGCACCTCATCGACTACTGTATGCACACGCCCGAAGACGAGCTGACAACGAGTGCCAGCGTGGAAGCCATCAAACGTCTTATAGCTAAGAATCATGGTCAAACTAAGTGAGAAGATAGGCTATGCCTTAGGCGATGCCGCTGCCGGCGGTATCACGTGGAAGGTCATGTCGATAGCCTTCCCGCTGTTTTTCACCAACGTGTTCGGACTCACCATTGCCGACACCGCCACGCTGATGCTCATCGCCCGCATGTTTGACGTCGTGACCGACCCGCTCATGGGCTCGCTGGCCGATCGCACACAGTCCCGCTGGGGCACCTACCGCCCTTGGCTGCTCTTCGGTGCCGTGCCCTTTGGCCTTGTCTTTGCCCTGCTACTCTATACGCCCGACTTCGGACCCGTGGGCAAGCGCATCTGGGCCTACACGCTCTATCTGCTGATGATGGTGGCCTACACGGCGGTGAACGTGCCCTACGGCTCGATGCTGGGCGTGATGACCGACGACGATGACGAGAAGAACCAGTTCTCGTCGTTCCGCATGGTGGGGGCCTACGCCATGGGCTTCGTCACGCTGCTCTCGTTTCCCTATCTGCAGAAGCTGGTGGGCGGCACGCCGCAGCACCAGTATGCCGTGCTTGGTGCCTTCTTCGGACTGCTGGCCACTTCGGGCACCCTGGCCTGCGGCCTGCTCACGCGGGAGCGACTGAAGCCTGTGCGAGCTGAGAAATTCTCGCTGAAGCCCTTTGCCGACCTGTTCCGCAACCGTCCGTGGGTCAACCTCACGCTCATCGGCATCGGCATGAACTTCTTCAACGGCTTCCGCTATGCCGTGGCGGGCTATCTGTTTGAGTACTGCCTGAAGGGCGACGTGACCGTGAGCGGACTCATCATCAACTACACTGTATTCATGACCTTTGGCGAGCTGACCTGTATGGTCTTCGGAGGGGTGTCGCCAGCGTTCACCCGCTGGTTGGGCAGCAAGCGCAAGGCTTTCCGCGTGGCTGTCATCATAGCAGGCGTGGCCTCGGTAGGTTTCTTCTTCATCCCAATGGACGCGGCCTATGTCTGGCTGATGGTGGCCGTGGTGGTCATCACCTCCATAGGCGTGGGCCTGTTCTCGCCGCTGCTGTGGTCGATGTATGCCGACGTGGCCGACTATGCCACCCGGAAGAACGGTACGTCATCCACGGGGCTCATCTTCGCCAGCGGCACGATGGCACAGAAATTCGGCACGGCCATCAGTGGCTCGCTCGTGGCACTGCTGCTGGGCGCGGCCGGATTCGTGTCGGGCACCAGCACCGCCGGCGACACCGTCATCACCATCACCGATATGGATGCCGTGTGCCGGATGATTTGGTCGCTCTTCTCGCTCTTCCCAGCCGCCATCGCGCTCATCATGTTGTTTCTGCTGCATCAATATCCCATCAAGAAATAGAAGACTATGAATAATTGTTCCGTATGCTGCGATACCATCGCTGCCCTCAAGACTTCTGCCCGCCAGCTGCTGGAAGACAACATCCTGCGCTTCTGGCTCGAAAAGATGCAGGACCATGAGCACGGGGGCTTCTACGGGCGCATGGACGGCAACAACAGGCTTCACCCTGAAGCCGACAAGGGGGCCATACTGAATGCCCGCATCCTGTGGACGTTCTCTGCGGCCTATCGAGTGTTGGGCAAACAGGAATATCTTAACATGGCCACCCGCGCGAAAGACTATTTCATGCAGCACTTTATGGACAAGACCTACGGTGGGGTCTTTTGGAGCGTGGATTATAGGGGGCGCCCCAAGGACACCCGAAAACAGTTCTATGCCATAGGCTTCGCTATCTATGGTCTGTCGGAATATGCCCGCGCCACGGGCGATGAAGAAGCACTTGCCGCGGCCGTCAGTCTCTACGAGTGTGTGGAGCAGCACGCCCTCGACCATGAATGGGGCGGATACATCGAAGCGACGACACGTGAATGGCAGCCCATCAGCGACATGCGCCTCTCGGAGCACGATGCCAACTATCCCAAGTCGCAGAACACCCACCTGCACATCATGGAGCCATACACCAACCTGCTCCGTGTATGGCCATCGGAACGGCTGAGACTGTCGCTAAGAAACATCATCCGCATCTTCCAGAACTGCATCCTCAATAGTGAGACCCACCATCTGGACCTCTTCTTCGAGAACGACTGGACGCGCGGTGCCGAACATTTAGAGAGCTACGGCCACGACATCGAGTGCTCATGGCTGATGCACGAGGCTGCCCTCGTGCTGGGCGACAAGGACGTGCTGGCCGAGATGGAGCCGGTGGTCACGATGGTGGCACGCGCCTCAGAGAAGGGGCTGCAGCCCGACGGTTCCATGCTGCATGAGGCCAACCTGGACACTGGGCATATCGACGACGACCAGCAGTGGTGGGTGCAGGCCGAGGCTGTAGTGGGATTCCTGAATCTCTTCCAGCATTTCTCCGACCGTGCTGCCCTTGACAAGGCGCTCCGCTGTTATGACTACATACAGCACAACCTTGTGGACCGTGAACATGGCGAGTGGTACTGGAGCCGACGGCCCGACGGCTCCGTGAACCGCGACGACGACAAGGCCGGCTTCTGGAAATGTCCGTACCACAACGGGCGCATGTGCCTGGAAATCATAGAGAGGGAGTTCTGAACGGTGGCAGCCGCCTGGTCATCATGACTGCCGAGGATAAGGGTCGTTCTCATGGGCGCGTCTTGGCTTTTGCGGTGCAAAGATATATAGAAACTACATGTGTGAGCCAGTAAAAATGAAAAATTAAATGATGGTACGATTGCAGATAATCATATTTCTTATTTGTGGCTCTGCGCTCTAATTTATAGATAGCTCTCTATATACCTGCGCCCGGCCTTGACAGCCAAGGCCGGGCGCAGTGTGGTGATGGAGTGAGGCGGCCATCGTCAGCTGACGCAGTTGACGGGTCGGTGCTCCATGAAGGCTGTGATGTTGTGCGTGGCAATCTTGATGAGGCGCTCGCGTGCCTCGTGTGTCGCCCAGGCGATGTGCGGGGTGATGTAGCATCGCGGAGCCGTGAGCAGCGGGTTG
>Ga0247610_10009109_pt1 | contig 10038 bp, 6 predicted proteins | sample 174DNAGHGhighgp2_FD_193483 | JGI IMG/M metagenome (GOLD analysis project Ga0247610, IMG submission 193483) | Sheep rumen microbial communities from Palmerston North, Manawatu-Wanganui, New Zealand - 1742 DNA GHGhigh gp2 | ecosystem: Host-associated > Mammals > Digestive system > Stomach > Rumen ... | reverse complement strand
GGGGCAGGAAGTCGAAATAGTGGTAGAAGTCGGCGGGCTTGTGCTCCGGCTTCGTCAGCTCTTTCAATTGTTGATAATCAGCCGAATAGACTACATCGGCTCGTTTGCAGCCGCACTTGCACTGCTGGTTTTGGGAAAACCAAGTGGCAAAATCGGGGATGACCTCGCCACATTGGGTACAGACTAATTTATATTTGTTGTTCATATACTGCTTTTTTATGATTCAATTTCATACCATAACTCAACGGCCGCGAAACGCTAATACCTAAGCGACAAAACCTTACGGTAACCGGATCAGCGTGGAGCCGGTGGTGCTCCGCTTGTCGGTGAGCAGCTGCACGGCATAGACACCGTCCTTCAGCATGGAGAGATCGATGTCGGAACGACCGCTTTGAGTCCGCACCAAGCTTCCGTTGAGCGAATAAACGTTGAACACGATCTGCTTGGGGCATTCGTCCACAAAATCGGCATACAGATGGCGATTCACCACCCGGAAGGTCACTCCCTGCGGCTGGTTCTGGCTCAGGTCGGGAATGCGGGAAGGCAAATCCAGCACGTAGAGCAGTCCGCGGTAAGCGTCAATCTGGCCGTAGCCGTAGGTGTTGTTCGGGTACTCCAACGTATTGTCAGGGTGCGTGGAGGTTTCGCGGATGACTTCCATGGCTTCAGCGGGCGTAAGGTCAGGCTTGGCCTGCAGCCACAGCGCGATGACACCGGCCACCACGGGCGAGGCCATGGAGGTGCCGCTTTCCGCCAAGTAGTAATAGTCCTTGCCGTTATGCTGGAACTGGTGCGTGATGCTCTTCTTGATGCCGGCAAAGTCGCCGTAGAAGCTGTTGTAGGCGGCATTGATGTTCAGTCCGGGCGCCACCACATCAGGTTTTATCCGCCCGTCGAAAGTGGGGCCGCAGGAAGAGAACTTGGTGATCTGCCCGTTCTGGTCAGGTGCGAACTGGACCATGTCGTAGTACTCTTCACCTTCGATGTTGGTCACCGAGGACTTGTAACCGGTGGCTCCCGCCGCGATGATGTCGGGCAATATCGCCGGCCAGGAGACGGAGTAGCCCGGCTGCGCAAAATGGTACTGCGGCACGTTCTCAACGTTGGTAAAGGGGCTGAAGCTGATGTCGCTGTACATCCATGCGGGGTTTTCGCTGGTGAGCAGCACGAGTGCGCCGCAGAAGAACAAGTAGCCAAGGTTCGGCATGACACCCTGGATGTGATAGACGGAACCACGCGGATCCTGGTAGGGAGTCAACGTGACATCCAGCTGCACCTCGCCCATGCTGACAGTAGTGGTGAAATGGCTGCCGTTCACAGCGTCGATGCTGTCGGTGTGGAAGGAGATGGTTCCTTCAATGCCGCCGCCGGTGATGCCCATGCCCAGGAAGTCGAAACGGACGAACTGGTTGCCCGGGGTCACCAAGTCAATGTCGATGTACTGGCCGCTGTAGATCCCGTTCTCGATGCCTGTGCCTGCCTGAAGGTCCGAGGCCCCTTTTGCCAAGAAACAAGAGCGGTTGCCGTCGTTTCCGGCTCCCGCCACGATGATGCGCCCCGGCCCGACGAGCTGTTGCAGTGCCTCGCCCTCCAACTTGCGCTGGCGGGTCAGCGTGATGCTCTCGCAGCTGCTGAAATTGATGACGCAGGGTTTGTTGTCAGTCTGCGCACGGTCGAAGATCTTCTTGAACCCCAACACGGCAATGGCTGAAGTGTTCGCATCAGGGTTCTCGAACTGCTCGCGCTCGGAGTTGAAGTCGGCGAGGTAGATGTCGGCCTCGGGCGCCATGCCCTGATACTGCCCGTTCACGGCGGAACCGGCCATGATGCCGGTCACATGCGTGCCGTGGACGCCGTTCAGGGTGTATTGCGAATGTTCCAGGGCGGCGATTTCCGCTGCGGTCTCCAACGCATGACCCAACGTGCTGTCGGCGTTCGGCCAGTGGAAGTCGTAGTAGTATTGGATGCGCAAGTCGCCGTTGGCATCCAGGAATGCGGGATGGGTGAAGTCGTAATAACTGTCGAAGACCCCCGCCGCCACTCCGGCGCCGGTGTAGGCCTGCGGCAGATTCTGGCCGGCATAGACGGCAGAGGCGTTCACCTGCTGCGGGGTCACGTCCATCGCGGGACGAGGCATCCGTTCAGCCTCAATACGCTCGATGGTGTCGTTGTTGGAAAGGGCCGCAACCTCCCCCAACGGGATGCGCACGATATAGACACGCCCCACCTGGTCGAGGAGACGACAGTGGTGTGCTCCGAAAAAGGTCCCGGCATCGCATGGAATGGCGAACGAGACCAAGGCGGCCACGCTCGCATTCGACACCGCGTCACCTGGAGTTGCCTTAGATTCGGCATACCGGTCAACCAACTTTGCCAAATGGGCGGACACTTTGCCTGTGTTCAGACTGTTCTGTGCAAAGCCTGAAAAAAAGAAAAGCGTCAAGAACAAAAAAAGAGCACTTTTTTTCATAGCGGCGCAATGCACTTATCTATTTGATCAACGCCATATCCGGAATCGGTTTGTCGTATTCGCCGCGGGCCTGTCGTTCCTTGATGTCGCGGAAAGCCTCCAAAGTGCGCTGCACGTCCTCCATGCTGTGGGCGGCCGTGGGGATGATGCGGAAAATGAGCATTCCGGGAGGGATGACGGGATAGGTGACGATGGAGCAGAAGATGTTGTAGTTCTCGCGCAGATCGACGGCAATGTTGGCGGCCTCGTTGATGCCGCAACGCAGATGCACCGGGGTGACACACGCCTCGGCGGGTCCGATCTCATAACCGAGGTCGCGGAAACCTTTCTGCAGAGCGCGGGTGATCTCCCACAGATGGGCTCTCAGGCGGTCGCCCTCCTCGCTGCGGATAATCTCAAGGCGCTTCAGGCAGCCGACCACGATGGGCATCGGCAGCGACTTGGCGTACATCTGGGAACGCATGTTGTAACGCAGGAAATTGATGATGCTCTTTTCGGAAGCCACGAAGCCGCCGATAGTGGCCATGGACTTTGCATACGCCCCGATATAGACGTCGATGTCATCCATCACGCCGAAATGCTCGGAGGTGCCTCTACCGTGCGGGCCCATCGCGCCGAAGCCGTGGGCGTCGTCGATGAGAATGCGGAACGGGTACTTTTTCTTAAGGGCCGCAATCTGGTCGAGGATGCCGAGTGCGCCGGTCATGCCGAACACGCCTTCGGTGATCAGCAGCACGCCGCCGCCCTGTTCCTCGGCGATCTTGCAGGCGTTGCCAAGAATACGCTCGCAATCGACAATGTCGTTGTGGCGGAACTTGAAACTCTTTCCGAGGTGCAGGCGGATACCGTCGCGCAGGCAGGCGTGGGCCTCGGCGTCATAGACGATGACGTCGCGTCTGCACACCAACGAGTCGATGGTGGACATGATGCCCTGATAGCCGAAGTTGAACTCGAAGGCGGCCTCCTTGTGCTCGAAGTCGGCCAATTCGCGTTCCAGTTGCTCGTGGAGGGCGGTCTGGCCGGTCATCATGCGGCTTCCCATCGGATAGGCCATACCCCAGCGGGCGGCACCTTCCGCGTCAGCTTTGCGGACCTCGGGATGATTGGCCAAGCCGAGGTAGTTGTTGATGCTCCAGCAGAGCACCTCCTTGCCGTTGAAGCGCATGTGGGGACCCAATTCGCCTTCCAGCTTCGGGAATGCGAAATAGCCGTCTATCTTTTCACGGTACTGCCCGATCGGGCCACCGGATGACTCCTTGATTCTTTCGAAAATGTCTTTCATATCGTTCGTTTTTTTATTTGTGATCGGTGAATAGTGATTGGTGAACTGTGATCAGAGATCCGTGTTTCGTAATCGTTGAGTAGATGCAGTCGTTTGGCAAGCATCCATCTCCTCAAAAATTGCGGTGCAAAAGTAGCAAAAAAGTAGTCACACGGGACAGTTCTCCGCATTTTTTTTATTTCCGTCACGCATATTTGCAATTTATGTACTTTTGCCGCCGAAAATTCCCACAGATGGTCAAGAACAACGACATTGAATACGCTTCCCCAGAGGAAATCAAACGTTTCCAAGAGAGCAAGTTGCGCGAGGCGTTATCCTACTTGGGCGCAAACTCCCGCTATTATCGGCGGATGTTCGAACGCTACAACATCAACGCAGGCAAAATCCGTTGCATCGAGGACCTCGTGAACATCCCGTTCACCGAAAAGAAGGACCTCCAGCTTTTCAACGAGGACTTCCTCTGCGTGCCCAAGGAGAAGGTCATCGACTACATCACCACGAGCGGCACGCTGAGCGACCCGGTGACGTTCTGCTGCACTGAGAAAGACCTGCAACGGCTGGCTTTCAACGAAAAGAAAAGTTTCGAATGCGCAGGGCTGCAGCCTGGCAACATCCTGCAGCTTATGGTCACCCTCGACAAGCGGTTCATGGCCGGACTGGCTTATTTCCTGGGGTTAAGGGAGTTGGGAGCCTCCGTCATCCGCGTGGGGAACGGCATTCCCGAACTGCAATGGGACACCATCCAGCGCATCCGCCCCGACAGCATCATGTGCGTGCCGTCGTTCATCCCGCGACTCATCCAATATGCTGAAGACCACGGCATTGACTACCAAAATTCGAGTATTCGGAAAATCATCGGTATCGGAGAGAGCCTCCGCAACCAGGACTTCTCGCTCAACCTCTTGGGCCAGCAAATCAAATCGAAATGGGACGTGGAACTCTACGCCACCTACTCCTCAACGGAGATGGGCGCGACGTTCAGCGAGTGCGAGTACGGTGTGGGCGGCCACGTGCACCCCGAACTCATCATTGTGGAGATTATCGGCGAGGACAACCTGCCGGTACCCGACGGCGAGACTGGCGAGGTGGTGGTGACGACTCTCGGTGTGGAGGGTATGCCACTCCTGCGCTTCCGCACGGGCGACGTATGCGCCAAAATCACAGAAAAGTGCCCTTGTGGCCGGAACAGCTACCGTCTCACCCCGTTGGTAGGCCGCAAGAACAACATGATAAAGCTGAAGGGCACCACCCTCTACCCGCCGGCCCTGATGGACGTGCTCAACAACACCCCGTTCGTGCAGAACTACGTCATCTACGTGCAGGATTCGCAGCAGGGCACCGACGAGGTGGTCGTGAAAGTGGGGCTGAACGCAGAGGTTGTGGCCGAGAACGCGCGCTTCAAGAACCACCCCGAAGAAATCGTCAACGAGCTGAAAAACCGTTTCAGAGCACACGTGCGGGTGGCTCCAGTGGTGCAAGTCGCCTCCGTGGAGGAGGTCCAACGCATCAACTTTCCACCGAGTGCACGGAAACCCGTGAAGTTCGTGGATTTACGGAAAAAAGACCGTTGACGAAGTGCTATGGAGGTGTACGAATCACGGATTTCTGTTCAACGTTTACCAATCACCGTTCACAAAAAAATTGTATCTTTGCGGCCGCTTAAAAAAAGGCTAAACTTCGGACGGCCCGAGCCGTCCATCCCAACATCGAAATAATATAAAACAATAGAAAAATGAAAAAAATGTTCACTCTCGGAATGGTTCTTGCGCTTGTATGCCTGGGCTTTTCCGCAAAATCACAGACAGAAATGACAAATCAACAGAAAGCCAGCTACGCCATCGGCCACAATGTCGGCAATGGCATGAGCCACGACGGCATCGAATTGGATTACGAAGCATTCGTGCAAGGCGTCAAAGACGCTTACGCCGGGACCAACAAGTTCACGGACGAACAGATGCAGGAGATTTTCATGCAGCTCCAGCAGGACATTCAGGCCAAAAAACAGAGCGGCACCGCTGCCGAAATCGCGAAAGGCGCGCAATTCCTCGCTGAGAACAAGAAGAATCCGGATGTGAAGGAAACCGCTTCCGGCCTGCAGTACATGGTGCTGCAAGAAGGCAAGGGCGAACATCCGAAAGCCACCAGCAAGGTCACCGTGCACTACACCGGCAAGCTGATTGACGGTACCGTGTTCGACTCCTCCGTGGATCGCGGCGAACCCATCACCTTCGGCCTCAACCAGGTGATCCCCGGTTGGACAGAAGGTCTGCAGCTGATGACCCCCGGCTCCAAATACCGTCTCTTCATCCCCTACAACCTCGGATACGGCGAACAGGGTGCAGGCGGTGCCATCCCCGGCGGCGCCACGTTGATCTTCGATGTGGAACTGATTTCATTCGAGTAATTCAGATGTTATTTTGTCTGATACCAGTACCACATCAGATATAATGATAATGATTGTAGAGACGCAATTTGCGTCTCTACATTGTGTATAAAAGTTAGCATCAAGCATTTCCGTTTCCTCAGCTTCAATAACCTGTAACCCATAACCATTATGAAACTAGAAGCCCAAATCGCCACCGCGTTACAAAACGCCCTGAAACAACTCTATAACATCGACATCGAAGCCGATGCGAACCTTGTGCAGCCCACCCGAAAGGGTTTCACCGGCGACCTCACCGTGGTCGTCTTCCCATGGGTGAAAGTTGCCCGCAAGTCGCCCGATGCATTGGGTGCGGAAATCGGGCAGCAACTGCTCGAGAATCTGGACTGCATCCAGGATTTCAACGTGGTGAAGGGCTACCTGAACCTACAGATCAAGGAGTCATTTTGGATGGATTTGTTGGAACAAGAGTCCGACAATGAAGGTTATGGGTTGAATCCGACTCAAGAGGAAGCCCCCGTGCTCATCGAGTACTCTTCGCCAAACACCAACAAACCGCTGCACCTCGGACACATCCGCAACAACCTGCTTGGCCATTCCGTGTCGCAGATCCTCAAGGCGTGCGGTCATCCCGTGGTGCAGGTCAACTTGGTCAACGACCGCGGTATCCACATCTGCAAGTCGATGCTCGCGTGGCTGAAGTACGGCAATGGAGAGACCCCGGAGAGTTCCGGCATGAAGGGAGATCACCTTGTCGGAAAGTACTATGTCGTCTTCGACCAACACTATAAGCAAGAGCAGAAAGAGCTCGTGGAACAGGGTCTTACAGAAGATGAGGCGAAGGACAAAGCTCCGCTGATTCTGGAAGCCCGTGAGATGTTGCGCAAGTGGGAAGCGGGTGACCAAGAAGTCCGCGAGTTGTGGGCGAAGATGAACGGCTGGGTCTATGCCGGCTTCGACCAGACTTACGAGCGGCTGGGCATCCACTTCGACAAGACGTATTACGAATCCCAAACCTATCTGCTCGGCAAGAGCCTGGTGCAGGAAGGCTTGGACAAGGGCGCGTTCTACAAACACGAGGATGGTTCTGTGCGCGTCGATCTCACCGACGAGGGCTTGGACGAGAAGGTGTTGCTGCGCAAGGACGGCACGTCCGTCTATATGACGCAGGATCTCGGCACCGCACAGCTGCGTTACGAGGAGTTCCACCCGCAGAAGATGATCTACGTGGTCGGCAACGAGCAGAATTACCACTTTGATGTGCTCAAGTTGGTGCTGTCCAAGAAGTTGGAGAAACCGTTCGGGGAGTTCATCTACCACCTCTCCTACGGTATGGTGGAGCTGCCTTCAGGTAAGATGAAATCCCGCGAGGGCACGGTGGTCGATGCCGACGACCTCATGGATGACATGTACGAGGAGGCCAAGACGAGCACCGAGGCGCTAGGCAAGTTCCAGTTTACCCCCGAGGAAGCCGACAGACTCTACGAAATGATCGGCTTGGGCGCCCTCAAGTACTTCATCCTCAAGGTGGATCCGGCAAAGAACATGCTCTTCAACCCGGCGGAATCCATCGACTTCAACGGCAACACGGCACCGTTCATCCAATACACGCACGCCCGTATCCGCTCGATGCTGCGCAAAGGCGTGGAGAGCGGTATCGATCTCGCCGCCAAGCTGCCGCAACTCTCTCTTAACGAGGAGGAAAAAACGTTAATTAACCTGCTGTACCAATATCCGAAGACAGTGCTGGCGGCCGGCGACAACTTCAGTCCCGCGCTCATCGCCAACTACTGCTACGACCTGGCCAAGCAGTTCAACCATTTCTACCAAGACACCCCGATTTTCAAGGAGGAGGACGCGGCGAAACGGCTGCTGCGCCTCAAACTCTCCCGCTGGGTGTCGCTCGTGCTGCGCAGCGGCATGGGACTGCTGGGAATTGATGTTCCGGAAAAGATGTAAGATTATGAACGCGAAATTCGACGATTTAAGAGAAAAATATCCCGTTTTCACCTACGAGGGGTATCAATATGGCATCGAAAACGGGGACTTGCGCCTCGTTTTCCATTTTTCAATAGGTGAGGAGATCAAGTTCTCCCCGAAGATGGTGCTTTCCGCCGGGGAGCATACGCCCGACTGGAACAGCTTCGACCTCAAACAGTTGGAGGGCATTGTCTTCCATATCGGCATGATTGAGCTGATCAGCTACTGGAAGTGCACCTGCAGCCCGACCATCCTGGTGAAGCCCTATTCGCTGAACGAGGACCAGCAGTGGTGGTGGCGCAAGCTCTACTGGTACGGACTGGGCGAATTCATGTACAAGAACAGCATCGAAACCGACCACTTGCAGTTCATGGACTTTGCATTCCCCGAAGAGGCTCGACCGGTGTCGGAACTCTCCTACCATACGGCGCAAGACACTGATTCCGTGATTGTTCCCATCGGAGGCGGCAAGGATTCCGTGGTGACGTTGGAGGATTTGCGGACGACTCGCAAAGTGGTGCCGTTCATCATCAACCCGCGCGGTGCGACCCTCGACTGCGCCCGCGTGGCCGGCTTCGACCGCGAGGAGCAGATTCTCGTCCTGCACCGCCAAATCGACCCGAAACTGCTGGAGCTCAACGCACAGGGATTCCTCAACGGACACACGCCCTTCTCCGCGATGCTGGCCTTCTATTCGGTACTGCTGAGCGCGGTCACCGGCATCCGTGACGTGGCCCTCTCGAACGAGTCGAGCGCAAACGAGCCGACCGTCCCCGGCACCAACATCAACCACCAGTATTCCAAGTCGCTGGAATTCGAGACCGATTTCCGCGACTACGTCCACGACTGGATGGGCGACAGCAACCACTATTACAGTCACTTGCGCTCGCTCAACGAGCTGCAGATTGCCGAACGTTTCGCCCGATACCCGCAGTATTTCCCCGTTTTCAAGAGCTGCAACGTCGGCAGCAAGGAGAACAAATGGTGCGGTCATTGCCCGAAATGCCTCTTCGCCTACATCATCCTCTCACCGTTCATCCCCGAAACGGAACTGCTGAAGATTTTCGGTCACGACCTCCTCGACGATCCATCCCTGGAGCAGACCTTCGATGAGCTGTCGGGCCTCTCCAAGATCAAGCCGTTCGAGTGCGTGGGCACGGTGCATGAGGTCAACGAAGCCCTGCGCCGCATCTGCAACAGCCACGGCGACAAGTATTTGCTGAAGCACTACATCAACGCCACGCTCGCGCAGATGGAGGACGATATGCTGGAAGAGTATTACAATATGGCACCGTAGTCAATTAGTAATTGGTGATTGGTGATTAGTGAGTTGTGAATTATGAAGAAAATAGTACTTTCTCTTTTTTTTGTTTTGCACTGCGATAGTTGGTTTTTCGCAGGTTAAATTGGATTATACGGCTAAGCCGAAGGCGGAGGCGAAAGGGTTTTCCGCCAAGGGGTTGTCGGCGACGAGTGCGCAATTCCTCCATCAGTTAAAACAAGCGGAGGCCATGACCGACCGCTCCGCCAAGGCGTCCGCGTATGCTAAACTGCAACGCGAATATGACCCTGTGCAGGGGAAAGTCCCGGCCATTCAAGTGAACCAGCGCTTAAAGGCCAAAATATCCACCAGATGCCTCAATGTGACCGGATCTCAAGACTGCTCGATTTTGTTATCCACTTCGGGCAGCGAGACAACGGATTTCACCACCGTACTTGGCACCCACACCTATTTAGCGATGGAAGATGTGGACTTTTCGTTGCCGTTGGATAATTTCCAGGGGCAGACCGTGCGTATTGCGGTGCGTCACCATAATTGTACCACTATTGCCGCAACGCTATTCTTAAATGGTTTCTCTATAGAAGTCGCGGAAGATTCCGTTTTCGTGCCCTCCTACGTAGATGCCATGGGTTATATGGTGA
>Ga0247610_10009108_pt1 | contig 10039 bp, 12 predicted proteins | sample 174DNAGHGhighgp2_FD_193483 | JGI IMG/M metagenome (GOLD analysis project Ga0247610, IMG submission 193483) | Sheep rumen microbial communities from Palmerston North, Manawatu-Wanganui, New Zealand - 1742 DNA GHGhigh gp2 | ecosystem: Host-associated > Mammals > Digestive system > Stomach > Rumen... | reverse complement strand
AGAGTTGTGATAGCCGACGCAGATCGTGAGGGCGTTTATGCCCGAAGGACAATCCAGTCCTTTTCCATAATATTCGTGTATTTTTTGAACAAAGACTCTCTATACTTTTGCATATCGCTTGTTTGAGCCGGAATATATTTTTGTTGCAAAACCTCAAAAAAATGGAATTCTCTGAAAAAGAACACTGGGAGCATGAGCTCTCTTGCGGTAGGGCGCGAAATCAATCCAGTCACTCCGACCAAAAATTAAGTAAAATCAATAAGTTATGAAGTTATATTTTCAAACCTCTCTGAGCACTTTTAGGGTTACACCGAAAACTCACAAAAGAAGGAAACGAAACCTTTGTAGGTAAAATAAAAAAAATTAGTATTCAGCAAAATGAGGAAACAATATCTGCCACAATAATTCCTAAAACACATTATCAAAAATCAAGAGCCAACGGCACGCAAACCATTGGCTCTTTCTTTTATCTTATTTAATTATCATCACCATTTAAAATCCTTATATGGCTTACATTTGCCTGCTTTAATTGCTTCCATTGCTTCATCTGCCATTTTTTCCAAGTACCTCAATTCCTTCTCATCTTTTGGCATAAAGGTATTTTTTGCTTCATCAATAATCATACCATTTTCTTCTTTGGTATTATTTTGAGTTTCATCTTTTTTCTTTTCCATATTTTTACTCCTTATTTTCTACCACTTTCTTCTGTGCCATTCCTACTACTGACCTGATATATTTTAACAAAGATTTCCGGATTGCTTTAAGCATAGATTCAAGAAAGAATTTTATCCATTTAGTGAGGTTTTTATCGCCCGTGAGAGCATTATTTAACATCTGATGATAAGTTGATTCATCTTCAAAAAATACCTCTGAAATTGCATAAAAACGCTCTGGTAAATGCTCGTGTTTTGAAAGCATCGCCAATATTAAATATCGGGCGGTCAGGTCATTATTTTCGGCAAATGGTTTGAGGTCTAAAAGCCAAGCATAAGCAACAGCCGTTCTGATGAGTGGGTGTGCTGCTTGCTCGTTATTTACGAACGCCAAAAGTTCGGCAACTTCATCGGCACAATCAGCACATAACTCGCTGTTGTTCCAATATTTGAGAGTATCAAGTGTGATGATATTATCAACGACAACCCCGTATTCACAGGCACGATGAGCAGTATCGGGATTTAATCCGGCAAACTCTTTGTATGAAACTTCGGCTCGCATTTCGGCGTAGATATTTTCAGGAAGATGTAGAACTTCCGTAAGCAAACTTCCTTCCGAAAACGAAACACGAGCCAAAATGCCAATCAACTCATCATTGTTCCAATGATATTTAAGCGGCTTTGATGCCATATTTTTCCTCTATTTCCAGAAGTTTTCCACAGAGATTGTTGTCCAACTTATCACGGACAAACTTTTTCATCTTTTCAGGCATACCGTAATACGCCTCAGCAACAGAACCGGTGATAGCCCCAATCGTGTCCGAATCACCGCCGATACTAATAGCATTTCTGATGGCATCTTCAAAACTATCTGATTCAAAAAATGCTTCTAATGCTTGCGGCACCGTCTCTTGGCAAGATGCACGGAAAACATAGAACGGACGGATTTTATCAAGCGTGAAGTTAATAGGATAATAGTTTTGAGCGATATACTCCTTGATTTCTTCTTTGCTTTTTCCTTGTAAAGCCAAGAAAATCGCTACTGCCGTTGCTTCAGCACCTTTAATGCCCTCCGGATGATTGTGCGAAATTGCTGTAATTTTGTATGATAAATCTTTCACTTCTTCCAAAGTTTTTGCAAAATACGCCACTGCCGACACACGCATTGCTGAGCCGTTGCCCCACGAATTATAAGGCTCGCTGTTTTTGGTTAATAGCCATTGTTCAAAATGGCTGCCATAACCAGCGTCAGGGTATTGTCGTCCAAGTTGCTTCATACATTTTATCGCCGTTTGGCTCAAATCATCATAATTGCCGACGCACTCCGCCAAAGCACAAGCCACGGCAATACTCATCACCGAATCATCGGTGAAAAATGAATCCTCATCAAACAAATCAAAGTCTTTGGTTTTGATGTTATCCCATTCATAAATTGAACCGACAATATCCCCGAAAATCGCACCGTATAACATTATTTTTCTCCTTATTATTTGTTGCTGATATTCTTGATTATTTCGGTTGCCAAAGGTGCCGCGTTCCAGCCGGAAGAATTGAAGCCGTAGGTGGATTTTAACGCCTCCGGCTCGTCTAAAAGCGTTATAATGGCATAATTTTTGCCGTCTTTTTCAAAGTCTCCTAAGAATACGGTATAAACCTCTTTACCGTCTTTGTTTTTTTCGGTGGTTGAGGTAATACCCGAAACATTTACGCCTTCAACATTGGCTTGTTTGGCTTTACCGGAGCGGACATTCTCAGACACCGCAGATTTTAAGGTTACTAATTGTGATTCGGATAGATAGCCGTCAGCGTTTTTGAATAATTTTATATATTGTAACAACAGGCTCATCGGCATCGCCATATCATTGACGATATACGGCTTAAAATAAGCCTCGCGGTCGGCTTTGGCAACGCGGTCAAACAGCTTGGAATCATTAATGTTGAAGACGATTTTTTCATCTTCTTTTATGGTGCCGGAGTGAAATCCGACAGCATAATTAAACAGCCGTAAAGCATTATGAGACCAGATTGGGAAACCCTCCCAGACGCTACCGATAAACTGCTTATCAATAAGGTCTTTGGTTTCCGTATCAAGCACAATATAAGCCCCGCCGCGAGCATGAAATTTGATGATATAATCTTTAAGAATATCAGCGTTTGCGTGATGAACTTCCTCTGATACAGTAATTTTGTTAAACGCTTGCGAATCGCTGCACCACGCTGGGTTAGCAAACATAGATACAGCCAAAATTACGGATAAAATTTTAAATAGATTCATATTAAATCTCCTTTTAGTTAGTTGTTTATATGGTGGCAAACAAGTTGGATGTAAATAACCACCGTTCATTTTGATTATTACCACGCTTGTTTTTAATAATCAAGTATATTTTTTATAACTATGTCAAAATCTGACATACTCTAAAAAAATACCGCTTGATTTTTGAAATTTGCCGTGTTATACAATTTTCGACAGAGGTTATTTAAGCCAACTTGTTAGCCTCTCAAAACAATTAACTAAACCGGAGACATAAAATGAATCTAAATGAATATCGTCAGCGGTATGCTGACATTTATCAAAAAATCCAAACAACAGAACAAGAATTACGCAACGAACTCGCAGCAACAAAAAGTGCGTTTGATAAGTTATATCAGCGTCAGCAGGACATTGATAAACGTTGGTTTGTGGCGAATTTAAACTTCTTCTTGAAACATAAAAAACATTTCACATCAGATTTCGGGTTGAGCCAAATCATTGTTGATTTTCTCACACTTTATCACACAGCAGGATTGTGTGGCGGAGCAGGATTTGGTTCAGAATTGGATGTCAAAATCACTATCAAAGATTTGTTAAACCTATGGGATGACGGCTTCACCTATAAAGGCTACCCGATAATCGGCTATGAAAAATATATCCACGATGGTATCAAAATCAAAATAACCTATGTCAAAAACTGCCGCATTGAGGTGGTAAGCACAGATTATTTAAGAACAAAAAATCCGTTGGAATTACCGGAAGAAATCTTGAAAAAAGTCCGACAAGCCAATGTCGCTCATAAGTATATCTACCAAAATTGGCAGACCTACAAGACGATTGATGTGGTTAGAAATGTTTTAAATAAGAAGGAGACATGCGATGAAGTGGCTAAAAAATAAAAGTCGCTGTGGGTATATAGTTCTGTGGCTACTTAATAATCGCATATTTTTCTTCTTTCAGCCGTTTCATTGGGGTTATGAGTTTGAACTACGCTTCTACATAACGAAACGACACGAGATTGCCTTTTACGGTTATGGCGATTTCAAATTGAAACGTCCGATTGAGGTAGCGTTTAAGTTCAAAAAAACACGAGCCAAATTAAGCATTACCCTGTTTGGCTGGGAAATTTCGTTCAGAGTTGGCGAAGTAGTTTGTGACGAATATGACGCTCATCGAGATATTTATTTTCCATACGGGGAATTGGTTGATAATGAATGGCAAGCCTATCAGAACAAGGAAATGACAATACCTGAAAATTATGTGAAGCCGCTACCACAACGCTTTAAAATGTTTTATTCCTCCAAGTGGCTGAAAATCTTTAATGAGGACTATCTCAACAATCCGTGCGGTCGGGCGATAAAGATTTCTCTGCCGTTTCATTATTGCATCAGATTTTATTTTGAAAAGCCGTTTGAGTATTGGGAGTGGCTGGGGTTTAGAGTTATCGCGGATTTTTCCAAAGGTTTGGATATGCTTGGCAAATTGACCCTGTTCAAGTTTGATTTTACAACAAGATTTACTCATAAAGGAAAAAGAAATGACTAAACAAAGATTCTGGCAGCGTTGGCTCAAAGGAGAAACAAGAGAAAGCCTGATAGAATGGTTGGAAAGTCAGGGAGCACTTATCGGTATTGATGGGGCAGAATATCAAAATTACAGCCTAAAAAAACTCCAATATCTGACTTTTGAAGAGGATTATGGTTTTTTCTGGGCAACGATAGATAAAAAATATACGGGGCTACCGGTGGATTTACGGATTGATGATATCGGAAGTCAGCGAACACCGAAACTTATTCATTTTTCTGAGCCGCTGCTAACCTTCCAAAACAGTTATGATGGCAGGATTTATACCGATGTTCTGCCGATGAGCATATCCAAAAATCCGCAGGTTTTGGATGATGAAGAGTTTATCAGCATCAAGCCCGAAGATGTAGAAGCCGTGAGACGGTTTGTCATCAATCACTATGAATTACTGGTGAAACATTGGAAGCAAGAGATTGATACGATGGAACTGTGTCAGATTTTGAAGAAGGAAGTCGAGCAAGACGAAGCTTTAGAAAAATTGGTAAAAGAAATTAGAGAAAATATGAAAATTGTAAAAGAAAAGTGGAAAATATAGGAAACATAATGACGACCGCTCAATATATAACCATAACAATCATCACAATTTGTACTTATTTGGTAGGTTTATCTGCCCAATTAGAGCACCAAAGGGTGTATGGATATGAGGAAAAGATTGACTTTTTCTATCCCGTAACAACGGGGTTTTGGCTTTTGATACACGCTGTTTGCACAGGATTTGCTCTGTTGCTGGAAATTATTGGCATGAACGGTAATAAAATTTATGGAAAAATGTTTTCTCCATACACACGACGCCTTGATATTGTGCCGCATCGGGCTTGTCCCTCGCACACTCTTTATAGATTGGCTTGTTTATACATCTTTTAAGATATATACACCGGTCGGGTGCTGACGGCGCACATCTTGTGGCTCAATCTGATGCACTCCTCAAGACAATCGCTGAAATATTGATAAGGTTCCGGAATAATTTTGCCGTTTAATTCTACATACCACATGGTTTTTCTCCTTTTTTATGTTAACAGTTGCGTTTGTAAGTGTTCAAATCAGACTTTGTTTTCGAATAATCAAGATTATTTCATCTGTTTTGCCTTACACACATAATATTAGCATAAATAATTTTGCCCTACAAAAGAATTTATTACGATTAATTTCCTATTTTACAATAAGATAAACATTTATTGACAATTAGTATAATCATTGTTAACATTGCGAAGATTTAAGGATTTAAACAATACCGTTTTTAAAGAAGAAAAATATGTTGAAAAGTATCAATTCAAAAATTATTGTTTTAACTTTTTCGTTGTTATGCGCTTTGGGGGTTATTGTAACGAGTGCGGCGGTTATTGCTTTTTATAACGATAAAGAATTGATTATTGAGGGTAATAACGCTTCAATTGCAGCCTTTGAAAAACAAATAAATACAGAGATTGCCGCATTGGAAAAAAATGCGCTGGATTTGGCGTTGATGGGCGAAATTTACTATAATAACGGTAAACAAGACGAGATTGGCGAATTTTCAACTAAACAAATTTTGCAAAACTACCCGAATTCTATGGGTAACGGCATCTATTTTAAGCCTTATATAATAAATGAAAATCAAAAAGAGGGGTGTATTCACGCTTTTCGTGAGGCAGACGGCTCAATTGATTTGCTGGCTTCGTGTAAAAATGGTGCTTTTAAGTATTTTGAACAAGATTGGTACAGTAAAATTTTGGCAGATTTAAACGACGGGCAACGGATTTCTTGGACAAGACCATATAAAAGCAGCCAACTCGGAAATTTGATGACAACTGTCGGTGCCGGTATTTACGATGATGAAAATTTAATCGGAATGGCCACGGTAGATTGGGATTTGGATGCGATTTTGAAATCAATTTTGGAAATCAAACCGACGGCGAACAGTTTTGTTTTGTTTGCGGATAAGGCCAGCGATTATATTATGGCAACAACCGAACCAAATGTTGATAATTCGTCAATAATGGGGAAGTCTTTGGATACGGTCAAATGGTATTCTCAAGATTTGAAAGAAGGAGCAGTTTTTAATTACAAAGGCGTGAAATATATTCCTTATATTAAGCAGCTAAATAACGGTCTGTTTTTGATTGTTAATGTACCGTTGTTTGAATTGTTTGGTGCGGCAGTGCATCATCTGAGCGTTTTGTTGACCGTTTTGCTGATAAGTACACTTTTGATTGTCTGGATTTTGTTTTGGGTATTGAAACGCAATATAAATGAGCCGATTTTAAAATTAACCCAAATTGCTCAGAAAATCAGTCAGGGAGATTTGGAGGAGGACATTAAATTGGATAAACCTTCCGAGTTGGCACAGTTGGCGGAAGCGTTCAATAAAATGAAAACCGATATTAAAACTCATCTGACCAAGTTGGCGCAAATCTCCAGAGAAAAAGAAAGAATTGAATCGGAATTGGCTATTGCCAAGAATATTCAGACTTCTACTTTGCCTACGGATTTTCCGCGCGGCGAACATTTTGAATTGGCGGCCTCTATGACTCCGGCGCGAGAGGTGGGCGGAGATTTTTATGATTTCTTTCCGATTGATGACAAACATCAGGCTTTTGTGGTGGCGGATGTTTCGGGAAAAGGTATTACCGCCGCTTTATATATGATGTCGGCCAAGACCGCCATTAAAAATATGTTGCAGGCAGGTTATCCGATAGAAGAAGCCATAAACAAAGCCAACGATACGCTTTGTGACAACCAATCCGGAATGTTTGTGACAGCTTTTGTCGGGGTTCTGAATTTGGAAAACGGCGAAATTCAATATATTAATGCCGGGCATTGTCCGCCTCTGCATAAAACAAAAAAAGGTTATGAATATATTGATATGAATCGCAATATAATATTGGGTGCCGCACCCGGTTATAAATATGAGAGCAGAACGTTTGTGTTGCATGATAAAGAGCGTCTGTTTTTATATACGGACGGTGTGACCGAGGCTCAAGACAAAGATTTGCAAATGTTTGGTGAGGAGCGCCTGAAAAATACGCTGAACCAAAAAGAAATGTCGCTGGACGATACCTTGATTTATGAATATAAAAATATAAAAAACTTTGTGAAGAAAGCCCCGCAATCCGATGATATTACAATGCTGATTTTGGAATTTCACCGCCCTAAAACAAAAACATCGTCGTAGAAGTTTCTAACGATAATATCGTAAAGCAGTTCAACCATAATTTGCGGGTTTGTAAATGATTTTTCGTCTGGTATTTACTCTTTTTATATTGATGCAGATATATCCGTGTTATGCGAATATGTCTGCATTTTTTACGCCTTCGCGGAAATGTGAGGATTCTATCGTGCGGCGGATAAATAAGGCGGAAAAATCCATCGATGCCGCCGTATATGCCATAAATAACAAAGATATTGTGAAGGCGCTCAAAAAAGCCCACGACCGCGGTGTGAAAATCCGCATTTTGACCGACAGGCTGCAGGCGGGAAACAGAAGTTCCAGAGTTCGCGAGTTGTATGATTACGGTATAAAAATTCGTGTCAATTCCAAGCATAAAATAGAGCATAATAAATTTGCCGTGTTTGATTTTAATAATGCCGTGACCGGTAGCTATAATTGGACCGAGCCGGCCAGCAATAAAAACAGCGAAAATTGCCTGTTTTTTAACCGCAACAAAAAGACCGTGCGCGAATATCACGACCGTTTTAATTATTTGTGGCAGATGAATTCCAAGAAAAAATCCGATGCTTGGTTCAATAAGAAAAAACGAAAGTAAACGCTCGATACTGTTGCCGAAATTTTCTGTATCATTTTCGGCCATATAATCAATGGCATGCTTGGAAACATCGGCATCTTGAGTTTCTTCTAAAATACATCAGTTAATTAAAATTTTAATTTTCCCAAGATTTTAAAATGAGTTTAAGATATCTATCGGTTGCGGTGCGGTAATTTGCCGGCGTGTCCGCCGTAACCTTGGCCGATGGTGCGGCCGATGCTCATAATTTTGGCGCCGATACAGGTTTTGCAATGAAAAGGAGTGTCGTCAACGCAGATTTTCCCCGGATACAATTCGTAAAGTTTGCGATATTCTCCCTCGGTTACGTTCGGCATAACTACATTGGCGCCGCTTTGCAAGGTCCAAATACGGCCCATCGGGTGCAAACTTTCCATGGCGGTAGTGGCGGGAATGTTTATATCCGGCATCAGCAAACGCATGATTGCCATAGTGCGGCGAGCCAAGTCGAGAGTGCCGCCGGCAGCGTCTTTGAGAGGAGTTTGCGAGTGCGGAATAAACGGACCGATACCGGCCATATCCACACCGATTTTTTGCAGATACAACAAATCGTCGGCGATTGATTCCAGAGATTGTTCCGGCAAACCGACCATAATTCCCGAGCCGAGTTCGTAGCCGATTTCCTTAATTGCCAGCAGGCAATCGTGACGATGTTGCCAACTCATACCGGGGTCAAGGCGGTGGTATAAATCTTTGTCGGTAGTCTCAATTCGCATCAAATAGCGGTCGGCGCCGGCATCAAACCACGCTTTATAATCATCGTAATCGCGCTCGCCGACGGAAAGAGTGATTGCCACATCGAACTTTTTGATTGCCTCGATAATGCGGCACATTACATCGCGCGAAAACCGCATATCTTCACCTGACTGCATAACAACGGTCTTAAAGCCCATCTCGGCGGCCTTGCGTGCTGTTTCAATCAGTTCGGATTCGCTCATACGATATCGAGCCAGCTGCGAATTATCGCGGCGGATTCCGCAATACATGCAGTTGTTGCGGCAGATGTTGGAAAATTCTATTAACCCGCGCAGGTGCACTTCATCGCCGACGTATTGCTTGCGCACTGCATCGGCATGTTTGAACAAATCTTCTTGATTTTGCTCATCGCTTAAAAGCTTAATTATTTCTTGTTTGTTTAGTTTCATGGCTGAAATGTAATGTATTTATGGAAGTTTGTAAATAAAAAAAATGAGTCCCGAACGTTCTTGCTGCGCCTTCGGCTTGCTTCGGTCACTCGTCCACTAAATTCGATAACTGCGCTTTAAGCTTGTTTTCTCATTAAGTGGTCTTCGCCCGTCGTCGAAAAACAACATTTTGAGGTTGTTTTTCTTCCTCCGGCGTTCTCTTCTCACCAGAACTCACCATATAGCAAAAAAACCACCTCAAGGGTGGTCTTTTTGCTATATGGCGCGCTCTGGGCGATTCGAACGCCCGACCCACAGCTTAGAAGGCTGTTGCTCTATCCTGCTGAGCTAAGAGCGCATCGGCTTTTCAAAACAGAAAATTGCATAAAAAAGCGTCATTGTCAATCACATTTTGTAATTTTTTTTCAATAAATGCTTGCATTTTGTGATTAAGGCTGTTATATTTACTTTTGTCAATTTTACAATTATGCCTATTTTTACAAACCAAATATATATATCAAAAAAAGTATGGAAAAAAAGCTCGAATTAGACCACGCTTTCTGCTCTAAATACAGAAAGGAATTAAAGGCCTATGGGTTGCAACAGGCCGTTCGTGATTTACTCACATCCACTAACAAGGTGGAATTAAAAAAACAATATCTCGCC
>Ga0247610_10009106_pt1 | contig 10041 bp, 6 predicted proteins | sample 174DNAGHGhighgp2_FD_193483 | JGI IMG/M metagenome (GOLD analysis project Ga0247610, IMG submission 193483) | Sheep rumen microbial communities from Palmerston North, Manawatu-Wanganui, New Zealand - 1742 DNA GHGhigh gp2 | ecosystem: Host-associated > Mammals > Digestive system > Stomach > Rumen ... | reverse complement strand
AGCCGTTTTGAAAATGCTCAAGACCGTTTTCGACCCCGAAATTCCTGTGAATGTATATGACTTGGGGCTGATTTACGGAATTGAGTTGAAGGACGACGGCGTATGTGATATTACGATGACGCTTACGGCTCCATCCTGTCCGGCGGGAGACTTTATTGTCGAGGATATCCGCCAGAAAGTTGGAAGTATAGATGGCATAAAGGACGTGAATGTAACTATTGTATTCGAGCCTGAATGGACCAAAGACATGATGAGCGAGAAGCAAAACTGGAACTCGGATTCCTGTAAACACACAATGTAAAACGGACAAATATCAAATTCCGATTATGATATATTTCTTAAGTGACGCACATTTGGGCAGTCTGGCCATTGAGAGAGGCTGGGCGCACCAGAAAAAACTCATCAACATGCTGGAAATGATGAGTAAAGACGCCGTGTCTATTTATATGTTGGGCGACATGTTCGACTTCTGGATGGAATATTTCATCCACGACAAGGCAAAACGGCAGTATCATCCTTTCTGCAAACAAATCCGTAAGTTGACAAAAAAAGGTATTCATGTGCACATGTTTACCGGTAACCACGATTTGTGGACGTTCGGCGGCTTGGAAAAACTGACCGGAGCTGAGATTCACTATAATCCACTCTCTATCACGCGATACGGCAAAACTCTGTATCTGGCGCACGGAGACGGTCTGTTGCCCACACAATGGCAGGATCTCTATCCGAGGCGCGTGCGCTCGCAAATCAAACGGTACATATTCATAAACAAAGTCTTCAATAACGCTTTCCTGCAGTTCCTTTTCCGTTGCCTGCCGCCGGAAATCGGCAATAAAATCGGTTATGGATGGGCAAAGCGCAGCCGGCTCAGAGAATTGGCGAATCCGTGTCCATTCAAGGGCGAACGGAAGGAAGAACTCGTCTTGTTTGCCAAGGATCAGGAAAAGCAAGGAAACCACCGCGATTACTATATATTCGGACACAGGCATATTGAACTTGACTTGCAGATTCAGAGCGGTTCGAGAGTCATCATCCTTGGCGACTGCTTCCAGCAATGGACTTACGCCAAGCTCGACAAACACGGACACCTGACCTTGCACAACTACGAAGAAGAACAGGAACAGACAACAGCCGAACAACAACCAAATTCCCAAAAGAATGAGTAATCGCGAAGAACAATTAGCGGCTTTCGGACGTCTATTGGACGTAATGGACACACTTCGTGAAAAATGTCCGTGGGATCGCAAACAGACGTTCGACAGTCTCCGGCAGAACACGATTGAAGAAACTTTCGAACTCGCCACAGCCATCAGCCGTCATGACATGAACGAAATCAGCAAAGAGCTCGGAGACGTGCTCCTGCATATCGTTTTTTATGCCAAAATGGGTAGCGAAACAGGCGATTTCGACATCGCAGATGTATGCAACCGACTTTGCGACAAACTGATTTTCCGTCACCCGCATGTCTATGGAGAAGAAGCGGCACAAAACGCCGAAGAGGTCAGCCATCTGTGGGAACAGGTCAAACTGAAGGAGAAAGGCGGAAACAAAACCGTTCTGGGAGGAATTCCTGACAGCCTGCCGAGTCTCGTCAAAGCCTATCGGATTCAGGACAAAGTGGCAAACGTCGGTTTTGATTGGGAGAAGAGAGAAGATGTTTGGGCAAAGGTTAAGGAAGAGATTGCCGAGTTTGAAGAAGAAGCAAGAAAAGTTCCTGAAGGTCAAAAGCTTAGCATAGAGATGGAGAACGAGTTCGGAGACTTGCTTTTCGCACTCATCAACGCCGCGCGCCTGTACAAAATCAAACCGGATAACGCCCTCGAACAAACGAACCTCAAGTTCATCAAACGCTTTAATTATATTGAATCGCGCGCGAAGGAACAAGGCAAAGCGCTCCAGGACATGAGTCTGGAAGAAATGGAAAATCTCTGGCAGGAAGCAAAGAATCTTTAGTCCGAATTGCGCGTGCTGTCAGCGAACAACCGGCGTGAAGGAGAAAGAGCGGGGAGAGAACTGCTCGTTGGCGTCATTCGCCAGAGTAAACGTAATCGCGTTTCCGCCTGATTTCAAAGGAATGAACCAGAAATTAGCACTCGCCACAACCAATTTCTCCGGCTCAAAATAAAGAATCGATTTATCGGGTTTGGAAGCCGAAGTCAAAAATTCGAGCAAAGCCGAATCACACGTAATCCAATGCTTGAATGCGTCATCGTCCGCTTGTGCAACAAACGATTTGAGGCTGTTGAGCTGGCCGGAAAGGACTATCGGAAGACGAATCGTATCGCCCACATTAACCGAATCCACCATGCGTAGCGTATCTTGTGCGCCCGAAGCGTGTACGCGATACATTTGGGAAGCATAGAACTCAGGCGTGGATTGTGCATCGCCCATCATACAAGAGTCCAACACAAACGAGATGGACACAAGCGCAAGAATTATAAACAAACTGTGTTTCATAGTGCGGCATAAAAGACTCGAACTTTCACTCCTCTCGGAACCAGATCCTAAGTCTGGCGCGTCTACCAATTCCGCCAATGCCGCGGAAATCGCAAATCGCAGGGTGGTACTTCCTGTGATTTAGAATTCCCTCTCAGAGGAAATCGGCTGCAAAATTACTACATTTTTTTGACATATGCAAGAAAATTCGCAAACTTTTTATCATATTTTGCCAAATGGCGTCAAAATCGTACATCGTTGGACACCCAGTCCGGTCGCTTATACGGGTGTAATGGTGGGAACAGGAACACGCGATGAACGCCCCGAAGAGAACGGGATGGCGCATTATATCGAGCATTGTGTTTTCAAGGGAACAGCCCATCGTTCCGCACGGCAAATCATTCAGGCCATCGAAGGTATCGGCGGGGAAATTAACGCCTATACAACCAAAGAGGAAACGACATTCTATGCCGCTATTCTCTGCGAGCACGTTCAACTCACTTTGCATCTGATTGCGGAAATGCTCAGCGAACCGGCTTTCAAAAAAGAAGAGACAGACAAAGAACGGATGGTCATTCTCGACGAAATTGAAAGTTATAACGACAGTCCGAGTGAACTGATTTACGACGATTTCGAGAGTCTTGTATTCGATGGGACAAGTCTCGCTTTGCCCATTTTGGGCACAAAAAAAACGCTTCGGCACATCAGCAGCAAACCGGAGTTTGCTCACAATTGGCTCAAAACACATTACCGCCCCGAACGGATGGTCGTCTTCTGTCAGGGGAACATCAAACCGGACAAAATCTTCCGGATAGCGGAGAAAGAGTTCGGAGCTTTCAAAAGCACTTTCTCAAATGCACAGGATATCGGGCAGACACCGACGACATACCGACAGCCTACCGACGGTAGAAGCCTTCACAAGACTGAGGCTGAGTACCACAAACACACCCATCAGGTGCACGCCATGATAGGAGGGAAAGCCTACTCTATCGGACACGAAAAACAGCTGGCGATGTTTCTGCTCAATAATATTCTCGGCGGCGGAAGCCTGAACAGCAGGCTCAACCTCAGCCTGAGAGAGGCGCGCGGACTCGTTTATACCATTGAATCGACATATACGCCACTCAGCGACACAGGCTACTGGTGTGTCTATTGGGCTTGCGACCCGGAGGATTATGCCCAATGCTTGCAGTTGGTTCGTGGCGAACTGGACAAACTGGCCTCTCAACCGCTGTCCAAAAGCGGACTACAGCGGGCCTTTCTGCAACTCAGAGGACAATTGGCCATCTCAGCACAAAATCAGGAGAACTCCGCTCTCGCGATGGCGAAATCGGTTCTTTACAGAGGCGTCGCACCGGAGTGGCAGGAGACAATGGGAAAAATTGAACAATTGACAGCTTCCGAACTATTATCGGTGGCAAAAGAGGCGTTTTCTGCCAAAAATACGTACATTTTGACGTATAATTGAATTTTTCTTCCAAATAATTTGGTCGTTTGAAAAAAATGTTGTATCTTTGCACACTTTTTGCGCGATAATACGGAAACGTACGCGCAGGAAGTGCATATATTTGAAATATTCAAATTCAAACTTAAATAAAAATGAAGAAAGTATTTACACTCCTGTTTCTTGCTGCTCTGAGCCTGAGTATGATGGCTCAGAAGGAAGTAAGCGGTGTGGTTGTGGATACGAGCGGCGACCCGGTTGTCGGCGCAAGCATCCAGGCCAAGGGAAGCACTCAGGGTACCATTTCCGATTACGACGGTCGCTTTGAGATGGTCGTTGCCGATGATGTCAAGACCCTGATTGTCAGCTTCGTTGGTATGACCACCGCCGAAGTTCCGGCAGGCAAGAACATCCGCGTGACATTAGGCGAGAACGCCGAAGTGATTCAAGAAGTGGTCGTTACCGGTTACGGAACCGTTGCAAAAGGTGCTTATGCCGGTTCGGCACAAGCTGTGAAAGCGGAAGACATCGAGAAAAAGAACCCGTCCGACATTACCAAAGCTATGGCTGGTGAGGTGGCAGGTGTTCAGGTTGCAACTACCAGCGGACAGCCGGGAACAGTGGCTTCCATCCGTATCCGTGGTATCGGCTCTATTTCCGCCAGTAGCGCACCTTTGTACGTAGTGGACGGTATTCCTTTGGATGCCGGAGCTATCAGTTCCATTGATCCGGGCGATATCGCCAGCACAACTATCCTGAAGGATGCAACGGCAACCTCTCTGTATGGTAGCCGTGGTGCCAATGGTGTCGTGCTCATTACCACCAAGAAAGGTAGTTCGAACGGCGAGGAAGGCAAGATTGAGATTGACGTCAAGTCTGGTGCCAACATGCGTCTTTTACCGCTCTACGATGTCATTGACAGCCCGGAAGAGTACGTAACACTCTGTTGGCAGAGCCTTTACAACCAGCAACGTTTCATCCGCAATCAATCCGAAGCGGACTCATGGAAATGGGCAAGCAACAACCTCTACGGCTCAAAAGGTCTGCCGACTATCTACAACCTGTGGGACGCTGAAGGCAATGCGCTGATTAACCCGTACAACAACCGCGGAGACATTTATCCGACTTTTGAAAACGGCGTTCATCGCAAAGCGCAATTCGAGAACATGGATAGTTGGTATAACTCGCTGTTCCGCAACGGCCTCAAACTGGAAGCTACTGCGAAAATCAGCGGCGGTAACGAGAAACTGAACTACTATACCAGTTTCGGTTACCTCAAGGATGAAGGTTACTATACCGCCTCCGATTTCCAGCGTTTCAATACACGTGCCAACATCGGTTATCAGCCTAAGAAATGGTTGAAGGGAGGATTAAACATCCAGTATTCGTACGCCCAGATCAACAATCCCGGACAGGATGATGATGCCGCCAACAACGGTTTCCTCTTCATCAACCAGATTCCGCCGATTTATCCGGTTTATGTGTATGATCCGGAAACCGGACAAGTGCGTGTTGACCCGAAAACAGGCGGTAAGATGTACGACTATGGAGACAACGGGAACTCCAACATTAGCGAAGAAGGTGGCCGTCCGTACTCGTTCGGTATCAACCCTGTCGGCGCTTTGGAGTGGGACAAGAACCGCGTTGTTCGTCATCAGACGGTTGCCAACGCATTCCTGGAGTTCAAACTGTACGAGGGACTCAAGTTCACCGTCAACCTCGGTGCTCAATACCTCAACAACCGTATTAACAGCTTGACCAACAAGTATTACGGAGATGCTGCCAACCTCGGTCGCGTAGCTAACTCGCAATACAACCACCTGGCAGTTACAAGCAATCAGTTGTTAGAGTACAACAAGACATTCAGCGAACACACGATTCGTGTAATGGCAGGTCATGAGACGACCTATTACACCTATAACTACCAATACGGTTACAAGAACAAAATCGTAGAGGACAATGTGAACGAGTTGAGTAACGGTATCATCATGGATGGCGTGGAAGGATATGCACGTACAAGCACGCTCGAATCAGCTCTTGCAACGGCTACTTACGATTACGACAACCGTTATCTTATCACAGCCAACTATCGTGCTGATGGTTCGTCCAAGTTTGCCAAAGGACATCGCTGGGGACACTTCGGTTCTGTCGGAGCGGCATGGAACTTCACCAACGAGCATTTCTACGAAGGAACGGCTGTGGCTGACTGGCTCCAGAACGGTAAACTCCGTCTGAGTTGGGGTGTGCTGGGTAACCAGGATATCGGTGACATGCTCTTTACTGACCAGTATAGTGTGGAGAACGTAGGCGGCGAAAAAGGCTATGTATGGTCATACAAAGGCAATCCGGAGTTGACCTGGGAGCGCACAAGTACCATCGACTTGGGTCTTGAGTTCTCTATCAACAAGTACCTGGATGTTGAGTTCGACTATTTCTACAAGAAAACGGACAACATGCTCTTCCCGCGTTACGTGGCTCCTTCGCTGGGTTACGGCGGTTACTACGTGAACGACGCGAAGATGTTCAACCAGGGTGTTGAGTTCGACCTCAAGGCTCATCTGCTGGATATGCGTAATATCAAGTTGGACTTCCGTCTCAACGGTGGTTACTATCGTAACGAGATGCTCGAAATGCCTATTGACGGATATTTGGCAGATGGGACACCGGTTCGTATGGTTATGTCCGGAGGTATGTCTGTCGGCCACTCGACAGCCGAGTACTATATGACTCATTATGAGGGCGTTAACGAATACGGAGAAGCACTCTACACGGCATACTATGACGCCAACAAGGGTGGTTTCGGTACTACTTCTGCTACGCTTATCGAGGATGGCGAAACGGGCGACAACTGGATTGCTTCGGTTTATGAGTACAAACTCAACAATCCGAACGCGGACATCCAGACAACAACCGTTACGGGCGTGAACTACACATACGCCGGTAGTACGTATGTCGGCAAGAGTTATATGCCGGATCTCGACGGAGGTTTCGGACTCGATATGGAGGCTTATGGTGTGACCCTGAGCATCAGTTGCAGTTACCGCATCGGCGGTTACGGTTACGATAACCAGTACGCATACTTGATGCACAGCGAGAAAATCGGTAAGCAGAACTGGCACAAGGATATCCGCAACGCCTGGACAGAGACGAACAAGAATACCAATATTCCGCGTCTTTCCAACGGTAATGACCAGTATGCCAATGCGGAATCCGACCGCTTCCTCACAAGCAACTCTTTCCTCAGCCTCAACAATATCAACCTCGGATACAAGTTCCCGAAGAAACTCATTGAGAAAATCAAGTTGAATACGCTCCAACTGTGGGTAGCTGCGGATAATCTGGGTGTGGCTTCGGCACGTAAGGGTTACAACCCGATGATGTCCATGAGCGGTTCTAACGGCTATAACGACTATAGCCCGCTCTCTACCGTAATGGCTGGTATTAAAGTTCAATTCTAATGAGAGGAGATATAATTATGAAGAACGTCAAATATTTATTTGCAACTATGATGCTGGGCTTGGTTCTCAGCTCATGCGGGGACAATTTCCTCACACAATATCCCGAAGGAGGCGTCTTGCTCAACGACCAGTACGACAAGTTGCCGGATAACCTCAAGGGATCGATTATGGGTATCTACTCCAAGTTATACGAGTACGGCGGTGACCACGACGTGTTCGGACAGCGCTCCATTGATATGTACGGCGATATCCAGTCCGGAGACATGGCGATGAAGAGCAGTAGTTACGGTTGGTTCGAGAGTTACGAACGCGGATATTTCTACGCGTATGCACGCAATTATATATGGTCATATTACTATGATATCATCAACCTGACAAACCTTGGCGCTTTAGCCGTTGAGGAGCATAAGAAAGAAATCATGAGTGCAGCTCTTGACGAGGAGGAAGAACCCAGCGAGACAATCAAAATGCAGGGGTATTACTACGGTCAGATGCTGGCTTTGCGCGGATGGGCTTATGCCGGATTGCTTAATTATTACTGCGACCCGATGGACCAATTGAAGAACATCAAGGAGAAACAGCCTGCTGTGCCTGTCTATACGGAAACAGAGATCAAAATACCGAACCTGATGGGTGCCAAACGCTCGTCGGTAGCGGCTGTTTATGACCGTATTTATGAGGATTTGACTGAATCCATCTATCTGTTGGATTACTACAGCCGCTTCTTTTCTCGTGGCAGCTCGAAGTTGGAGATTAACGCGGATATCGCCCGTCTGATCCTGGCGTACGCCATGCTCAACCACGGCGACAAGGACGACAAGGTATTCAATGGTCAAACCGAAAGCGCTTATGACGTAGCGCTGGCAAGAGCCAAAGAGGTGATTGACGGAGGACAATTCCCCATCCTGCCTAAGTCCAAACTGACTACTACGGGATTCGCGGATATTCAATCCGAGAACTGGATGTGGGCTCAGGATGTGACGGTGGAAACGACTACGGGTTTGGCTTCTTTCTTCGGACAGGTCGATATCCATAGTTACAGTTATGCCGCTGCGGGTGATACCAAAGCTATCGACTCCAAGCTCTACGACGAGATTATCGCCAAGGGCTGGGATGCACGTGCGGATTGGTTCAATCCCGGAAACGCATCGTTCGCGTATTGCCCTTCACGTAAGTTCTTCAACCCAAGTACGAAGGACATAACCGACCTCGACAAAGTGGACCGTAACTGGCTGGCTGACAATGTGTTCATGCGTGTCGAACTGGCGTACCTCATTGCTGCAGAAGCCGCTTGGGCTAACGGAGACGAAGCAACATCTGTGCAATATCTCAAGCAACTATGCGACGAGCGCGTGGCGGACGGACAGGAAGACGCATACAATGTCTGGATCGGCACGCTCTCCGGAGATGCACTCAAGAATGCCATCATCTACAACTGGCGTGTTGAGATGTGGGGAGAAGGATACGGACTACAGACTCTCCGTCGTCTGAGCAAGAAAGTAACGCTCGGTTCCAACCACCTCAGCAGAGCGGACCAGGAACTCAATATAGGCACACAGTTCATCCATTTCCAATGCGAGATTCCGACTTCGGAGACTCGGTACAACCCCTGGATTGGTACAACCCAATTGGCAAACGACACAAAATAATTCATAACTAAAAGTTAATTGTATGAAAAAAATTCTTTTCTTTATCGCAGCTGCCGTTGTAGCATTGGCAGGCTGCAAACCGGGCAGCACTCCGAGTGAGCCGGGTGGAGACGACAAACCGCAGGATGTAAACAAATACACCAGCATCCGTTTCAAAGAGACTGAACTGATTCTCGGCATTGAGGAGAGTTCCAAACTTCACCTCCTTTGGGAACCGGTGGAGATAGCAGACGCACCCGTTTGCGAGTGGGCTTCGTCTGACCCCGCAGTGGCAACGGTGGACCAGAACGGTACCGTTATCGGTGTCGCTACCGGCGAAGCTAACGTAACCGCTACTTTCGGCGAGCTGAAAGCTGTCTGCAAAGTAACCGTTCAAGGTTCGGAAGATATGTTCGCTTGGGGCGGCATGGGAATTTTCAAACTCGGCGAAGAACCGCTCAGCGATGAGTATGTATTGGAGTTCTCAAGTGGCGCTTCTTACAAAGTGCAGAACTACTACGGTACATTCTATCTGTGGAGCAACAGCATCGAGTTCGAGGACGGTGTCGGCTTTAGCGGAGCAGGATACGTATCTGTAGCCGAAGTGCCCGTAGCTGTTATCGTGGAGGGCGATTATGCCGGACAAGCCATCACTTGGGAGATTAACTTCCTCAACAATTATCCGCAGGATTCAGCCAGCGTTATGCCGGAGGGCTATATGCCGGAGAGCGCAGAGGAATGGGCTCAGCGTCTGATGGACAAAGAGTATGAGAACTACGGCAAATATACCTGTGTTCCTCTCCACTACTGGGATTGGGACGTAGAAGACGGCTCTGAGGATGTGGACTTTGTCGGATACATCAAGAACGGATGGATTGGAGACTATTCCAATGGTTTCTTCTATCAGATGAACATCACTTGGTTCGACCTCAGCCAGGGTCTCTACGGCTTGAAGATGGCACAGGATGATGCCGGTAAATGGGATTTCGTAGAACCATACGAATATACCGATTCCGAGACTCAGTACTACGAGGTTATGCCGCAGAAGGAAGAGGCTCCTGTTAAACCGCTGCCG
>Ga0247610_10009102_pt1 | contig 10043 bp, 6 predicted proteins | sample 174DNAGHGhighgp2_FD_193483 | JGI IMG/M metagenome (GOLD analysis project Ga0247610, IMG submission 193483) | Sheep rumen microbial communities from Palmerston North, Manawatu-Wanganui, New Zealand - 1742 DNA GHGhigh gp2 | ecosystem: Host-associated > Mammals > Digestive system > Stomach > Rumen ... | reverse complement strand
CGATGTCACCGTCGCCTTGTTGCATGACGTTATTTATGTTAAAGATGCCGAAATCCGGACGATGGAACAAGAAATCGATGGTGACGCCTTGGGCTTGGACAAGAAAAGAAGTTAAGAGCCCGATGATAAGTAATGCTATTTTTTTCATGTTATTATGTATTTAATCCGCTGCAAATATATGAATAAAAACGTTTGAAACAAATATTTTCCGCTTTATTTTTGTTTTTTATTCCTTCACCACCTTGTCCGAATAAGTCTTCCCATCCTCCAAGGTGACCTTCATCAGGTATTGCCCTGGCGCGAGGCCTTGCAGGTTGATGCTTTCTATGCCCTCACTTTGCGTGCGCACCAAGTGCCCTTGCAGGTCGTAAAACTCGACTTGCGCGGGCTTCACGTCGGGCGAGTATTGCAGGTGGATTTGGTCTTGTGCGGGGTTGGGGTAGAACAGGTAGGGACGGATGAAGGCTTCCGCTTCGGGAACGGAGAATGTGCCATCGGCAAATAATTTAAGGACAAATATTTGGGCTACTGTGTGGTCTGGTGTCCAGCAACGTCCCATGATCAAACAGCCTTCATCGCTTGTAGCCATTACCGAGCATGGTTGGAACACATGCTCTCCATCCCCATAACACCGACTCCATATGATGTCGGCATTGTCATTTGTCTTGGTCACTACAAAACGGTTCAACCCGTCTATTTCTCCATATTGTTGCCATGCTATCGGGTCATAAACGCCGTTACAAAGAAAAAACGATCCTTTTTCTGATTTATCCATACCATGGCAGAAAGCCAATGTCCGAATACTATCGTTGTCATGGGGAATAAACGACAAGGCAACAATACTATCATTTTGGTTCAATTTCATTGAAACAATCACTTCATCAAAAAGCCCAGGATTCCAGCCATCGTAACGAACACCTCTGGAACTCATGAATTTGGAGCCATCAGGCAAAGAGGTTGTAAATGCTTCTGAATAATACTCTCCGATAAAAATGCCATCAGTTTCAGACAAACGGATGTTTTCGATTAATTCCATAGTGTCGAAATCTGTAAAGTCCTTGCTCATCCGAACCAAAAAAACCGGTGGATTGGAATAGCCCTCAGGCTCACCTACAAAGGTTTGCCCATAGTCTCCACTGCCATCCTTAAACTCAAATAAGTCACCTTGTGCTGAATGGAACAACCAACTATTGAATGGCGATTCACCCAAAGCCAACAACTCACCTTCGGAAGAAAGACGAAGGTATAGCATTTTAGACCATTCAGAATAACCATTAGGAAAAACATGGAGGGGCCAAGAACAGAAAACTATATCACCGTTGCTGTCCATAAGGCTTCTTCCACCTAATAGTTTATGATAAGTTTCAGGAATTTCTATTTCTTTTAACCAAGACAGATTCAGGTTGAGGTCAAATTTGGCCAAGTAGGGTTTATCATAGCTTAAGGTACTGTCTGAAATTCTCCCAAAAGCAAGATAATATTCAGGGTTGAAGGGGTCTTGATAAAGCTTGATAATAGATGAGTATCTTCCTTCTTCGTTTATGGCCATCTCACTAAGCAACTCGCCTTCAGGAGACAGTTTGAGTACTTTGGCTGGCTGCGTCACATCTCGATCAATACATCTTTTCCCCCCTAGACTATATCCGATTGTAAGGAGATTGCAAGTTGCCACAAAATAACAATTGGTCTCGCCAATATCATTACAAATTTCAAGAGAATAAGTACTTGCATATTCCCACTCAAAAGGATATTGCTGATTGAACAAGAAGTCGGGATGCTGCGGATATGCCTTAGTGCCATGGAGCATGGTCATTACAAGGCCAACAATTACAAGAATATTCAGTCGTTTTGCTTTCATAATAGGTTGTTTTGATAGTGAAAGAAGTAGTTAATTGACTGATAAATGAAACATGGCTCAGTAAAATGACTAATTATTTTTGAACCACCTGATTCAGAATCAATCTGAATCAGGTGGTAATGTATAAACATTAATGAATAGGAGGTGTGTCTGTGCAATTTGGCTTTGCATGATACATTCGAAAAATAATGACCATTGATGGAAGCATGGATGGAGGAACCACGGGGGACATTCTGAACAGAGCTTTCTTTGATATTAATGTGACTTACACCATCTACTATGTTTGTGGTGTTGGCACTGCACCATGCTGACGGCAAAAATAAGGCCAGCAGTAGCATGAATTGTTTGAGTTTTGTGTATTGCATGACTTTATATTTTAAAAATTCGATGCAAAAGTACATGACCTCACACAAACTGGTCAAGAAAAAATGAATTCGGTTTTTTCGGTTTTTCTATAATAAATTGATTATGAATGTGTAATCATGCCATGAAGAATGATTGCAATCTTGTCGTTGCTGCCAAGAATCTTTTGCAGTCTTTTTTCGCGATCCCAAATTGTGCTGTTGGATTTCTGAAGCAAAGCTGCAATCTGTACGTTATCCATGCCTAAAAGACACAGGAAACAATATTGGTAGTCTTTGCCTTTCAACTCAGGGTGCTCTTTTCCCAATTTTTCAAACAATATGCCATAATGGTGGTAGGCGGCATTTTTTAGTTGTGCCATTTGCGTATTGTCAAGAGATATTCCTGAATATGCTGAGTAAGGGACCGTGGATTTGATGGGGTTTTTCTTGTCGTTGCATACGGCCAAAATATGCTTGCAAATTGGTTCGTCGGCATAACTTTCTGCGAAACTGAAAGACTGGGCTTCTGTCGGTTTGGTGATGGCTTCAGGCTTCGTTTTCTCATCATGCTCGGCTTCTCGACTTCTCATTCTAATGAAAAGATAAGAAAGGAAGCATAGCATAACGGTCAAGAAAACTCCGCTGATAATATGGACATTTTTCCACAAAGCTTTGTCCTGTTGACGAAGATTTTTTCTATCTTGTCTGGATTGCCCATATTCATTGCAAAGTTCAGCCAATTGCGATTTCAGATGGCTGTTGTTCTCGTTCAAGTTGGCAAAAGGAACCAAAAAATCAGCATATTCGTGTGCTTCGAAGTCTTTGCCTTGAGCCTTGCAAATCTCAACCAGCCATTCAGCGGCCTGCTTCTTGGAATCAACACTCTGGCTGTTGTGAAATACCTTGCTCAAATAAAACGCTGCAGAATCAAATTGTTTTTCTTGGTAAAAGATGTCACCTATAATTGCATAGCGCGATAGACTTTCTTTTTTGCTTTGTGATTGATTAATAAGATTGTGCAATTGACACAATGCAATTTTCATGGTTTTATCTTTATGATAATTTAGAAATGCAAGATGCGTAGCGAGGTCTCTGAAAATTAAGCTGTTAGTATCAGGAAGAATTATAAGTCCTTCATTGTAGTAGTAAACCGCACTATCATAATTATTCATCATGTCATAATGTGATCCGATTGCATTCAGCACCCAAGCCACATGACTTTTGAAAGCGTCATATTTGTTATAATATACCAAAGATTCTTTGCCGAAATAAATAGCCTGTTCATGAAGGTACTGGTCGGAAAACAAATCTGTCAAATGTGTACATGCCAACGCCACAAATTGCGCTTTATGTTCCACCAGTTCCTTTTCTTCGAAATGCCCTTCCATCACCTCCAAAGCCTTCAGGTATTCCTTGCAGGCTTCCACTACGCTGTCGCGCTCGTAGTATCCTACACCATTAATATAATGGGCGCGGGCATCCAGAAACGCGATGGTGGAGCTGTTGCGCGCGACGCCTGTACAATTACACAGCGAATCAAAATACGCCATCGCCTTCAGCAGTTCCTCGCGGTTGGTCTGGTCATAATAGTTCTTATACAGCAACTCCGAAATCAGCAGTTGGCAGTAATGACCATTAAAGACATCGAGGCTGTCGGCCTTGGGGCTGGCTGCAAACTGCTGCAGCACCGCCAAGGCGCTGTCGGGCTGGCGCCACATCAGGCTGTCGATGGCGGCCAGTTCGGGCGACGAGGCATGGGGCAGAGACGTGCCATGGCGCGTCTCGCTGTGTGAGGTGCATGCCCCCAGAAGCAACACCATCAGTCCTCCTATCAGCCCCAAACGTTTCATGCCTGCAAAGATAGGAAATAAACCGCTTCAAAGGGTTTTTCGAGGCACAAAAAAAGAGGACTGTTCAGCCCTCTTTTCTGTTGTGGTTTTAAGTGAATGCTTATTGGGCATCGTGTTGGCACTGATGGCCTTCGCCTTCGCCTTTGCAGCAGCCCTTTTCACCTTCGCAGCCACCGAGGCGCTGCATGATGAGGTCCTTCTGCTCGTCAACGGTCTTCTCGGCGAAGTTTTCCCAAGCGGCCTTCATCTCGGCGCACTTCTTTTCGCATTCAGCCTTTTGTTCTTCGGTCATTTCAGCCATCTCTTTGGCGCAGCCTTCACCAGCGGCTTTCATTTCTTCCATCTTGGCGTCCATTTCGGCAAACATGGCGCAAGCCTTCTTGTTGAGCTCGGCCTTGGCCTCGTCGGTCATCTCGTCCCACTTGGCATACTCTTCCTTCAGAGCGTGCATGGGGCAATCGTGCTTTTCTTCGACGACTTCTGTCTTTTCCTCCTGAACGGGCTCAGCGGCTTGTTCGGGTTGCTTAGGGGTGTTGTTGCAGGCCACCATGAAGAGGCTGGCCAGTCCGAGAGTAAGAACTAATTTCTTCATTTTTAATAAGTTTAGATTATTGATTTGATGTTTTTGTCTCATTTTGAGCGCGCAAAAATACAAAATATTTCAATAGAGCTTAAAAATTTGTGTTTTTTGGTAAAAAAATCTTTTTTATAATAAGGTTGTTTTTTTGTCGGGGAATGCCTAATTTTGCGGCCTTATTTGTTAGAATAAATAGAACAGATGCGAAGATGGGATTCTTCACACAAAGTGCTGATAAAAAGTAAGTTGTCGAAATTTTCGACTACAAAAGTGTCACAAAAGAGCCGCTCTGCTCCCAAAGTGTTCACTGAAATAGTTGAAATTTGAAAATCTCAGATTTTGATGTTCAATTCCATTCAGATGATAAGTTGAAATAGATGTAGAATAGAATAGAAATGAATAATTGGTAAATGGATAGGATTAAAATACATAACTTCGGTCCAGTAAAGGATGTTGACGTTGAATTATCAAAACTAATGATATTCATCGGTCCCCAAGGGTCGGGGAAAAGCACCATTGCAAAACTGTTGACGGTGCTTTCCGATGTGTATTGGTGGATCAAAGTATGCGAAAATGATAATCCATTGGAGTCGTTTCGGAAAATCGGTATTGAGAGTTGTTTCCAATCGGATACAATCATCAATTATCATTGGAGGGATGAAGTTCATATCACATTTGATAAAGGTGTATTTTCTGTTTCTGTCAAAGACGTGAAGCCGGAAGATACATGCAAATACTGCCAGGTATTAATTGGTAATGCAGCGAAGAAGGAACTGGAAAAACTTGGAGCGGATACAGATAATATTCAGAGAGACAGACTGTTGGCAAAAAACCGCAACTATTTGAGGGCATATATGCGACTTGCCTGTTATATTCCTGCCGAACGAAACCTTACAGGGGCTGTTGCTTCATCTTTGGCAAACATTCTTGTGTCGAAAGTGCCACTGCCCAACACCCTGATTGAATTTATTTCTTTTTTTGAAAGAGCAAGAAATTACTACGCGACTTATGATGCCTCGTTTTTGGGAGTAAAATATAACAGGGATCTTGGCAATGAGTGTATATCCCTTTTGGAGAATTCCGAGAAACATCTTCCATTGGAGGCCTGTTCATCGGGGATTCAATCTGCATTACCTTTGTTGATGGTTCTTGATTATGCAAGGGAAGATAGTGGTTTTGAATCTTTTGTAATAGAAGAACCCGAGCAAAACCTGTTTCCGACGAACCAACGAGAGGTTTTGAATAGGATTATCCGACTGTCACAGCACAAAAAGGATTGTACTATTATTATTAATACGCACAGTCCGTATTTGCTTTCTGCGCTGAACGTAAGTATGCTGGCCTCAAAATTATCAAAAGTAAATGATTACAAAGAGGAAGTTGATAGCATTGTCCCGCCACAATTCCGTGTAGATAGTGCTGAAGTGTCTGTGTTTTCACTTGGTGGCGAGAACTATTGTGAGTCTATTAAAGACGACAAAACGGGAATAGTCTCCGTCAATTATCTTGATGTGGTATCGGATGCCATTGGTTCTGATTTCAACAAGTTGTATCAGCTTTACCTGAAAACACTCAAGAAATGACAACATTTGGATACATACCAAACGCTGTGAAGAGGCTTAAACTGGTCAGTGCCTTCAAGGGGTACAATCCAGGAGTTCTTGATTGCATCGAAATATCGAGCAATGACCAAATAATGGTTGTGGATGATGAGGAATGTACCCATATTTCGACTGCTACAGAAGATGCTTCACGGTGTTGTCTTTGTATTAATCCGAATCGAAACGAAATCGTGGTTTTGCCTCTTGACAAGAAACTCATAAAGCAGCGACAGGGCGGAATGGCAGACGGAGCTGCATTTGATGAAAACAAATTCGCTTTCCTGGAGTTTAAAGACCAAGCACAGGGCAACACATCCGAAGCTGTAGAAGGGACATACACAAAAGCAGCAAGCCAATTATCGGCAGCGTTAAACCAGTTCTCTGATAAACTCAAAGATAATAAAGTGGCAATAGATTTTATTAATACGGTGAATGTGATTTGCCATATCATCGTGTCGGAAAAGTTTCCTCGTGCATCTGCATTGGAACAAAATATGATGCTGTCATTTGCGTTGTCAAATAATGGGGTTGGCTTGAGTTTCGAGAGGGAAGTCCGTTTTTAATCGTGCAGAATGAAATATTGAATAGAAAACTGATGAAAGAACAAAATACATAATAAACAATAATTTAAGTCAAACAAATTAAAACTAATCCATTAAACATTCAAACAATTATGGCAGAAAAAAAGTTTTTGACATGCGATGGTAACCAGGCTGCGGCCCACGTTGCCTACATGTTCAGTGAAGTGGCCGCCATTTATCCTATCACTCCGTCATCGCCGATGGCCGAGTATATTGATGAATGGGCTGCTAAAGGTCAGAAGAACATCTTTGGCGAGACCGTCAAAGTGGTTGAGATGCAATCCGAAGCCGGTGCAGCCGGTGCCGTCCACGGCTCGCTGCAGGCTGGCGCCCTCACCACCACCTACACCGCCTCGCAAGGCCTCTTGCTGATGATTCCCAATATGTACAAGATCGCCGGTGAACTGCTTCCTGGCGTGTTCCACGTCTCGGCCCGCGCTCTTGCCGCCCAGGCCCTGTCCATCTTCGGCGACCACGCCGACGTGATGGCCTGCCGTCAGACGGGCTTCGCCATGCTGGCCACCAGCAGCGTCCAAGAGATCATGGACCTCGCCCCTGTGGCACACCTCGCCGCCATCGAAGGCCGCGTGCCGTTTGTGCACTTCTTCGACGGCTTCCGCACCTCTCACGAAATCCAGAAGGTCGAGGCTGCCGACATGGAGAAACTCCGCAAGCTCGTCAACCAAAAGGCTTTGAAGGAATACCGCGAACGCGCCCTCAATCCTGAGCACCCCGTAACCCGTGGCACCGCCCAAAACCCCGACATCTACTTCCAGACCCGTGAGTTGCAGAACAAGTACTACGACGCTCTGCCCGACATCGTGGCCAAGTATATGAAGCAGATGAGCCGCATCACTGGCCGTCAATATGCTCCGTTCGTTTACTACGGCGCTCCCGATGCCACCGACATCATCATCGCCATGGGCTCCATCAATGATGTCATCAAGACCGTCATCGACAAGGAGAACAAGGCTGGCAAGAAGCTCGGTCTCGTCACCGTGCACCTCTATCGTCCCTTCAGCGTGAAGTACCTCATGGAAGCCCTGCCGAAGAGCCTGATGGAGCACGTGAAGCGCATCTGTGTGCTCGACCGCACAAAGGAACCCGGCGCCAATGGCGACCCGCTCTACCTCGATGTGGTGGAAGCCTTCAAGGACTGCCCTTACAAGCCTTTGATCATCGGCGGCCGCTACGGTCTGTCGTCAAAGGACACCACACCGGCTCAGGTGCTTGCCGTTTACAAGAACCTCGCTGCCGACAAACCGATGAACCAGTTCACCGTGGGTATCAAGGACGATGTCACGCACCGTTCGCTCCGCGTTGGCAAGGAAATCTCCATCCTGCCGAAGGGCACGTTCGAAGCCAAGTTCTACGGCCTCGGCGCTGACGGTACCGTGGGTGCCAACAAGAACTCCATCAAGATCATCGGCGACAACACCAACAAGTACAGCCAAGCCTATTTCGACTACGACTCCAAGAAGTCAGGCGGTTACACCTGCTCGCACCTGCGTTTCGGTGACCAGCCTATCCTGGCTCCTTACCTCGTTGGCACGCCCGACTTCGTGGCTGTCCACGTCCCGAGCTACCTGAAGAAGTACGACTGCCTCCGCGGCCTGAAGAAGAACGGTACGTTCCTCTACAACTCGCCTTGGAGTGTTGAAGAGACCAAGAAGCATCTTCCCGACTATGTGAAGAAGTATCTGGCCCTCAATAATATTAATATGTATATCATCGACGCCACGAAGATCGCCGCTGAGATTGGTTTGGGCAACCGCACCAACACCATCCTCCAGAGCGCCTTCTTCAAGATTTCAGGCGTCATTCCTTACGACCTGGCCGTCCAGCAGATGAAGAAATTCATCGTGAAGAGCTACGGCAAGAAGGGTGAGGATGTGGTCAATATGAACTACGCTGCCGTTGACCGCGGTGGCGAAATCACCAAGGTTGAGATCCCCGCTGAATGGGCCAAGCTTGACTGCACCACCGACTTCGTCTTCGAACACAATGATGCCGATCCCGAGTTTATTAATAAGGTGATGCGCCCGATGGTTGCCCAGTGTGGTAACGACCTGCCTGTGAGCGCCTTCAAGGACATCGTTGACGGTACCTTCCCGGCTGGCACCACCGCTTACGAGAAACGTGGCGTCGCCACCGTCGTTCCTGAGTGGAATCCTGCCAACTGTATCCAGTGCAACCAGTGCTCGCTGGTGTGCCCGCACGCCGCCATCCGTCCAGTTGTCATGACCGATGACGAGCTGAAGAATGCTCCTAAGGGCATGGCCACCGTCGACATGAAGATGCCGAAGGAAATGGCTGGCATGCACTTCAGAATGCAAGTCTCCGTCTTGGACTGCACCGGTTGCGGCAACTGCGCCGACGTGTGCCCCGCCAAGGAGAAGGCTCTGGTGATGAAACCGCTCGAAAGCCAACTCGACGAAGCAAAGAACTGGGAGTACGGTCAGAAGAAGGTCACCTACAAGGACGAACTCATCGACAAGTTCGCCAACGTGAAGAACAGCCAGTTTGCACAGCCGCTGTTCGAGTTCTCGGGTGCCTGCGCCGGCTGTGGCGAGACGCCTTACATCAAGACCATCACCCAACTCTTTGGTGAGAGCATGATGGTGGCCAACGCTACCGGTTGCTCATCCATCTATGGCGGTTCCGCTCCTGCAACGCCTTATTGCAAGAACTATCGTAGTGGCAAGGGTGTGGCATGGGCCAACTCCCTGTTTGAGGACAACGCTGAGTACGGTCTTGGTATGGCCACGGGTGCTCGCAAGATCCGCGAAGGCCTCCGCAAGAAGGCTGAAGAGCTGGTCAACACCACCGTGTACGACTGGATGAAGGAAGCCACACAGAAGTGGTTAGACACCTACAACGACACGGTTGCCAACCGCAAGGCTACCGACGAATTCGTTGCCGCCCTCGAAAAGGCCATCCTCGACATCGACGGTTGCATCAACTTCTTCTCCACCAAGGGTAAGGAAATCTACGGTGAAGAAGTGGCTGCCCAAAAGCTGGAAGAAGCCAAGAAGGCAAAGGCTGCTGGTCGCAAGATCTGCATCTGCCACGGTTGCGAGCTTGAACAAGAACTGTTGGACAACAAGGACTTCCTCGCCAAGAAGAGCCAGTGGATCTTCGGTGGTGACGGTTGGGCATACGACATCGGTTTCGGTGGCCTCGACCATGTGTTGGCCAGCGGCGAAGACGTCAACGTCCTCGTCCTCGACAC
>Ga0247610_10009100_pt1 | contig 10044 bp, 10 predicted proteins | sample 174DNAGHGhighgp2_FD_193483 | JGI IMG/M metagenome (GOLD analysis project Ga0247610, IMG submission 193483) | Sheep rumen microbial communities from Palmerston North, Manawatu-Wanganui, New Zealand - 1742 DNA GHGhigh gp2 | ecosystem: Host-associated > Mammals > Digestive system > Stomach > Rumen... | reverse complement strand
CAGCAAGCCACTGACCGTCAGTGGATACTCGGGCCAGCGCTGGCGCATGGCAACAGGCAAATCTGCCATGAATGGCATCAGATCTTGCTTACCCAGCGAGGCATTCATCCTCAGCCGCATCTTTCCCGGGTCAACAGGTTCCATCAGCGACAGCGGCATGTCGAGTTCGACGTCTATATCACTATAGGGTGTCGACAAGCGGAATTTAGGCAACTTGACAGCCCCATTCTCCATGGCCACAGGTCCCGAGAGGTGCGTCACAGCCAGTCCGCTCTTCTCCTTTAGTGCTACCTGGCGCAAGTGCAGTCGCAGGGTCGGGTCGCAGTAGTAGATGGAGTCTATGCCTACGGTGATGTCACTAAGATCTATATGGTTATAGTCCAGTCCTTCAATGTGGGGCTGGTAATTCTGGTCATACTTTACAGCACCGTTCAACCAGTCCACACTTCCTACCGTATAGGTTTGTGTACCCAGGTCAATCAGTGCCTCGCGGGCTGTCAGTGTTCCCATGTGGGCACTGACGCTCATGGTGTCTCCTGGCATGTGGAAATCCACATCACTGCGGTCCACGGTCATGCTGTCAACATATATTTTCCACAGCGTAGGTTCGCTGGTCGTTGTATCTTCGGGAATAGAGTCAGCCATCTGGATATCCAAGTAGGCTTCCTCCAGACGTGAGCCGTTCAGGTCTACCGTCTGCTTATCCAGATCAATACCCTTGCTGGCCATAAACAGACGGGAGAAACGTCCCTTGACCTGGGCGGCAGCAACCATGTCGAGGGTATTGAATTGTGTATTGGTAACCTCCAACTCATTGATGACGACCTTGCTGCTGAACAAGGGCCACAGCTGTACGTCAACCACCATGCGCTCTACATCAGCAATGGTATCATTCAACTGTTGGCCATCGGCTGTTGGCTGTTGGCTTTTGTTTACGCGGAAATGGTCTATCGAGAGGTCAATGGGGAACGACAGGTTAATGCGGTCTATCGAGATATCCATACCCGTCTTCTCGGAAGCGATGGCAGTCACCTTGTCTACCGCCCAGTTCTGTACGGGGGGCAGGTAGAGCAGCACCGTGAGCACGAGGAAAAGCAGCACGGGACTCAGCAAAATGATCAATATCCACCAGAATGCTTTTTTCATATTCTAGCCATTCATTATCATCTTTGACCATAGCGGGTCGGCAGGCAGTGGCGACTCCACCACGATGGTTTCTTTCGACACGGGGTGAACAAACTCCACACGGTGTGACAGCAGCGAGATGCTGCCATCGGGATTGCTGCGTGGTGCTCCATATTTCAGGTCGCCCTTGATAGGACAGCCTATGGCAGCCAACTGACAGCGTATCTGATGATGGCGACCTGTCAGCAGTTGTACCTCTACCAGCGAGTAGCGGTCTGAATGGCCTATTACACGGTAGCGCAGCATGGCTTTCTTCGAGTGGGGCACTTCATGGTCGTAGGCATACGACTTGTTCTGCTTTTCGTTGCGTGTCAGCCAGTGTGTCAGAAGTTCCTCCCTCTGGGGGAGGTCGGGAGAGGTCTCTACTATCGCCCAATATGTCTTGTGCACCTCGCTCTCTGCAAACATCTTGTTCAGTCGGGTCAGCGCTTTTGAGGTACGGGCAAAGACGACCAATCCAGAAACGGGACGGTCCAGACGATGAACCACACCCAAGAAGACGGCACCAGGTTTCTGGTACTTCTCCTTAATATATTCCTTCACCGTTTCCGACAAGGGTATATCGCCAGTTTTGTCGCCCTGAACGATTTCACCACTCTCTTTGTAAACGATGATGATGTGGTTATCCTCGTAGACTACTTGCATTTTCTAAACATGTCAATCAGTCCGCCAATACTCTCAACAGTCATCACAATACTGGCAACAAGACACAGCAGTACTGCACCGACGACCATCAGTATCAGACGCAGGACTATGAGTAAGCCCGAGAACCACTTATGTTCCTTGTTCTCAGTGCTCTTTCCGTTAGCATCTGTATTGCGGACAACATAGTCGGGCAACAGCGTTGAGGCCACACTGGCACCAAGACAGAACATGGCAACGGCCATACCGACCTTGCGGAAGATGTTCAGACATCCGCGACGGTTATTGCGGTGAGTGATGGTGTATCCACGTGGATAGCCCGTAATAATATAAATAGGTATAAGCACCAGCAGGAATGCCATGTACACATAGAGCAGAGTGTGCCACGTCTCCTGACTGCTGACATGTTCGTCAAGGTCAGCTAATGCCACCTCATGAATCTGCCTGAAGCCCATAGCGTTCAGCGAGTCATAGTCTGCACGGAGCGCAGCATACTGCGCAGAGTCCTTCAGTGCCCTACTCTTCAGGTCTATCAGCTTATAGGTCTTATAGCGCTCTGCAGAAGCAAGGCGCATGGCATAGTCGTCAGCGCTTTGCTCTACAGGACACAAATCGAAATCGACACTATTGACACGAACGGTCTTCCACTCTGCGACCTGTTCTCTGTCAACACGCGCCTGCAGGACATCGTCCTGCTGTTTGAGTTGGACGAGGTAAAGAACGGCAGCACCGAGAAGAGCGGCAAGGACGAGTGTCCACTGCCATGCCTTATGGCGCTTCACTGACCAGTCGACAATACCTTGCAGCGTATCGTAGCGTTTTGCAAAAGTCTCCTCAGCTGCATCCTTGGCTGCATCCTTGGCCTTCTTCAGTAAATCAGCCATCTGGTCGGCCTCACTCTTTGAGCACGGATACATGTGGGCAGGATCACTCAGTTTACCCGTCTCACGTTCTTTATTGCTCACCAGAGACGAGACGAAAGCAGCCTCGTCAAGGTAGCGTGACGCTTCAGCGTTCAGTATTCTTTCTTCGTCCATCTGAATTGTTTACATATTCATACCACCATCAACCTGGATGACCTGTCCGCTGACATAGCTGGACATGTCAGAAGCGAGGAAGGTAGCAACGTTAGCAATATCTTCTACCTGACCTCCACGACGCAGAGGAATCTTGTTGCACCACTCCTTACGGACCTCCTCAGGAAGTGCTGCTGTCATAGCTGTCTCAATGAAGCCTGGGGCAATAGCGTTAGCGCGGATGCCCTTGGGACCCATCTCCTGAGCGATAGACTTTGCCAGAGCAATCAAACCAGCCTTAGAAGCGGCATAGTTTGCCTGACCGGCATTGCCATGGACACCTACTACAGATGCCATATTGATGATTGAACCGCCACGCTGACGCATCATAATGGGCACGCAAGCATGAACAAAGTTGAAGGCTGACTTCAGGTTGACAGCAATAACAGCATCCCACTGCTGCTCAGTCATGCGGAGCATCAGTCCGTCCTTGGTAATACCGGCATTGTTGACCAGGATATCAATAGAACCAAACTCTTCCTTAACGGCTTTAACGACTTCCTCAGTCTGAGCGAAGTCAGCGGCATTTGAAGCATAGCTCTTAGCCTTTACTCCTAAAGCGGCAATCTCTTTCTCTGTTTCTTCGTTAACCTGCAAGTCGGTGAAAGCAATGTTAGCGCCCTCAGAAGCATACTTCAGTGCAATTGCCTTACCGATACCACGTGCAGCACCAGTTATCAGCGCTGTCTTTCCTTCTAATAATCCCATAATTCTTTTAAAATATTAATGTTTAAAGATTAACTTTCAACTACATTTTTTTCTTTCCCAAAGCACTATAGACAATCTTTGCCACCTGGGGCTTCGTGTCCTCTTCTTTCATGCCGTGGGCAATGCGTCCATAGATATAGGGGACCTCAAGTCCTTTGATACAGTAGTGGGTAATGTCTGCTACCAGGTCGACATTGTCAATGTCAAACTCTCCGTCTTCCTTACCCTCACGGAACACCTTGCGGAACAGCTCTATCTCAGCATCGTCAAAGTTCTTGCGTACCTTCTCGACCATCCAGATGTTTCGGAAGAACTCAGCACGCAGGTTACCATTACGTACTACCGTCTCACGAATCATACTGAGATGAAGATAGATAAGCTCAATGATTTTCTCCTGAGGGGGTATGCGCTTGGCAGCAACATCGTCCAACTGGTCGCTAAGGCGCTCCAGCTCCGACTCTATGACAGCATAGTAGATATCGTCTTTAGACTTAAAATAGGTATATAATGTACGGCGTCCCTTGCCGGATGCCTGAGCAATATCATTCATGGTCGTACTCTCCAGACCGTTCTTAGCAAACAGCTGGCGAGCAACATCTACTAATTTCTGCCGTGTCTTTGATATGGACATAGTTCTATTCCTCCCAAACTTTTCTATTATTGCACAACGCAAATATATTGTGCAAAATTAGGAAATAGTTCTGAAATAGCCAAACAAAACGAATGCAAAAGTAGCTAAAGACGTATTTTTTTAGATTTTTCTGCAAAATATTTGCATAATTCAAAAAATAGTCGTACCTTTGCAGCGCTTTTCGAGAAAAGCCCTATAAATAACATCGCGGAGTGGAGCAGTTGGTAGCTCGCCAGGCTCATAACCTGGAGGTCGCACGTTCGAATCCTGCCTCCGCAACTACAGCAGCCCAAGAGGCTGCTTTTTTCTTTTTCAAAACCCTTGCAATAAAAGAGCAAGCAATAACGTTAATACTAAAAAAACAAAGAAAAGATGATGAAACTGGTATCGTGGAACGTCAACGGACTGAGGGCTTGCGAGGGTAAGGGCTTCAGCGATATTTTCAAGGAGTTGGATGCCGACTTCTTCTGCCTGCAGGAGACGAAGATGCAGGAGGGACAGCTGGATCTGCAGTTCGAGGGCTATCGCTCCTATTGGAACTATGCGGAGAAGAAGGGATATTCTGGCACAGCTATCTTCACCAAGCACGAACCGCTGAGCGTAGCCTACGGCATTGGCATCGACCAGCACGACCACGAGGGGCGCGTTATCACGCTGGAAATGGAGCAGTTCTATCTGGTTTGCTGCTACACGCCCAACTCGCAGGACGGACTGAAGCGTCTGGACTATCGCATGACGTGGGAGGATGACTTTCGTAACTACTTGAAGCAGCTGGACCAGAAGAAACCTGTCATACTCTGTGGAGACTTGAATGTGGCACACCAGGAGATCGACCTGAAGAATCCGAAGACCAACCGCATGAATGCTGGTTTCACTGACCAGGAGCGCGAGAAGTTCAGCACACTGTTGGCCAGCGGATTCATTGACACCTTCCGCACGCTATACCCTGAACAGGTGACCTATTCGTGGTGGTCGTACCGTTTTCAGGCTCGTCAAAAGAATGCTGGATGGCGCATTGACTATTTCGTTACAAGCGAAAGACTGCGCACCAGCATTGCCGATGCACAGATACTAACCGATGTCTACGGCAGCGACCACTGTCCCGTAGCGCTGGAACTAAACCTCTAACATCACACATCATCCATCACACATCTCCCTTCTGCTCTGGTATCTGTACCGGCAGATCGTTGCGGTGGGCAAAGATGTGGGGCGACATAATCTCCACACCATTGCTATGGAACGAGTCAAGGATGTTCTGGTGCAGTTCTGAATAGATATCACTTAGCAATTCAGACTTACGGGTATAGGCGTTGATTTCGTACTCTACATAGAAATCGTCCAGTGCCGTAATACGCACAAAGGGCTCGGGTTTCTTCTGCAGATTACTCGTCTTCGAGGCGGCATCGAGCAACAGGTCGCGAATCAGCTGCCACTGCATATCGTAGCCGATAGTCACCTTAGTATGTACAATGACGCCATAGTTATGGGCAGAGAAGGTGTAGTTTGTCGTCTGCGATGTCATCAAGTTTGAATTGGGAATAGTAATAACATCGTTCTTACGGGTGCGGATGCGCGTCACCAACACGCTCTTCTCGATGACAAAACCTTCCATATCGCCATACTTGATGAAGTCGCCCACATGGAACGGACGCATATAGGTCATCACCATGCCTGCCATCACATTGCCGATAATGGACGAAGAGCCTAACGAGATGATAATACCTATGAAGACGGACACCCCCTGAAACACTTGCGAGTCGCTGCTGGGCAGCAGGGGCCAAATCATAACAATCATAAACGAGTAGCACAGCACACGCAGAATCAAGTAGGTGGGCTGTGCCCAGTCGGCATAGAAACCGTTAATCTTCAAACGTCCTGAGCCTATCTCGTTCATCAGGTAGTGCAAGCCTTTCACCAGATAGCGGAAGCAGAAGATGATAACGATAATCTGGAAGAACTTAGGCAGGAAACCCATAATCGACTTCAGGATAGACACGAAAGGATCCCATACATAGCCGAAGATGGTATAGGTAAACGACTTCGTCTCAGGGAATGCGGCAAAAAACATCGGTACAAAGATGAACAGCAGCAGCAAGATAATCAGGTAGCGCAACACATTGAAGCCCGTCAGAAAGAGGATGCCTTGGCGATGCAAGTTCAGCACCTCATAATCCTTGATAGCCAGCGGACGCGTTCGGCGTAACAACCTGCGCAGCAGGCGGTAGCGCCAATGACGATAGGCGTAGTTGGTAGCCCAGATGAGCAGTCCCAGAACAATCATGGAGCCAAGGACGTAGAGCACTCCCAACAATTTACGCTTCAATCCGTATTCATCATGCAACTCCTGTATCTTGTCGGCTATAATAGTGCGATAAGCTGCTGCCAACTCCTGGCGTGTCTGGTTCTGCCATAAACCATCATTGTCTGTAACACTCATCAACAGCATATCGCCAGCCATGATATCGGTGGTAAACTCTCCTTCAAAGATATAGATGGAGTCTGTAAAAAGCGTCATGCTCGTACCGATGTCCATAATCTTCTCACGAATATCGGCCACACGAACCTCAGGAAGCATGCCGCCACGGCGGTAATAGAGTAAAAACAACGTGTCACCATTAATAATCAATGGTGCACCAAGTGTAAAGCTACGTAAGGAATCTATCCGCGACTTACGGCGTGCCAAACGAAGAGAGTCGTTACGGACTAATTCTCCTTTCTTCTCCAACTGTTCTTGCATCAGGATGCGCTGCATCTGCAGCTCCTGAACCTGATTACGAAGAACCATCACCAATGAGTCATTCTGCTGTCTTAATGAGTCAGCAGCCCCAGATTGCTCTTGGGCAAACGATACTTGAGGCAGCATCAAGACTATCAGAAAAAGAATCAACCGACCGTAATATTTCATAGTTTTATATCAATTTCATTACTGCAAAGATACACATTTTTATTAGAACACGCTCGCTGATAATAAAACTTTTTAATATTTATAACAGATTAGCAAATACCCTCATCTCAAACTTATATATTCTTATAACTATTCTACTGTCTCGTTTCTGTATTAGCTGTATTTGACAAAAATTCTCTAGAGAATTTTATCATTATCAGCTGTATTGGGGTGTGTTTACAGGCTAATACAAGTTGTTTTTATGCTAAAAACACATCGTTCCCATCGTGGGAATACTGAAAGATACTCTGTTTGACAAGTGATTGGTAGAGCTCAAGTAGAGTTTAGGTAGAGTATAGGTAAGCGTATCCGCTTTGACGCCTTGACTCGTATCCCAAAAGTCGGTACCTTTGCATATTCATTTTAACAGATATGCAAATATGGAATTACAGACAGCCGATGCCCGTCATGAGAAGACCTGGCATCAATTTCTTTCAGAATTAGAGAAGCAGCCTCGCTTGCGCCTTGCAGCATATCTTCGTTCTGTCCACGTAAAGCAACGATGTTTCGAGAAGTGGCTTTACGGTCGTGGCTACAGTGTGCACGATGCGAAGAGCCGCATTCTCAAGTTTCGTAATGAGTCAGACACGTTGGATTCATCTATGTCGTCAGCACCATCGATTCTTCCAGTCCGTCTAGCATCTGAACCAGATGTTCCCATCCGTCCTTGTGACCTTCTTACGGGTATCAGCCTGACACTTCCTGACGGGACGGTGATCAATATTCGTCGCGGAAGTGCCGAAGCAGTCGTTTCATTCCTTAAACTTTATTCCGGGGAGGGCGTGCCATGTTCGGATTAGAGGAAAGCAGGCAATATTATGTCTGCCAACGCTATGTGCGGATGAATCTTGGCATCAACGGACTATCGAAACTGGTAATCCAGGAACTGAAGCGTCCGCTGCTCAATGGTGATGTATTCATCTTCTTTGGCAAGAACCGACAGATGGTGAAGCTCCTTTGCTGGGACGGCGACGGTTTCCTTCTCTATCAGAAGCGGTTGGAGAGAGGCACCTTCGAGCTTCCCCGTTTCAAGCCTGGTCAGAAGGCCGTAGAGATGCCCTACAGGACACTTTCCGCCATCATGCGGGGCGTGAGCCTAAAGAGCGTAAGATATCGCAAGAGACTAAGACTTGGGAATTCATCTATTTTGCAATCATCTGATTATCAGTAAAATAAATAAAATATAACTTGCTTTTTCTTTGGTAGTCTCGTTCTTTTTTTGTACCTTTGTGGTATGAAAAAGGACGAGATTATCAGTATGCTCCAGCAGCAGATTGCCTTCCTGCAGCAACAGCTCGGGGAGGCCAACCGCAAGGTGGATGAGCTTCTCCGGAAGGTGTCATCGCTGGAGGACCTGCTCGTCCAGAAGAATGCCGAGGAACAGAAACAGCACAACATCATCAAGGGACTGACGAAGATACAGCAGAACAGGTCGGAGAAGCAGACTCCGTCAGTCGCTGCTTCCAATGAGCCTGCTCCAAACTCCAACGATGTGCAGGCAGATCCTGAGCCGAAGCCGAGGGAGAAGACCAACTACGGTGCCAGGCGTAAGGAACACTACGAGGTAGAGATAGAGGAAGAAGACGTCTATCCCACCGATGCCCGTTTCGACGAGATGAAGGCACGCCTGATCGATACCCGTGACGTGGTACGCTATATCCTCGTACCCATGCGCTTCATCAAGAAAATATATCACGTACATGTATATACCCAGGACGGAAGTATCATGGAGGGCAGGGCTCCCCTTGCTCCTCTGCAGGGCTCCAACTACGACGGCTCCTTCATTGCAGGCATCGCCCAGCTGCGCTACATCTACTCCATGCCCGTGGAGCGTATCGTGAAGTATTTTGCTGAGAACGGCTTCGATATGGACAAGGGGACGGCCCACGGACTGCTGCGCAAGACAGAGGCCATTTTTGAAAACCTGTACAAGGCGATGGGGCAGGCAGTCAAGGAGGACGACTATCTGGCAGGCGACGAGACCTATCACCGCGTGCTTGTCAAGATGTCTGACGGGAAGGGCTCGAAGAAAGGATACATGTGGGTGGTGACTTCAATACATACAGGCCTGGTCTATTACTTCTATCATGACGGATCAAGAGGACAGGGCGTCATCCTTAACTATATAGGCGACTATGGAGGGACCTTCCAGTCAGACGGTTTTGCTCCCTACAGGAAGATGGCGGCACAGCTTACGAGACTCTCCTGCCTGCAGCATGTGAAGAGGAAATTCCTGGACTGCGGCGACGATGACGAAGAGGCACAGGCTATAGTCAGGCTCATCAATGAGCTCTATCAGATGGAGCATCAGCATAAGATCGGGACAGACGGATGGACAACGGAGAAGAATCTCCGCTGGAGGAGAAAGTATGCCCCAGGGATACTGAAGAAGATACGCAGGAAGCTCGACCAGATGGCTGCTGATCCGGAGATGCTGCCCAAGTCGGACAGGCATAATGCCGTGAACTATATGATCAACGAATGGGAAGCCATCGAGAATATCTTCACCAGAGGCGACTACAATCTGGACAACAATCTTGTAGAAAGACTCAACAGATACATATCCCTATCAAGAAGGAACTCACTCTTCTTTGGATCCCATAAGGGAGCGGAGCGTGCAGCCATGTTTTACTCGCTGGCATGCTCGTGCAGGCTCCTGGGGATTAATTTCTTTCAATACATCTCTGACATTATCAACAGGGCTGCTGCGATACCTCCCAAGAAACCTGTAGACATACAGAAATACAGGGAGCTACTGCCTGACAGATGGAAGGCACTATAGCCTGCAAGGCGTCAAAGCGGATACGCTTACACAAGGGACCCTGGACGGGAGGGAGACGGGAGGGATGTTTGTTTTC
>Ga0247610_10009098_pt1 | contig 10045 bp, 9 predicted proteins | sample 174DNAGHGhighgp2_FD_193483 | JGI IMG/M metagenome (GOLD analysis project Ga0247610, IMG submission 193483) | Sheep rumen microbial communities from Palmerston North, Manawatu-Wanganui, New Zealand - 1742 DNA GHGhigh gp2 | ecosystem: Host-associated > Mammals > Digestive system > Stomach > Rumen ... | reverse complement strand
GGTCTTTGTCAATAACCCGACCTATTACGGCATCTGTTCTGACCTTCGCGGCATCGTGAAGCTCGCGCATAGAAACGGGATGCAGGTCGTCGTCGATGAAGCCCACGGCACTCACCTGTCCTTCTCCGACCGTCTTCCGGTCTCCGCGATGGAAGCCGGCGCGGACATGGCCTCCGTATCGATGCATAAATCCGGCGGATCGCTGACGCAGAGTGCTTTTCTGTTGGTAGGCGGCGCAAACCCGATAGAAGGATCCGGCTCAGACGCCGATTCGGTTTCCGGCCTTGATGCGAAAAGCGCTGTCAGCCCGGACGAGAACCGTGCGCCCACGATCGATCCTGCGTATGTGCGCCAGATCATCAACCTGACACAGACCACCTCCGGGTCGTACCTTTTCCTCTCGAGCCTTGATCTTTCGAGAAAAAGACTGGCACTTCACGGCAAGGAGCTTTTCGATAAGGTCATCGATATGGCGGAATATGCCAGAGAAGAGATCAACTCGATCGGCGGGTATTATGCCATCGGATCTGAGCTAATCGATGGAAATGAGATCTACGATTTTGATAAGACGAAGCTCGTCATCCACACCCTGCCCGTAGGACTTGCCGGCATCGAGGTGTATGACCTTCTTCGCGATGAATACGATATCCAGATGGAGTTTGGGGACTTCGGCAACTGCCTGGCCTATCTCTCTGTCGGCGACCGCGTGCGCGAGGTCGAACGCCTGGTCGGCGCCCTCTCCGAGATCCGCCGTCGCTTCGGCAAAGATCCGATCGTATCGCTTCCGAACAACTATATCGCACCGGTAGTAGTCCTCTCCCCTCAGGAAGCATTTTATGCGGATGCGGAGCATGTGGCCTTCGAAAAGACCGTCGGCCGGATCGCTGCAGAGAGCATCATGTGCTACCCTCCGGGAATTCCTGTTCTTGCCCCCGGCGAGAAGATCACGGAGGAAGTTCTCGAGTATCTCCGCTACGCGCAGGAGAAAGGCTGCCAGATCACCGGCGCCGAAGATGCAAGTCTCAGCACTTTGAAAGTCGTCAGAGAAAAGTGCGGATATTGATATATTCCTTACATGACACAAAAAAGGATCCCCGTTTCCGAGGATCCTTTTTCATTTTCTGTTAATCGATTCTTAAAGTGAATGGATCACATCATCGGCTGAGCCGGAGCCTGTGTGTTCTTCTTCGCCTTCATGGAAATAAGAACGAGAGCACCTACCAGAGCCAGAGCACCAATGATCAGAAGGAAGAAACCGATCTGCATAGAGGATTTGGGAAAACTTGTACCCTTTAATTTTTTATTGTCATCACTTACAGTACTTACAACGCTACGGATATCCCAGATGCACCAAACGATCTCAGCCGCCATTACACCACTTAAGATCTTCTGCAGATTGAATACCAGCAGCGCAGCGATAGCAATAACAAGAATGAGATGAAGGATACCGTGATGGTTTCCCTGCATCAGACTGATGTTTTGGTTTAACTGCTTGATGACAGGGAGAAAGCTTGCAAGAAGAAGCAGTACGCATCCTCCAAGTGTGCACAGTGTTGCCGGATCCTTAAAATCTACACTAGGCTTTAAATTTTTGAAATCCATAAATAATACCCCTCCTAACGAGTTTTTGCACTTACCATTATATAACAACTTTTTTTGAAAATCACAATGAAATGCACGAATTATTCAATGTTTTGACTGATTTTTATGCAAAATAGTCTTCTGTATCCGGATAGCACCTCCGCTTTTTCAGTCTATAGGTTCATAAATGCGGAAATACCGCCCTCTTCTTCCCCTATGATTCATTATGCCAATATCAATTAAGGTGGTATTATATAGATGTTGGTTTCGGTGGCGCTATTCTTGCTGCCACGCTAACGGCGAAGATCCGATAGCACACCAAATAAAAGAAATCGGAAGGAGGATCTTATGGATCTTTGGTTTTCTGAATTTCATACTCCATCCGTCAAGCTTGCGATCAAGGTCAGCAAGCAGCTCTACAGCGGCAAGAGTGACTTCCAGCAGATCGACGTTTTCGAATCGCCGGAGTTCGGCCGTTTTCTCACGCTCGACGGCTATATGATGCTTACCCAGAAAGATGAATTTATCTATCACGAGATGATGGTGCACGTCCCGATGTGTGTCCATCCCGATGCGCGAAAAGTACTTGTGATCGGCGCCGGCGATGGCGGTGTCGTCCGGGAGCTCGTCCGCTACGATTCCATCGAGCATATCGATGTGGTCGAGATCGACGAGGAAGTCGTAAAAGTGGCGAAGGAATATCTTCCCTTTACGGCCTGTGGTTTTGACGATCCGAGAGTCCAGTTTCACTTCGAGGATGGTCTGAAATATGTGCGTCATCACGAGGATGAATACGATCTGATCCTCGTCGATTCCACCGATCCGTTCGGACCCGGCGAAGGTCTTTTCACGAAGGAATTCTACGGCAACTGCTATACTGCGCTAAAGGAAGACGGCATCATGGTCAACCAGAATGAGAGTCCTTTCTATGCGAACGATGCCCGTGCGATGCAGCGTGCGCATAAGCGCATCCTTGCAAACTTCCCGATCTGCCGTGTATATCAGGCACACATCCCGACCTATCCGTCCGGCCACTGGCTCTTCGGTTTTGCTTCGAAGAAGTATCATCCGGTAAGAGACATGCATGCTGCCGACTGGAAGTCTCTCGGCATCGAGACGAAGTACTATAACACGAACCTGCACCGCGGTGCCTTCGCACTTCCGAACTATGTGCAGAAACTCCTGGAAGCGATGGAAGAGCTCCCCGGAAATGATACAACAACCACTCTGAACGGCGGCGCGAAGCAGTCCGCGGACGAGAAAAAGAACGGAGGCAAGTCCTGATGGTCGATCGTATTGAGAAGAATTTCTTCGCACTGAACTGTCCTTATGAAGATGCGAAGGCAGTCATCTTCGGCGCCGGTTTTGACGGCACCACTTCTTTCCGTCCGGGCACGAGATTCGGCCCTTCTGCGATGCGCAGTGAGAGCATCGGACTTGAGTCCTTCAGTCCCTATCAGGACAAGGATCTCGAAGATGCGCCGATCTGCGATTCCGGAGATCTGGACCTGCCTTTCGGTGATGCGGAGCAAGCACTTTCCCTCATCGAAGAAGAAACCGGCCGGATCTTATCTGACGGCAAACTCCCGATCATGCTCGGCGGCGAACACCTGGTCACGCTGGGTGCTTTTCGCGCGGTAGCAAAAAAATATCCGGACGTTGTAGTCCTGCACTTCGATGCGCACTGCGATCTCCGTGATGATTATATCGGCGCCAAGCTCTCGCACGCCTGCGTCATAAGACGCATCCATGACATCGTCGGCGATGGCAGGATCTACCAGTTCGGCATAAGATCCGGCACGAAGGAAGAATTCGAGTTTGCCAGGAAGCACACGAAGATGGAGCGGTTCAGAGCGGATAGCTTTGACGAGGTACTCGCACTTCTGCGCCTCAGTGAAAAGCCGGTCCCGGTCTATCTGACGGTCGATCTGGATGTGCTCGATCCGAGAGAATTTCCGGGAACAGGTACTCCGGAAGCAGGCGGACTGTCCTTCGAGGATCTTCGGATCTGCCTGATGCAGCTTCAGGACATCAACCTCGTGGGCATGGACTTCGTGGAGCTCTCCCCGCCCTACGATCAGAGCGGCTGCAGCACGGCGCTGGCATTGAAGATATTCCGCGAAATGCTTATCATGAAATACGGGAAATGATTCACGATCCGGGCGCCCGGCAGGGAATCCCGGCATCACGGAAAAAAGATAAAAAGCAATCGGCGCTTCCTGCCGAAATACAATTTACGAAGGAGATACTACTATGGGAAAAGCACTTATCATCGGTTGTGGCGGTGTTGCTTCAGTGGCCATCGCCAAATGCTGTCAGAACAGCGAGGTCTTCACGGAGATCATGATCGCGAGCCGCACATTAAGTAAGTGTGACGCGCTGAAGGAGAAACTCCAGCCGACGACAAAGACCATCATCCACACACGTCAAGTCGACGCGGATAAAGTACCTGAGCTCGTCGCCATCATGGAAGAGTTCAAGCCGGACGTTTGCCTGAACCTCGCACTTCCTTATCAGGATCTGACGATCATGGACGCATGCCTTGCGACCAAGACGCCTTATGTCGATACCGCCAACTACGAGCCGCTCGATACCGCGAAGTTCGAGTACAAGTGGCAGTGGGCATATCACGACAGATTTAAGGAGGCCGGTATCACCGCGCTTCTCGGCTCCGGTTTTGATCCGGGTGTAACAGGTGTCTTCTCCGCATATGCACTGAAGCATCAGTTCGACGAGATCAACTACATCGATATCCTCGACTGCAACGGCGGCGACCATGGCTATCCTTTTGCTACGAACTTCAACCCGGAGATCAACATCCGTGAAGTATCCGCGAAGGGCAGCTACTGGGAAGACGGCAAATGGGTCGAGACCGAACCGATGGAGATCAAGAGAGTCTATAACTTCGATCAGGTCGGTGAGAAAGATATGTATCTTCTCCACCACGAAGAGCTCGAGTCCCTCGGCAAGAATATCCCGGGCATCAAGCGTATCCGCTTCTTCATGACCTTCGGCCAGAGCTACCTCACTCACCTCAAGTGCCTCGAGGACGTCGGCATGACATCCATCGAGCCGGTCATCTACGAGGGCCACAAGATCGTGCCTCTGCAGTTCCTGAAGTTCATGCTTCCGGATCCGGCAACCCTGGGTCCGAGAACCGTCGGCAAGACTAATATCGGCTGTATCTTCAAGGGTAAGAAAGACGGTAAGGAAAAGAAGTACTATCTCTATAATGTCTGCGACCATCAGGAGTGCTATAAGGAAGTCGGCTCCCAGGCCATCTCCTATACCACCGGTGTTCCGGCCATGATCGGCGCGATGCTCATCATGCAGGGCACCTGGACGCGTCCGGGCGTATATAACATCGAAGAGTTCGATCCGGATCCGTTCATGGATGCACTTAATAAGTGGGGACTCCCGTGGATCGAGGACTTCAATCCGGTGGAAGTCGAGTAACCGCCATATAGAACAGTAAGTAAAAAGACGGCTCGCCTCGGTTTTCAGCGAATCGGGGCGGGCCGAAACATTATGAAGGACATTTTTCGTGTCCTGCGAAATAAGAGAGGAAACAGATCGTGACCGGTAGCATTGACAGAGCAAGGAAGAAACAGACGGAACTTGTGTTTTTCGCCCTGTTTATCCCGTGGATCACTCTGTGTATCATCTCAGAGACCACGCTCTCCTATTCTTTTTCAAAAGCAGCCGACTATATCGTCTGGCTGCTGAAGAGTCTCATCCTCCCGGTCTCCCTCGTTCTTCTGAATCTGTTTGTCATAAGCAGGACCGATCTTCGAAGAAAGCTCCTCGTCCTTATATCCATCGTGCTTCTGACCGCGCAGTGCTTCATGCTGACCTACAGCGATGATCTTCTTCTTTGCATCTGTCTGATGATCGCCGCGATGAATATTGATTTTAAGAAGATCCTCAAGGTCTATCTATTCACGTCCCTTACTCTGGTGATCCTGATGACGGTTGCCGCGTCCACCGGCATGATCTCAAACATCGTCAGCCACCGCTACGGGGCCACCAGATATGCTCTGGGTACCTTCTGGTGCACGGATTATTCCTCGAGAGTATTCTTCCTTCTTCTGATCGTGCTTTATCTATATAGTGCGAAGATGAAGCTTCTTCACTGGCTCGCCCTCGCTTCTGCCGTCCTTCTCGTGTACCACTTTACCGTGGGGAAGATGGATCTCATCTGCATGATGACGGCACTTCTTCTGTTCTTCCTGCATGAACTGATCGTAAACAGCAAAAAGTCATTCGCACTCAGGACGAAGTGGCCCAGGATATGGGGAAAACTCGCACCTTTCTTCACACCGGTATCCGCCGTCCTGATCACTTGTCTGACGCTTCTTTACTCCCTAAAGAGTGAGATCCTTCTGGATCTGAATACTATCCTTTCGGATCGTCTGCTCTACGGAAACCGGGCATTTTCCGAGATCGGGATCACGCCTTTTGGCAAATATGTCGAGTGGATCGGCATGGGCGGCATCTCCGACGATGTCCTGCCGGAAGGCTACAACTTCGTCGATGCATCCTATCTGAATATCCTCTTTTCCTTCGGCATCATCGCCGCCATCCTGATGATCGTACTTCTTTCTTATATCGCATATCATCACAGGCGGGACACACGTCTTGTCATCGTGATCGCCCTGATCTCGATCCAGTGCATCCTCGCACACCACTTCATCGATATCGCATACAATCCCTTCTGGGTGGTCTTCCTGGCCAAAAGAGAGTATAACGCCCCTTCGTCACAGCCATCTGATGCGGAGCAGCCGGCGTCTGCTATAATAGGGACAAATCTTCAGAAAGGTGAGTGAAAAGGATTATGCCTGACCGCTACACACTAGAAACTATCCCCACCCCGGCTTTCGTGGTGGACATGAAGGCTCTCCGGAAGAACGCCTCGATCCTGAAGGATGTATCGGACAGATCCGGCGCGCATATTCTTCTTGCGCAGAAGGCTTTTTCCTGCTATGCCACCTATCCGGAGCTGAGCAAGTACCTTTCCGGCACGACCGCAAGCGGCTACCATGAGGCGCGTCTCGGCTACGAGGAGATGGGAAAGCCTTTCGGAAAAGAGACGCACGTCTATGCCCCGGCATTTACTTCCGAGGATATGGACAAGCTTCTTCCCATCTGCGATCACATCATCTTCAACTCGATCAATCAGTGGAAGACTCACCGTAGCCGCGCGCTTTCCTTCTCGAAAAGCACCCGCACCGCGGCTTCAGATCGCACCGGCGATGCAGCCTCGAACTGCCCGTCCTTCGGTCTTCGCATGAATCCGGAATATTCCGAGATCGAGACGGATATCTATAATCCCTGCGTCAAGGGCTCCCGCCTCGGGATCCTCCGTGAACTCCTTGACCGCGAGCTGGGATGCGGATCCCCTGTCACGGAAGAGATCTGGAACAGATCCATCTTCTCCGGTATCGAGGGGCTTCACTTCCATACCCACTGCGAGCAGGGCTTCGGGCCGTTGTCCAGGACCATCAGGGTCATCGAGGAAAGATTCGGGGATCTTCTTTCTCTTCCGCAGATCAAGTGGCTGAATCTTGGCGGCGGACACCACATCACGAAAGACGACTACGACAGAGAAGGCCTGATCTCCGAGGTCAAGCGTCTCTCCGAAAAATATAATGTAACCGTGTATCTTGAGCCCGGCGAAGCCGTGGCGATCGACGCGGGGTATCTGATCGGCACCGTTATGGATATCGTCGAGAACGGCATGAAGATCGCCATCTTAGACGTTTCCGCAGCATGTCACATGCCCGATGTACTGGAGATGCCCTACCGTCCGCCGCTTAAAAGTGCTTTTGACGCGGGAGAAAAACCATATACATACCGTCTCGCGGGAAACACATGTCTGGCAGGCGATGTCATCGGCGATTACTCGTTCGGGAAGGAACTTCATGCCGGCGACAGACTATATTTTCTTGACATGGCTATGTATACTATGGTAAAAGACAATACGTTCAATGGTATGCCGCTTCCTTCGGTCTGGCTTTTGGAAGAAGGCGGAGATGCCGTGAATATAAAAACATTCAGCTATGACGATTTTAAGGCACGGCTGTAGAAAAGCCAAGAGATCCAATCCGAACGTATCCGTCGGAGAGGATTACTTCCCGGAGAAGACTTTCACGATACGTGACATGGACGGGAAAGCAATCGATGAATCGGTATTCTCCCTGCACAAACTGACCATGATCAATTTCTGGGAACCATGGTGCGGTCCCTGTATCAACGAGATGCCGTACATAAAAAGGAGAAACGAATGAAAAAGAAACTTACCGCTATTGTCGCAGTTCTGATGGCATTGTCGCTATCCGCCTGCTCTCCGGACAAGGCAAAAGAACAGGGTGAGAAGATCAAGAAGGATCTCAATGACAAGGTCGAGAGCCTGAAAGACGACGTCTCGAAATATGCCGATGAGGAGACAGACCTCGAAGCATTGACCGGCACGACCACTTCTCAGGGCACTTCGGAAGAGCTTTCCGGTGCGATCATCTCCGAGTCGGAAGAAGAGTTTCTGGAATTCACGACATCCGAATCCACTGAGATCTCTACTGATGAGTACTACTCTCCGGATATCATCTTCACCATCTCCGACTTAAATGGTAATAAAATCAACGAGAACGAGTTCAGCAAGCACAAGGTCACCATGATCAACTTCTGGGAACCCTGGTGCGGACCCTGCGTCAATGAGATGCCGGAGATCGAAAAGCTCTACGAAAACTATAAGGACAAAGGTCTTTACATCATCGGAGTATTCTCCTCTACCGATCAGCTCGAGGACGTGAAGTCCGTCATCGCCTCTGCCGGCACGACCTACCCGATCGCGACCTACGATGAGGCCTTTGACATCTACCAGACAGGATATGTACCGACCACGATCTTTATCGATCAGAACGGCCACATCCTCCCCGCTTCGAACGGCTACAGCGAACACGCGATCGTTGGCGCCAACTCCTACGAGAAGTGGGCGGAGCTCATCGAAAGCTTTCTGAAGTAAAAGCACTTGTCCCCAGAGGTCTTCTATGAAGAAACTCCTTTCCAACAAGAACCTGCTCGCCGTGATCTTCATGCTGATCGGCATCGGACTGATCGTGACCGGTCTTGTGTCCGGGCAGGCTGCCTCTGTCCTGAATAAGGCCAGAAGGATCTGCATGGAGTGTATCGGCATTGGATAAGGAAGTCTCGAAAAAAAAGACCATACAGGAGAAGCACTTCACAAGAAGGCACGGCATCCAGGCCATCGCCACACTCATCCAGAATGCGAATTTCAAAGGTTTCTTCACAGGGAAGATCTATACCGGCGCGGCAAAGAAGGTCTGCGTCCCGGGCCTGAACTGCTACTCCTGCCCGGGAGCCGTCGGTGCCTGTCCGGTCGGATCTCTCCAGAATTTTCTGAGCGGAATGTCGTTCCGTTTCCCCTACTACGTCTTAGGACTCCTGATCTTCATCGGCGCCCTTCTCGGCCGCATCGTCTGCGGCTTCTTATGCCCTTTCGGGTTTCTGCAGGATCTTCTTTATATGATCCCTTTCTATAAGAAGAATCAGTTCAAGATCGACAAATATCTCCGGTATCTGAAGTACATCGTCCTTCTGGTCCTGGTGATCCTTCTTCCCCTGTCCCTGCCGCTGACGCCGGCATTCTGCAAGTACGTCTGCCCGTCCGGCACTATCGCAGGCATCATCACGTGGCTCACCACGGAGTTCATCCGTCCGCAGTTCGGCTGGCTCTTCAACTGGAAGCTCATCGTGCTCGGCATCATCCTCGTATCGGGCCTTATCGTTTACCGCCCGTTCTGCAAGTATCTCTGCCCCTTAGGTGCTTTTTACGGATTCTTCAACCGCTTCGCGCTTGTCCGCATGCACCTCGACGAGACCGCCTGCGTCCACTGCGGCGCCTGCGCGAGATCCTGCAAGATGAATATCGACCCGAGCAGAAAGCCGAACAGCATGGAGTGCATCCGCTGCGGCGACTGTGTCCGTTCCTGCCCCGAAAACGCCCTTCACATCGGCGTCCGCTTCTCCGGCGGCAAAGAAGAAAGCCCGGCCGGAAAGCCATCAGAGCCTCATATGTAAGTCCCCGGAAATCAGATCCGGATAGGACCGTTTACATTATTTCCGCTTCAAAAGCACTCGTTTTTGCAACTTTCATCTCTCAAAATTTCATTATTCTCCATTCTTCCCATTTTCTTCCACGCGAGCGCAGCTATGCGCATTTATCCATTCAACAGTGAAAACAGGCAGATCGCCAACATTTTGCACAAGGTGAAAAAAGAAATAGTTTTTTGCAACGATTTTTATTCTTCTTGCAAAATTCCGTATATTCCTATTTGCAAATCGTATTTGCGGTTGTATAATGACAAATGTTGAGCTGGAACTTCGGGTTCAAGTGCTTTTCAAAAGCAAAAAACCGGGGTAAAAGCGATTTTGATTTCAGATATTT
>Ga0247610_10009097_pt1 | contig 10045 bp, 17 predicted proteins | sample 174DNAGHGhighgp2_FD_193483 | JGI IMG/M metagenome (GOLD analysis project Ga0247610, IMG submission 193483) | Sheep rumen microbial communities from Palmerston North, Manawatu-Wanganui, New Zealand - 1742 DNA GHGhigh gp2 | ecosystem: Host-associated > Mammals > Digestive system > Stomach > Rumen... | reverse complement strand
CTGGTACGGAGTAATAGTTATTACAAAAGACTATAAAGTACAAGGCTTCGAAATCAGATACGATGGACTTGCACAAAATGATAAGAAAATAAATTATCCTAATATTGATGAATTCTAAATGAATATGCGGAAAAAGGGTAGACTAATAATCTATCCTTTTTTTTATGCCCTTTAACATCTTTTAACCAAAATAATTTGTATATACAAAATCTTTTTATTACCTTTGCTATTGTTAAGACAATAAAGGAGATATTATGTGTAAATTTTGCGAGTCTAAAAAAGAAAAAGAAGTGATGTCATATGACAATCATAGGTCTATGAACATCTATTGCGGCCAATATCAAGGGGTTAATGTGATTGCAAACCTGTCAATGAAAGGCAATATGCTCGTATTGAATGGAAACGGCAATTATAGGTCACGTTCTGATTGCTATTACGAAAACGAAGGACTTGATTGCGATGGCGAACATTCAAAAGGCTCTAAGGGTAGCTATATAAAGATTGAATATTGTCCATTCTGCGGTAAAAAGATTGATAGCAATGAATTCGAAATTAATAAAACCAAGGATGAAATTAATGCTGTGAAGCATAAACTAAATGAGACAAAAGAAAAACTTTCATCAATTGCTATGAAAGTAGACTTTTCATTCAAAACAAATGATTATGTATCATATAAGAAGGCTAAGGAAATGATGTGGAAAGATTTTGGCTTAGGTGCTAAAATAAATCCAATAAAAATAGAAACGATACTTGAAGAGTTTGGTAATCTCAAGGCACATGTATCATATGATGATTTTCGTGATTGCCAAGAGCTTGCGTTTGATAAAGGAATTAGTTTTTGTGGCTCTTCAGGAGGTGAATTTTACGGGTATGTATATTCAATAACAGAAGAGCAGTATGATAAGCTAGTAGATATGGGCTTAATAAAGAGAAATAACATTCAGTTGGCCGGTATTAGAAATAAGAAGGCTGAAGTTCAAAAGGAGATTGACAAACTGAATAAAAAACTCATTTCATTACAGAAAAAATTATTATGCTTTTTAACATCTTTTAGCCAAAATAAAATTTAAGTATGGCAAATAAATCATTAGGTTTATACAGGATTACGTATCCTAAGTATAATATGTCACACGTGAAGAACTTGATTTCTCACGAGGACTATGAAACAACGTATAAGTTATGGAATACCAGGAAGCAGGGGCTTGAGTCTGAACTTGCTGAACTCAATAAGAAGAAGCATCAGGACAGATTCAATGAACTTCGCACAGAGATAAAGCAATGCAAAACCAAAATTAAGGAGTTATTCGGCGATGAGTTTTTCACTGACAAATCGCCACTCTGGTTATCTCAGAAGACAGGCGGTTGCATGTTCCTTTCTGATTGGCAGGGAGGCGTCATTGAAGTTAAACTTGAAAAAATAAATTAAATATGAATAATAAAAAAGAGCCATTGCATGGTTGGTTTCTGTGGACTGCCATTATACTATTAATATATGTTTTATCTATATATGCGCGTATAATATATGGAATCTCTACAATGAAGAGTGAAAAGGTTACAATTGAACACCCTTATGTACAACCTCATAATAGAAAATAAACTATGGCTTAATTAATTGATAAGTAAAATAAAGAATAATGCAGCTATGTACTAAATATGTTTAATAAAGCATTCCAGCATAAAAAATAAGAAAAAAGAAAATTATATGATTACAAAACATGAATATCAGGTATTAAAGGCATTTAAAAGTTTTCCAAACGGATTAACGTTTAAGGAATACGAATACCTTGATTTGCCATCAAATCGTAATTATTATATTAAGCCATCTAAACTGTTGGATAACGAATTTATCGAAATAAATATCAACAGCATTAAATCAAAAGAAGACTTAAAGTACGTAATATCAAAGAAAGGAATTGAAGCTATAGATTTCTATGAGAAATGGATTAATTATCCACATATTTGCGAACAAGAAGAAAAGCATACAGGAACCAAATATGTCATTGTAGAACACCGTAGCGGATGTTTTGGCACAGGAAAATACGACTTGTCATATACAAGCAATCTTGGGTTTACCAAGGATTTTAATTACGCTAAATTGTATGATGAACGTAAAGAGGCTGAAGAAGAACTTGCTGCTGCCATTAAGGATTCACCAACAAAATATCAAAATCCAGATGATTATGAGTTCTCAATCGAAGAGGTGAATATCTCAGTAAATGTAAAACTTCCAAAAACATTTATATGTAAAGATTGCGGCAAAATATACCCAATTAAAAATTATCACATAAGCATGTATTGCCCAAACTCTTGGAATACAGGCGTATGTACTCACTGTATAGGAATAAGGGAACGAAAGGAACGTGAGGCAATGTACGGAAGAAATAAACGTGGAGTATTTGATTATGATTCAATAGATTAATAAAATAACATTAAAATATGAAATGCCTTATAATAGCATTAGTTATTACAATAATAGTAGTATTAGCACTAATACCGATGCTAATACACGACTATAAAATGAAAAGACCTTACATAGATAACTCATTTTTAGCGTTTTAACATCTTTTAGCCAAAATAATTTGTATATATAAAATTTATTTATTACCTTTGCTAATGTTGAAACAATAAAGGAATATATTAATATGAAGAAATTAATGATGGCTCTTGTCTGCCTTATGACAATGGTAATGAGTGTTAACGCACAAAACAACATAGATATAGACCACGTAGGTATAGACTACAAATTTTTTCATTATGATAAATTTAATGATTCGATGGGATTGAAACTAAACGCTAAAACAACGATTTTAGTGGAGCATGTGCGCCGTGATATTTTTGAGTTAAATATGTATAGAGAAAAAATAGGCATAATTTTAGACCCAACAAAATTATATTCCGGGAATTTAAATAGAATGATAACATATTTTAACGATATTTTAGATAAATCTAAAAAGTGGTATAAAATATGCGTGGAAAATAATTCCCCTTCTTTAAGTAAAGAAATTAATGTGGATGGATATATGTTTTGCTACAATAATGAGACACATACATATTTAGTGAACTTCCTGAAATACGCCCCCAATGAATTTAATGAACAAGATTTAATAAGAATATTAGAGTATATAAAAAATTTTGATGCAAGCAAATATCTAGAAGAAGAAAAAAATAAAGAGGAAGAAGAACAACATAGAAAAAATGTTCTTAATTTATTAAATTAGAAACATTAAAAAATAATAAAAGAATATTAATTAAAAACTATGAAGAAAAAGATTATTATGGCCCTTGTCTGCCTTATGACAATGGTAATGAGTGCTAATGCACATAATACGCACTACCCAACTTATACAGAAGATGGCATTACCTATGTAAAGAATGGAACTTATACTGTAATAGAAGGCGTTCGTTGCGAACCCTGGGATGTGCTAAAAGTAGATAAACCTTATGATAGAACTATTGTTATACCATCTACCATTACAATTAATGGCGAAAAAATATTTGTTGCAGGCATCAGAGAAGACGCTTTTTCTACTTGTTCAGAACTTGATTCACTTATTATTTCAGACGGAGTGTGGATTAATGATAACGCATTTAGGGGATGTAATGAATTAGATTATCTTTATTATTCAGCCGGTGGATTTCGTAATAGAAATTATTCATATTATGGGCTAAGTTGTAGAACATTTGAAACAATTAATGGAGTCGCCGAAGAACCTTTTTGGAATGCAGTAAAAAATTCACTAGAAAAATTGATTATAAAAAACACAAATACTATTTGGAATCGTATGGACTACTGCAAAAAACTTAAGGCTATAGTGTGCTACGCAGTAACCCCTCCAAAAACAAGTGCAGCAAAATCAGTTTCTATATATGCTAGTGGAAATTGTTATATTACTTTTGAAGAATATCAATGGTCTACTATAACACTTTATGTTCCTAGAGAATCATTGGAAAATTATTATTTTGATAGGGTATGGGGAGAAATTGATAACATATACGCTATTGATGAAATGAAGGAAGAAACATCAACCAGTGATTATGAGGAAACTACATATAATAATGAGACAACATCTATTAGAAATATTGATGGAAACACATTAAAAGAAAATGTTTGGTATTCTCTTAATGGAGTAAAAGTCAACAACCCAACAAAAGGTTTTTATATTAAAAATGGCAAGAAATACATAGTAAAGTAAAAACGCTTAAAAATGCCTGGAAAAACAGTTTCTCGTGTATTTTCTCACTATTTTTTCAAAATTTTTAAATTCCGGGAGAAATTCCGGAATTTTTTTATTTTTTCCGGAAAAAAATTAATTTTACTATCCGGATAAAATACCCTTTTATACCCTTAAATGACCTAACTATCTGATAATGAGGTTATTAACTAATTTTAACATTAAATATTTGTTTATTTAAGATTTTTTTTGTATATTTGCTGAAAATGTGAGATATATGGTACGTTAAATATAAAAAATAGATATGTATAAAGGAAGGAATAGGATAGTAACGGGAGTTATGGATATGACTCGTTCATTATTTACTAAGTACATTAATCCTACCAATTTATTACGTTTGCAGAAGACGTTGGATTTATCAGATGTAAATGGTTGTAAGCCTTGTATAAATGCTGTGATGGTTCCGATATCTGAGCGATTGGATGAAGAGGAACGTGAGGCTGAGTTAAAGCGTGCTCTTGAATGGCAGTCTCGTGGTTGGCCGAAAAGTATGATGTACGATTGTATGGGTGAGGAATACTATGATGATGATGGCTGTGTTATATTGAATCCCAAGAATCTTAAGAAGTTAAACAAGAGGTTATATGATGATAAGAAGAAGAAGTCATCCAAGCGTGGCAGTCGTGGTAATGGTAAGAAGGCTGACTATGTAACATATCAGGATGAGGATGAATATTGGGAGAATAGGCAATCTTTATATACTCATGGTGAATGGAGTGATGATGAAGACAATTATGAGGAAGGATATAAGAAGATAAAGTTCTATCCGGATATTACCAATGAGTTAAGTGTTATTGAATTTGATTCATTAAAGAAGTTCAATGATTATTGTGATGAGCGTGGTTATTCTGTTGGTACAACTGATTATGAGAACTTAAAGAATTGGGGTACTGTACATTGTTGTCTTGACCCTATTGATTTGGAGTATGGCGATTGCGCCATTATAACCGATACAAGTTATGGTGGTTTATATTGGACTGTCGAGAGTGATTTACCTGAAGATGTTAAGCATCCTGAGTTAGTTAAAACTGATAATTAATATATTATGAGCAAAGAGATATTAGAGATTAGGAGTAATATTAGTACTACCTTTTTAGAGATGGAGCGTTTGCGTGTTGAGCGTGAGGAACGTGAGAAGAAGGAACGTGAGGAAAAATGGAATCGTGAGCAGGCTGAGCGTACTAAATTGATAGATGCTTGGAATAAATCTCATCCTAATATATACAAGTATACCTACGCTACGTATTATAATAAGGATAGTTTCAACTATGACTATGGTGCTTATTGCAAGATACATTTCTATGAGTGGAGTGATGTAAATAGAGAGCCTATTATATTTGAGCGCTATACAAGGCTTTATAAGTTCCTTGATGATTGTGGTTTATTCATTGAGCCTGAAGATGATACTAAGATTAAGCCAATTGCTTCTTGCTATATATCTTGTAAGCCCGGTAGTAAGTCTCTTATTGTGTGTACCACATACGATGAGCTGAAAAGGAAGATGCGTGAGGCTGAGAACTTAGCAAATGTATTAGCCCCTGTACCTGATACTAATAATGCATAATGTATATAGATACTTTATTAAGTACCTACCACACGTTTGTGGTAGGTTTTTTTTTATTATATATATAAGCATAAAAAAATGTGTTACCTTTTGGGTAACACATTAACAACATTAAAGATTTAACTAGTAAAAATGGGCAATATTTAAATTGATAATTATATATTATATGCCTTTTATATTATATATTGTGTGGCTTTATATTATATGTTGTATAGATACTTTATTAAGTACCTAATTATGTTTTTGACATACAATATTCTTTTAGGTATATTTCTTTTAATCCTGTTACTGTATTATCGAATGCTGAACAGCCGCCTTCTCCAATTGAGGTTAGCATGTCTTCTCCCATATACTCTTTGCATTCATCAAAGTTTTCGCAATATGCGCAAGAAGGCATATCTAAAACCTTCTCTATAAACTCGTCAAGTGTGACGGGTTGTGTACGTCTGAATCTCTCTATTTTCTCCATCTTTATAACTATTAAAGAAGGGGCAACCAATATACCTGGCGCAAGATTATGCATACAAAGGCCATATCAGATACTTATTTAAGTACCTAATAAGCGATACCACCCTCAGAATATGTATGCTGAGTATATAGTATTTGCCCCAAGACTAAAAACTATCTTAAGGCAAATATACAAAAAATATTTGATTTAAGCAAATAATTTTAGGGGTTTTTTACCATCTACCCCTAAAATCTTTATCCCACGCAATTCTTGCCTTATTCTTGTCTACAAAGTCAAGAATTCTCTGTAGGTCATCAAGTTTCTTATGGTTTGCAATAATAACAACGTCATTATTAATATCGTCCTTACAACTAATGCTTATATAGCCGTTTTCAGACACCTGAAAGCGACAACGTGGCACAATAGGCGATGTATACACACCCTCCTTAATTTCTCCATTACGGAGCTTTTTCATAGCTGTAACGCCGTTTCTTGTTATCCTAACAACGTTTTCATTTTGCTTAATTACTAATAGCTTACTTTGTGGCTCAATGCTTAATTGCACAGGCTGCAACAATTTAATTTCACTCATATACTATCTATCCTTAATGTTTATGTTACAAAGGTAATAAAAAAAATTGATATCCGCAAGGAAATTAACATATTTAAATTATTTCTAAAAATTTCTAAATAAAAGTTAAAGGGTACTTTTTTGAGTACCCTTATTCTGCAAACCATTCAACGTCTTCGTTTTCGTCACTAATAACAAAGTCGTTGTTTGGCCTTATGTAATTTCCATTTTTATCGTAGTTTGCAGCCGTTTTGTGGTAGTGCAAGCCCATTATCCACCCTTTGGGGTCCATAAAGCGCATATCGTAGCCGTTTGCGTCCCAAACATCATAGCCCTTAAACTTCATAGGCAACATATTTTGGTTTTCAAACACTACAGCCACTTTGCCACCACTCTTCAAAAACTTTTCGCAACAACCCCAATTATGGCCATTATAACTATATGTTAAATCATAGTTGGGGTATTTATCCAATAATCCAATTCGGCTATATACCTTCGTATAGTCGTAAAATTGTATATCCGGGTATATTTCCAAAATATTCTTGCCATTGTAAATAAAGTCTTCCGGCGATATGTCGGAGGTGCCGTTAATACGTACTGCAAAGTTTAAACCATGTTTTCTTGCATAGTTGCGGCTTCTATTTATTTCTGCAATCATAAGTTGCATAAATAAATCCTTATTCTCAAAAAACAATTTTGTTTTCTTAATGCGGCTCTTATTAATGCGGCTTTCTTCTGGTCCTTTCTCAATAATATCACCCTTATTTCTTCCGCTACCATTAAGGCAAAATTTGCGGCAAAACTCGCTGCACGGGCAAACTTCATAGCCACTCATGTTTGCGGGCGCCAAATAAAGGCAATAAGTAATTGTACCGGCGTTTTCGCTATAAACCATTTTAGCACTTTGGGAATAATTCCCCAAATAACCAATACCTAGTTGCTTAATTGTCTTTGTGTAATTAAATCTGTTTTTTTCCATATAATACCTAATTAATAATACGTCTATCTTTATAGTGCATATAAGGTAATAAATCTAATCCAAATAAACGAATAAATTGATAACTTTAACACTTTTTTAACATTTAGAAATTTCAAATTTGAGCATGAGCTGTGGCCCGGAAGCCCTACATCAAAGGTAATAAATTTATTTGAAATAAAAGAAAAAAAATAGATATTTAACGCAAATTTAACATAAGTGTTAAAGAAATGTTAAAGTGCTAAAAATGTTTGGTCATATCAACTTTTTTTATTACCTTCATTGTGGGGGAAATCAGTCTTCTCATGTATCCTTTCTTATCTTTTCTTTTTCTTTCTTATATATTATATAATAAGGTGTAAATGTTAATTAAACGTTAAAGATAAAGAAACGTTTTGTTATTTAAAATATTATTATTACCTTATCCAATGTTAAACTAATAAGGTATATATGGCGAATTTTTGGCTTACGAAGCATACATTATTGGAAGCCCTCAAATTATCCGAGGGTTTACCACAGGATGTAATGATTGATTTTAATGGTTGCAGCGAAATCAAGAATGGCAAGGAATACACGGTTGTAAAAATTAGTGTGAATGGCAAACAAAAGACCGTTAGGGAAGAGTTTAATAAGCTTTTGCTAAAGAATGAGGATAGCTTAAGCTTAGAATTTGACAAGGCATTGAAAAAGTGAAAAAAGAATAAGTTTAACATTAATTAACGTGGGAGATTTTTGTCTTTCACGTTTTTTTTGTATATTTGCATTAGATTGAATTTTAAATTTTGTGTAAATGGAAAGAATTAAAAAAGAACATTTGGAGTTGCTACATGGAAAGATGATAGCAGAAAAAGAACTAACGATTTTAGGCTTTAAGAATAAACTTAAATTTGAGATTTATGACGGCTTTGCTTATTGCCCCAATTATAGGGGTAGCGAGTATTGTATGAAATTCCCAAAGATTGAGTTTGTCAATAAGTCGAATGAAATGCAAGATGAGATTCGCCGCTATATGAAGCTTGAAGAAAAGGATGATATAACGATTTACGAAATTATGCAGACCTTTAATGAAATGGCTCGTGACGGTGTTCGCATTGAGTATGATGAAAAAACGAAGCATTATAAGGAAAAGTGTATGTGGAAGTAATCAAACAATTTTTTATTATGTCAAAATATACTATTAGATTGAATTATACCGCGACGTTTACAACAACCGTTGAGGGCGACTTTAAGAATGAAGGTGAGGCTCTTGATGCTGCACGAATGCAAGCAGAAGACGCAGATGCAGACGAGTTCGTAATTGGTGACGAACAGCAATCAAATATTCTGGAGATTAGATAAATTTCCTTTTACCACACCATACTAGTAATGAATGGTCATAAGCATAAAAAACTTATGGCCATTTTTTTATATTTTTTAACATAAAGTATTTGGTTATATCAATTTTTATTATTACCTTACGTGTAGGAAAACATGGACCACGAGCTTGAGGCGTGCATGGACCATGTTTTACAGACATAAAATTTATTATGTTAAATAATGTAATTTCCTTGTTTATTTCAAATTTTATTATTACCTTATGGTTGTTAATAAATAAAAGGAGTATTAAATATGAGTAAAGAAACTATTAAGATGAATTCCATTCGCATTATGCGAATTGGTATTAAGGATTTGCTTTTTAACGCAGAGCAGGATTCCCGTATTTGGCGCAAGACCATTGCAAAGAATTGGGATAAAGAAGATGATGCAGAGTGCCGTAAGGCTTTGTACAAGGCACATAAGGGGCTTACAAAGAGCAGAAAGATTGTGCGTGAGTGCCAAGCAAAGTTAGGCGAAATGAAACGTGAGATGAAGAAGCTTAACCGCCAACACGATATGCGTGAGAATGCTGTAAAGGCACATGCAAAGGAAAGATATAAGACAACGCTGCTTGATTAAAAGTGTTAATTAAATGTTAAAATCGGCAAAGGGCTTCTTTTTGCCGATTTTTTCTTGTATATTTGCATTGTTGAAAAACGATAAGGATATGAGTTAGTCGCCAAGCGTCTGGGGAATATACAAATCGAATTTCAACAACATCGCTGAGAAGCTGAATGGGCAAAAGCGCAGTCAAGGAGCGATACTTCTTGTAACTGAGATAATAAGTTCAAATCTTATCGCAGCGGCCTATTTGAGAGATACCAAAGGAATGGCGCAAGTCAGGGACAAATGGGGCTTATGGTAAGTAAGCCGGCTCTCCGGAGCCTTCAAGGGTTCG
>Ga0247610_10009096_pt1 | contig 10046 bp, 18 predicted proteins | sample 174DNAGHGhighgp2_FD_193483 | JGI IMG/M metagenome (GOLD analysis project Ga0247610, IMG submission 193483) | Sheep rumen microbial communities from Palmerston North, Manawatu-Wanganui, New Zealand - 1742 DNA GHGhigh gp2 | ecosystem: Host-associated > Mammals > Digestive system > Stomach > Rumen... | reverse complement strand
AAAGAAATGTCAGTCGCTAATTGGAATGCAGTAACCTATCCTGAAAATAATTTTTAGTGGTTAACAAAAGAAAAGCCTATTATTAATCCAGACGGAATTTCTGGAACATATAAAGGACAAGAAGTTATTTTTATGGATCATGGTTTAGAGGCAGACCCAGGTTTAAGAAGATTAGTTGGAGATTAGTACTAGGCTATACATGAAAATGCTATAAAAAACAACTAGGGATTGTATATATCAAGACCAAGTGTCTTTCGTCAAGAGCATAGATACTACCCATACATAGCTTTACCACAATGGAATTTGATAAACGCAAAACATATATTACCATATGACTTACGGCTTCCAAGATTGTGGGGAGATCCAAATGTATACCTTAAAGCGGGTGGAAAGCTAGTAAAAAGAATAAATAATTAAACATATCAAAATTAATTATTTTTAACATATATTAATTTGCATATTTCAAAATAAATTGCTATATTTGCAAAAAGTTTAACAGTTAAACAATAAATTATTTAATTATGAGAATTACAAGTAAATTTAGAAAATTTTAGGATGGTGGCGCTATGGGCGCTCCTCAAGACCCTATGGCACAATTACTTCAGGTTGCCATGGAAGCAGTTCAAACTCAAAATTGTGAAGCAGCTATGGCTGTGTGTCAAGCATTACTACAACTTGCACAAGGTGCAGCAGGTGGTCCTGCTCCTGGTCCAGAAGGTCCTGCACCCGAAGAAGCTCCAGCAGAAGAACCTACATTTGCTCGCTACGGTGCAAAATTAGTAAGAAAGAGATAATTAAGTTACATTCTTAGAAAGGAGTATATATTAATTTATATGCTCCTTTTTTTGTTATAATATATGGCATAGGTACGTAAATATAAATCAGGAAATAGTATAGAGAACACTGCTCCAATTGAACCTTATATTGCAGAAGCAGATGGTCTTAGATTTACTAGCAGTTCAGCACTTAATTACCTTGGTGATAAAAAGATACGTAATCATTTTTCTTTACATTTCAAAAGAGATACTCCTGAACAAAATCGTTTATTTAACGACGCAGTTGATTAGTACATATAGGGTATACAGAACGGAGATATAGAATTTTATCATGACGGACTAAGAAAAAAAGATGGAACAGCTATAGAGGGAATAGATGATTATACCAATTCTGAAGTACAGTAGTACTTTATGGATGGGCTGAAATCTAATCTTATTGCAAAGTATGACGAAAAATATAAAAAAGATTATAGTTTAAATAGTGAAAGTGCTTTAAAAAAAGTTCTTTCTAAGTTTCAATTTGGAACACATGAATTAGTAGATTTTAATACTGCTTGGGAGACATTAGACCCTATAGATGCAAAAACTGGACTAAGAGGAATTGCAGAAAGAAAAAAAGCATATATAAAATCTATTAGAGCTGAAGCAAATAGATTAAGAACTGACGCACAATATAGGGGGTATTTTGAATTTCCTGGATGGGAAACTAACTTAAAAGCATACGAAGATATGGCTTAGAAGTTAGATAATCATGCTGATTCTCTAGAACGAATGAAAGGATTTAATAAAGATGATGAATCATGGTACACAACTGCAATATTAGCAGGAATACAACCAGATTTAGTAAAAAATCTATTTGAAACTGAAACAGCAACTTCGAGAGAAATAGCAGATAAAGAAAAAAAATTAAAAGACGAACGAGAGGCAAAAGAAAAAGCCCGGAAAGATGCTGAATTGGCAGAAAATTTAAAAAAGACAATGGAAAATTATGATCCATTATCTACTAAAGACGCAGTATGGTGGAAAGAAGGAACTCCATATACTATAAATGATACATGGCAATCGTTAAAAGACTAGGACGCATATAACTTTGCTTCAAATCTACTAGCAGCATATTAGCGCAAAAAAATAAAAGAATATTGGGGATATTGGGGAAAATACACAAACTAGTATCTGGAAAACTTAACCCCACTATTTACATCAGTCCCTAATGGACTACGGATATATTCAGTATCAAAAGGCGCTCTAAGTAATAATGGAAAAACGTTCTTTATCAGAATCCCACAATGGCAATATCCGCAATAGGCAACTATACATAGAAGTAACGATGGAACGTATTATGCTATGTCCAATGGAAAAAAATATAATTTAGGTGAATATGATCCAGACTTCTTCCAAAAAGTTGAGAGAACTTTTGACGAATTGTCAGATTTAGGAACGCCGTTTACATTTCCTTCAAAAAAAGTATTTAGTAGTATAGAAGCAACTAACGACTATTGGAATCACACATTACTAAAGATGAATCCGAGTCAATTACCTCCAACAGTATTTAGAGATTTACTATATAAATTATCAAACCTATACCTTGGTTTAGGAAGAGAATACTCTCAAGGAAAATATTTTAAAGGTTCTACATTTATACATAGTAATAATACCTTTGGTTGGAAATTTAGAGGACACAACATAAAATTCGTTTTTAAAGGAACTCCAAAAATCAAATCTATAAAAGGCAAATCTGTATTTGACGCATCTAACTTAGTTAAAGTAACAATAGATGACTTATATAAACTTGGAGGAAAAATTGAAAAGTTCTATGATGGAGGAGACTTAGTAGCATATCAAGAACAAAATAAACTCAGTAATAATGTAAAAATAGATAACCACAAACCACAAAAAACACAAGACAGCCCAGTACAAGAACAAGCACAAAAAACAAATCCTCAAACATACGGAGGAAAATCTCCTGAAGGACAATTTACCGGAGCAGACGCTGTTCGCCTAGGAGCGTCTCTTTTAGATTTATTAGGTTCATTTATGATATTTCCAAAAGGATTAAATATTGCAAGTGCTGCAACCTCTGGAACTGCTTTTCTTGGATATCTAGCTGCAGATATGTACGATGTAATTGACGGTAAAGCAGATTTTTGGCCAACATTAGCAAATGACGTAGAAATGTTAGGAGTTATGGCCTTACCTATGTTTGTTAATCCAGCAAAAGCAAAGGCTTGGGGAGCTGGAGAAAAATTGCAGAAAGTAGCTGGACTAGTATCAAAGTGGTGGGGAACCGCTGTTGCAGCAGGATTAATGGTTAATCCAGAAACAAGGAAATCGGTAGGAGACACTATTAAGAAGACTTTTGTTGATAGAAAGTGGTCAGAGTTAGATGCTCACGATTTTTCTAACTTAGCATTTATCCTTAGAACAATAGGAGGTTCTAAAGAACTATACTCAAATATAAAAGTTAATAGAAGAACCAATAAAGCTCGAAAAGAAAGCTAGTAGGCGAAAATTGAATACGTTGTAAAAACAAAAGATGCAGAGGGAAAAGATATTGTATCTAATGTATAGGAATTTACAGTTAAACGTGGAGAAAGTTTAACAAAGAAAGATATTTTAGAACGGATTCATAAAGAACTTAATAAAGATAAGGTAGATACAGAGGGTAATCCAAAGGTTGTAGACGGAGAACCAATAAAACTAATAGATAAAAGTCAAATTGAGATTAAGACTGGAACAAAAACATTTACTAAGAAAACAGGAGAAAACAAAGAATTAACGCCAAAATGGGAATCACCAGACGATTACTCTGACTTAAGTACAGAGTAGTGGTATCCTAATAGAATTTGGCAGAAAGCTACTAAAAATGGAGAAGTACTTTCAAGGGAAAATACTAAATTTGGTGAATGGATGAGATCCATCTTAGGAGATGAATTTGATGTATCATTCTCTGATTACGCTTTAACTAAAGCACATCGTTTAGGAAAGATAAAAAGATTAGGATCTAATCTATTTGGCGGATTAGCTGAATTACGTAAAATTGGAAAAGAACTAGAGGATATAAGGCAAAAAGCTATTTCAGAAAATTGGTCTCAAGAAATGTTAAATGGAGCATTATTAACTAAAATGTCTTCTCTTGGTTATAATAGTGGTTTATTAAATTCAGATGCTACAGTAATTAAAAGAGCAAATGCTATAGCAGACTTTTACAAAGGAACAATGTCTAAATACGATGATTTATAGATAGCTTAGGGATTGTACGACTTAGAAAAGCCAATAGAAGAATTAGCAGGAATTAGTGAAGAAGGAGAAGTAAGCACTGGGACTAATCAAACTTAGAAAACACAAGAACAAGTAGACTTCAGTCAATATGCCACAGAGAAGTCAGTAACGCCAGAAGAACTGTTAGAAGCATACAACAACTTTAGAGAAGCAATTATTAGACGTGACGCATCGAACTAGATTTCTACAATATTAGGAAATATAGAAGGGATGAATAAAACAGATAAAATAGCAGTTGCTGATAGAATATTTGGAAGTTTTAATAAAGAAAACTCTGTAAAGGCACAAAGACTAAATGTTGAAGCCCTTGCTGCATTGTTAAAGTCAACAAAAACTTATAATAAGTGGAAATAGGAAAATACCGATAAAGGATTATTAGTACCAAAAGATGTTACTGATAAAATTATAAACGAATTAAGCAGTACATATGATTTTAGTAGAAAACAAATAAACACAATTAAATAGCTTTTATCAAAGAGCAACTTTGTTCCAAAAAAATATAGAACAGAATTTAATGAAGCTTTTTTCGGAGAGTTTAAACCATTAAACTTAAATGAACTTATATCAAACATCCGATCACTGGACGTTTTTACTAAATGGTTACGAAAACATTCAAAAGCAACATCCTTAACTGGAGATATTCATAACAAGATATTTAATGAGATTAAGAATTTATATAACTATAGTTATGAAGATATGCAAAAAATAGGAACATTATTAAATGGATCAAAAGATGGAAATGCTTTTGTCACAGCCTTATTAACAAATAGTGTTTATAAAGAAGGAGGAACTATTAACTTTGCTGAAACAGTATTAAAAATGAAAAAAGGTGGAAAAACAGAAAATCCAGATAATCCTAAACATTCTGATGTCTCAGTTAAAGACATTCCAAGAACTAATTTAACGTGGGCAAAGATACTGCATACATTAGCAGTTAATGCTGGAAACTGGGATATTAGAAATACTTATAAAAATATTGATTATACATAGATACCATTAGTTAAAGAAGTTCCACGTGTAATTGGGGATGATTCTGATATAATAAGAGTAAAGAAGTTATACAGTGAAGCATTATCTGATAAAAGTCCTCTCGGATCAGATAATAGAGTAAATATAGCTAGACAGAAGGCTCTATATTCTGATATGGTTACTAAACTCTTAGACGCTTATAAAACTTATAGAACTTCTGTATAGACATCGCAGGAAAAAGCAAATGAAGTTCTTAATGCTAATAAGGTAAACGCTGTAAATACTATAAATACTAATAGAGAAGCTGCGTATAAGGCAGAAAAAGAACAACAAGAATACACCGCAGCAACAAAAAAGGTTAACCTTCATAACTTTGATGATACTGTAAAAAAACTACTTACAGAAGGAGAATTACTTAATGATTATAACAGACATGCTTTCTTAGAAAAAGAAAAGAAAAACATAGATAGTATTAGAGACTCACGAATAGCTTAGTTAAACTTAAAGCACTGGGGACAATTTTCTCAAAAGTATACTGCAGAAAACCCAATGCCTTCACATATTAAGGAGTCTAATTTCTATAATTCTCCTGAATTTATGGATACAGAATTTTATCCAGAGTATAACAATTATAAAGCTGAAATGGCGAAAATTCTGGATGAATATAATGCTTCTTATAATGATTTAATCGAACAAACTTATAAATGGGCTCCTTTTAGTACAGGAAAACGTAGATATGGATATTATATGGGACCTTATAATTTGGGAGATGACCCAGAAGAAACAATGGAAGATTTACAAGATCAAAAGAAAAAATACGTTAGCAACAAAAAACAAGGAGGAAACATACCTATGGCAAAAGAGGGAGCGAGTGTTAACTGGGTAAAAGTAGAAAACGCCAGAATGGTAAATAAGAACATAAATACTACAATACGAGAAACTTATAAATCTCTAAGAGCAGCAAACAGCGAATTGTAGAAAACTATAAGGTCAATAGAGCCTTTAATAAGATAGCTTCAAAAACGAGAAATTGTAAAACAAAAATAATATGAAAGTAATACCCAAATATTTTGTCGGAGGAGTTACCACTGATGTACCTTTAGGATATCCCACATTGACTGCTTAGTATTAGAAACAAGCAAAAGATAGTGGTAACTCTTCTGAGTCTGGGTCAAAGAAAACTTTTATAGAATAGATTTTTGACCCAAAAGCTAGAATGTTAGCTAGCGATGCGGCAGCAATGGCTTAGTTAGCTGAAGAAGCAGGCAGATTAGAAGGAAGTCCACAGTTTGGTACAGTCTCAAAACCATAGCAGTTTGCTGCTATATATAGTTAGTACATAATACGAGCAAATATGGCTCAAAATAATTATGAAGGACTTAAGGAGGCAAAAAAGCATCTTATCGATAGTGAAGCTTCAAAGGAGGTAGCTATAACTACCGAAGGATTGATGTTTGTTCATAAAAACGGAAATACGTCATTGTCACTGATTGATCCAAAGTAGTTTGTTATGGGTAAAGATATTCCAGTGACTAATGCTGAACTTACATATATAAGAGCTAATGACCCTAACTTTGCATTTAATGACAAGTTAATGTCAACACTAATGGCAGCTACAAGTATGAAGGAAATCAGAACAATTATAGATGATGCTACAAAAAAACTTCATACTGAAAAATATGAGAATGACTTTTATGTAAATCCATTAGCAGACCGAGATGAAGCCGCTTTACAGGCTTTAGCAAAAGCTCATATTACTGAAAAAGATCTACAAACAATGGATTTAGGTACTCTTTTACATGTTAAGATTAAAGATGCTGATAATATAAAAAGTATAGAACATGCACTAAATACAATATGGGACTAGCTTACTCCTCAACAACGTAGTCTATTAACTGTTCGTGCGAAAGAAATTGGAGGAAACACAACTCCATTATCTATTATAACAGAGTATCTTTCAGCAATGCGTGATCAAGAACACTCCTTTACCCTTGGAATTCAAAATACATATACTTCAGGTAATTCTGAGGCAAGGGCAAAACGGGCTGAAGAAAGAAAGGGAGAAAATGCAGCATCACCATTAGGAAAAATGTAGATGTCCGAAGCGGCCTCTTTCTTAGCAGAGTATGGAAAGATTGGAGAACACCGATTTTCAGACGGATCTAGAGGTAGCATAATGATTAACGGTAATGAAGTTTCAGTATCTAAGGGAAAAGGCAACTTAGGTAGAGTAACTCTAGAGGAATTAAAATCTTCGAACTTTGCTGGAATTTTAGATATGTCTAATGTTACTGTAGGAAATACACATATAGACATGTCGAAATCTAATTATGTTATGGTTGATGGAAATAAATTAGTACAAGCAGCTTTGCCAATCGATAAGTAGGCTCTTGCTAATGAGAATATCGTAAAGCCAGACTTAGAAGCATGTATTAGATTACAATAGGCTTGGAGAAAACTTAGATCTATGGGAATAACAACCCCAACAGCACAAAATGCTGGGCAAATAAATGCAGTAATGAAAGAATTCGCATTACCTGTGATGTTCAAATCTATATCAGGAGGATAGCCTGTTTTAGCTGTAACTGATTATGAATATTTTGGAGTTATGAATGGCTTTGTAGATGGAGCAGCACTAGCAGATGGAGCAACATGGAATGCAAATTTAAGATTACTAAAGGACGATGATGCAGATATAATTCTTAAAGAGTTTAAAGCCAAAACGAAAGGATATGTTGGAGGAAGAACATCTGGATTCCTTGGTACTGGTTTATTTTCTGATCCAGCAATTTATGAAGGTACAGTATTTATTCTTTTAAGGCCGGATATGAACAATGCTTTCTCTGGTTCAGGATTAAATCCTACTGCTGCTTAGAGAGAGGCTATGGCTAGAAGAGAGATTCATAAAGATTTACCGCAAAAAGAAATGGGATTGGATAAATATAATGCAAATTATTAATTATGGCAATTAGAAAAGAATTTGATTGGGTTGGAATGAGTTTATCTAACCCAGACTTCACAAATACAGATTTTAAAGATAATGGTGTAAACATAAATAATACATCAATAGCTTCAGAAGAAGTATATGCTAATAATCCTCAGATTAGAAATGACCAACAATTCTAGACTAATGGAAAGTTCGACCCTTATAAATTTCATGAAAAGTATGTACAACTAGCAGAATCATATAATAAATTAGCTAAAGATACATTCGATGAAGATATAAAATCATTAGGAAGGGTATTTGGAGAAAATAATATTTTTGTATCTCCGGAGGAACGTAGAAAAGGGGCAACTACATATATGACGTTAATAGATAATCCAGATCATATTAATTTTGGTATAACAGGTATTGATAAGGCTGGACCAAGAACTAAAACTCCGATGGAATTAGCTGAAAGTTAGGCAATTTTTGATCCGGCTACTGGAAAATTTACTGAAGATACTCCAGAAAATTCATTTTTTAAAAATTTCTGGAAACCTATGATGATGGCAACGTACGATACTAATGTAGACATTAATGGAAACCCTACAGATGATCCTAATAAAATAGCACACTACGCAGGAGAACATAAGTTAAATGAGGACGGAGAATACTATCTAGAGTTTGTTAATGGAAGAAGTACATACGGAAAAGAGTTATTATCTAAATGGAATATTATAACTAAAGAAGATTCAGTGTGGAATAAATATGATCCTTTCGATTCTGATGATATAGAAAAAAGTACAGCGGGATCTATTATTAGAAATACACTAAAGATAGCTCCATTATTGACACCAGTGGCTCCATACTATGCAGCGGCAAGTATAGGAATAAATTTAGTAGATGCTCTAGGAACTTTAGGGAAATTAGTCGTGGGGAGTAATAACACGGTATTAAATAATATAACTGCATTTGCTGAATCATTTAATTAGACTGTATCAGAAGAGGGCATGCAAAAAACTTTCGGAGCAGAAAATGTAATTAATATGGTTGGAGACACTTTTATGTTTCTACGTTCTTACAGAATATTGGCAGAACAAGCTCCAAAAATATTTATGTCTGAAACTCCACCATTAACTCCACAAGAATAGAAAAAAGCTATCGAAAAAATAGCTAAAAATTATATAGCACAACACGAAAAAGCACTAAGGAAAAGGTTATCATCTCTCCCAAGTTCAGTAGACCCGGCACAAGCAATGCTTGATATGCAATCTGAATTAGCTACGTTACAACGAGCAGCTCTTCCATTAGCTCAAGCACAAGTAAATGCACAAATAGAGAATTTCCATAAAATTGGAAGATAGTTATCTACTGGATTAATGGCAGTAACATTTGGACTACATACTTATGGAGAAGCAAAAGCACAAAATGTTTCTGATTAGGCAGCTACAGCATTAACTCTAGGAGCGATAGCTGGATAGTATTTATTATTATCTAGTCATATAAGTCAGAAAATATTTCCTGAAGCTAATTTACAAAGACAATAGATAAAAAAATCATTGCAAGAATTAATGCAAGTAGAAGAATATAAAGGAAATCTAAAAGACACAACTACTGCATTAATGAAAGAAGGGTCTAAAGAAGCAAAAGTAAAAGGAACTTTAACTCTTATGTAGAAGGGCAAAGATCTTGCTGAAAAAATATGGGGAGTTAATGGGACTGTAGCTGGAACAGTAGCTGCTAATACAGTTGCTACAGGAATTGAAATGGCTTCCTTTACTGCATTAGATGATGTTATTGCTTCTATATACAATTTAGGGGCTTGGATATCAGGAGAAAAGAATAGAATGTCAGCATGGGAAAATATTCCAGGAAGATATGGTTCTGCTTTATTAGGAGGAGCAATAGCTGGAGGTATGGCAGCCCCAGACATCTATCAAGCTTCGCAGAATATAAAAAACATGCAAAGTCCTCAAGCTTTGGAGATAATAGCACATTTAGTTAACGAGGGTAAAACCAATAAGATAAAAAAAGTAATTGTAAATAACTCTTGGGGTAATCCATATTTATCTACTAAAAAAATAGCAGAGAAATATCTA
>Ga0247610_10009095_pt1 | contig 10046 bp, 13 predicted proteins | sample 174DNAGHGhighgp2_FD_193483 | JGI IMG/M metagenome (GOLD analysis project Ga0247610, IMG submission 193483) | Sheep rumen microbial communities from Palmerston North, Manawatu-Wanganui, New Zealand - 1742 DNA GHGhigh gp2 | ecosystem: Host-associated > Mammals > Digestive system > Stomach > Rumen... | reverse complement strand
GTTCAGCTTCGACTCGGAGATGTTGATCTGTGGATCACGTGGGAAGTTCTGATTCCAGGCATCGTTGATATTGTTGAACACATTGTTGAACAACATTGGGAAAAGATCATTTGAACGTACTAACATAGCTTTATAATTTTTAATAGTTAAACATCATTTTATTGTCCAGCATTACTGCCGACACCCTACTATTTGCAACCGCTGTGCCAAAACCGGAACCGTGCCAAAATTTACCCTCCCACTGCAAAAATGGCAAATATTTATGCCTGAATGTCCACGTTTATGGACAAATTTGTCAGACGAAGAATTTGCAATGGATATCGGATTTACGAAAACCGAAAAGCAATTTTTCACCTTCGCATATCCCCTAACGAACGTTGGGGGACATGCTGTCATCGGATCATGTCCGTCTGCGAACGTTGGGGGACATCATGCTATCGTATCATGTCCGTCTGCGAACGTTGGGGGACATCATGCTATCGTATCATGTCCGTCTGCGAACGTTGGGGGACATCATGCTATCGTATCATGTCCGTCTGCGAACGCAGAGGGACATGCTGCCATCGGATCTTGTCCTTCTACGAACGTTGGGGGACATGCTGCTATCGGAACATGTCCTTCTACGAACGTTGAGGGACATGCTACCAGCGAATCATGTCCTTCTACGAACGTTGAGGGACATCTTACCAGCGAATCATGTCCTTCTACGAACGTTGAGGGACATCTTTCCATCGAATTATGTCCTTCTGCGAACGTTGGGGGACATGCTGCCATCGGATCTTGTCCCTCTACGAACATTGGCGCACAATTTCCTGCAGAAAGTTGTACGTCTACGAACGTAGGGGGACATAATACGATTGGAAAAGAGGAATTACATTTTCGGATACATCCTCTTTTATGTCATAGAGTACTCTGACGCGCGTCACGATGCTCTATGCAGGAAGAGAAGGCACTCTGTCGCCCGTCAGAGTACTCTATCCATTTGCGGAAATACTCTGTCGGCCGTCAGAGTACCATATCCCGTTAAATACTCACCCATTTTCAAAACTCCAATTAATCCATTCCCCTAATTTTTATGAAAAAATACTGTCCATAATTATGTGCAAATAGATACCACTGAAGGTGGCACATTCAAAACCGTTTTGGGTGGCACAATCAAACCGTTGCTATCAAAGATTGGAGAGGCTGTATCTTTCCGTTTTTTCCGATGATATAAAAACCGAAGGCGCGACACCATACAATGCCGCGCCTTCGGATGAATAGTTTGAGCGAGAAAAGACAGGTTCTTTATGCATCGATGTGGATTTGGTCAAGTCATTTCAGGGTAAGACAGTATTTACTCATAGCGCACGGATGAACTTGTCTAGTTCATCAACATTGGCAAACGATTTTGAAGAACCTTTCTTCGCCTCGTCCACACGGGCGAAAAACTCCTCCTTGGACATAAGCGTCGGATCCTCCATATTCGCCGTCAATTTCCTAGTATATTTCAAGAGCTTTGCCATCATGTTCTATAAAAAGTTTGTTCTCTGGCGGCAAAGATAAGACGATTTTTCGAAATATGCAAAATATTGAATGAATAAACGTCTTAATGTGTAAATATATACAAACAGGAAAAAACAGTATCGAATCTTGTAAATGCTCGAAACGACATGGAATTAACTGCACAAGAAGTCGATAACAGCGTTTCTTCGGCTGCAAAGATAAGGAAAATTTCCGATGCCACCAAATTTTCGTCAAAAATAATGACGAAACATGAAAATATTGCTATTCAAAATGTGCATTATGGCAATAAAATAGGCTATTTTATCAAATAGTTCGCCTAATCTCTTGACACATTCATTTTTATTCACTTTCTTTACACCGACATTAGCCAAGGCCGCACCCTTCTGGGTGGGCAGGCCAAGCTCGGAAGCTTCACCTTTTTCGGTGGAGCTTTCGTTATTATTGCGCCATTCAAATAACATTTTACAAAATTGCAGAATTTCTAAAATCAGATTTTAATTATTTGCACGGGGAAGGACATGAAAGAGGAAGTGCTCATGTATGCAAAGAAATGAGATTGGAGAGGCTGTATCTTTCCGTTTATTCCGATGATATAACAACCGAAGGCGCGACACCATACGATGCTGCGCCTTCGATTTCAGCGGATAGAACGAGAAAGGACAGGTTCTATATGCTTTGATGTGGAAGAATATCAAGTTATTGCTGGGCAAGACAGGTTTTTCTTCGTCCAATAATAACCAAAAAGTAGTATAGCATAATTAATACAAGAAGAACAAGAACGAACAAAATCGTTCTTTCATCAAGAGCCTTAAAGAAATTCTTCATGTATGTCATTAGCCCACATTCTGCAATCGAGACCTTCCTTAAATTTGCATCTTCATTGGGATTAATAGCAGATAATCTTAATGCTTGATCAATCTTTAATTGACCAGGAGCCCACCAGTATAGAGTGTCTGTATATGTTTTGTAATTATCTATCCAATTATCTGGAGATAGATGAACATAAGTAACTAAAGAGAATAATGTATCGGTAGAATGATAATCTCGCAAGTATGCATCATAATGCACTTTTTTCATCTCAGAAGTGAAAGACGAGCTTGAAACATACTTAATAACCGAATCATACTGATAGGAGGTTGTATCTTCAGGCCAATAGATGTAATAATGGCCTTCAGCCTTTGCAATATAGCAGCAAAAGTGTTTTCTAGTGTCATATCGCAAAATGGTGTTCAAACTATCAGGATCTTCTCCCAGCAATAAGGTTCTATTGCCTACTATGCCGACATTTGCATAAATATACAGATTATATCGAGGATAATAGTAAAAATTTTTCCATAGTCCAAACACGGCAATTGCTCCAATGACCCAAATTACAATACAAAATAAAGTCAAATATTTGACAAATTTGATAAAAAAAGTACTCATAAACCAAATGATTTCTTTATATACTGTTTAATACCATTTTTATAACCTATCCATTGAGGAACACGAGATCCTTTCGGCTCAATACCAATCCTTCCATTTTGTTTACAATCGTACAGGGTGAATCCTAAAAATGTTATTATTGGTGACAATCCCTTCATTCCTGCTTTATATCCAGCACCATAGTTTCCAATATCCCTCGCAGATGCAATGGTTGTTTGACCTCCCATAAAAGGTGCAGGCATGCCTCTATATGGATCACCATATTGTTTGGAATCATATTCTTGTCCATTCATGGCTTTTCCCATATATGTTATAAGGTTTTCATTTTCATTTTGTATTTTCTCCATATTTGAATCTGAAGAATTGTCTGACAAATCAATGACAGATCCCTGCTCCCAGGACTTTGTGTCTGAATTATAGAATGAATATATTGTAGCAGATTCACCAATTACTTGACCAGTTCTTTCTAATTCTCCCTCATCATTCCACGCAACAACATATATGTTACGATCATTATCCTCAAGATTACCATCGACAACCATATAACGAGTACTATCAATCATTACCACTTGGGTACTACATCCCGTCAGATCGACGAAATTAACAGGATCTCCTCCACAATAAGCATAAGGGCTGATTCCATAGTCATTTTCTGCCAACGGGTCAATCCTGTCCCAAGAGGGAGCCATGGCAAAGTACTGGCGAGCATGAATGTCGTAGTTGTCCAGTCCGAAGGTGCGGTCAAGTTCCTTGCCCTCGCTCCGAGCTTGCTCGCGTGGAATGTAAGGGAACAACTTGTACTTTTGTACATTTTCGTTCGTGCTAATGTCGCCGATTACTCCGCCGTAGGGATAATAATGCGTCACCTGCTCAACTGTTCCATTCTTATTAATTACCATGCGGTTATCAGACGGCATCGTTGCCCTTCTCGCCCTGCTCCACGTATGGGACCTCGATCTTGCAGAGTATATCGCCATGACGCAGGATGTTAGTAGAGGTAGTCAGGGGAACCTGGGAGAAGAGCGGAATGGTTATAAGAAAGACTAAAACTAAAGTTGTTATTTTCATAGCAAATATCGATAATTGTTTTGAAATATACTATTGTTTTGATGAATAATTAGTCTTTGGACTAACTAAGCCTTAATGGTAGAATGAAAAAATGGGTTTCTATGTTTCCTTAATGGAAAATGGTCTATATATCAGGGCAGGATATTTCCCAGAATTTTAATAGTTACTATCATTTTTTTATAATGTTGAATTCATTTTTATTCTTAGTAACATTGGACTTGAAACTTCACGTTGTTGAAACAACGAGAAGCGAGTTCTTCGCGAGAGATTGTAAAATAAATATAGCCTTCATCACCAAACATTAGTTCAAAGTCTGCATCTTTGAATGAAAACATTTGAAGCAGAAGAATCTCATTGTTAAAATCCTTTACTACCGATTTCTGAATTGGTGTGGAATAACCTAATAGAGTGCCTTGGAATCCTACGGCATCTGGCTCCTCATATTCAAGTATTTCAAAAGCAGTGTCAAGTTCTTCGAAATCAGAATATAGATACTCGTCATTCAAATACAATAGATCATCTCCTGAAGGTAGGCTTTCGAAAGCAGAAAGCTCAACAGCATATTCCTTCAAACGACTTTCCAAAGCTAATGTTGTAGGGAAGTCCATTTTTCGCAACTGCGAAGTTGGAATGTCGGAATATAACACACGTATGCTATCCCGTTTACCATCGAACGATATCTCACTCATCTCATAGAAGAAGTAAAGATGTCCATCACTCGGAAGCAGATGATCTATATCAAAAAGACTTAAATCTGCACAATCGAGTTGCAAGAGAAATGAAAGCGGAAAACCCGAGGCATTGACAGGCCATTTGAAATTTGTAGATACGTCGGGCTTCCCTCCAAATTTCGAGCCACCAATAGCAACAGGAAAAGAATCAACGAGCGCATAGCCAATGGCATTGCGTTTAAAGGAAGGCAAAAACTTTACTAGTTTTTTTACTAATGCTTCGTTCATATTGGAATATGATATTTGGAGTTATTGGTTTATTTAGTTCCAATATTATGCCATTTGCATCGATTAGGGAATAGAGAGGAGCATCTCAGTTTCGAGCAGTTCCTTAATAGTCTCTCTACCTCAATAGCCTTTTCCTTAATATTGGACACTAGTGTTTCGAATTATACAAATGTAACGCACAAGGGCATCTAATTATCAAAGTTGTTATTCCCAATCTTTAGGGCGACCCAAAATCACTGGGCCATCCAACACCCGCTCTCCTTCATCGAGGCCTACTACAATAATTTTAGTAACTTTGTCAGCGTAACCAATAAAGATCTTCGAAAAATCTGGACCGCCCCACGGTTTTGGATGCTTCATATTCTTTAGCAGTGTAAAACGGTTACCATATAAGAGTGCTACACACTTGTAGGCTTTGGCCGATTCAATATGGAAAGGTTCGATGGGCATCGGCAACACTAATAGTCTTCGATGTCCCCGCCCCCCCAAACACTATTAACTTTGAAATGACCATCTTGTAAAATGAGATTCCATGAAGGACCATCATCTTCTTCTTCAATATCCATTTCAACTGTCTCTCCATTTAAGAACCTACTGTAATATCGTCTCTTATAAGAAAAGCGTTTTTTATTTTTCGTTTTCCTTAGAAAAGGAGGAATAGTTTTCCCCGTTATTAAGACATCTAGGCCTCGAACCTTAAAATAACCTAAAGATTCTTCGCAATAACAAGGGGTAAATTGAAGTAGAAAGACATATTCTGTCTTTCCTTTATCGAGCTCTCTAGTAACAAGTGCAAATAGCATTTTTGATTCTTCTTGTCGGAAATCGATAAAAATGCTATCAAGTTCCTTTTTAATTACACTATCAACTATTACATATTTAGATATTGTAAAAGAAACTGTTCCATAATACATACCATGTTTGTAACTATCTACTGTCTTCACTATTTGGGAATACAGTGAATAGAATGTACATAATATGATAATTGCAAATATTTTTCTCATAATAAAAAAAATAATATAATACTCAATAATCATAATAAACCCCGGTTTTAACATGCCATATTTTTGTTTGTGGCGGCGGTGCTCCTAGTATTCTAGAATTATGTTCTACCCGCCGTTTAAACTCCATGTCAGCTTTACTAGGGTTTATAGAATTTGGATGACTATGAATAAAGGCACGAATGTGATAACCGTATATAAGACGGTTATTATACAATTCTTTTGTTGCTGGTTCTGAAGATTTTATGCGTTCCACCCCATCTTCAACATAATACTCTGGCTTATGATGAGAGTTTAGTACAAAATTCAAACCTTTCTCCCCTTCAACACCGCACATGATATGACCTACTTCTATTCTATTTCCTGCCACATTTCTTCCAAAGAATTCGAAAAGAGCTTTTCCGTTCTCATCTCCCCTAACTTGATAGATATCATATTTGTCAACATCTTTCTTGTTAGGAGAATAACTAACCGACCTTTGAGATTCAATAGTACCGTATGCAAAAGAAATAGAATTATAGATCTTGTTGCCGTCTTCATCAATTGTAAATGTTCTTTCATATTCTCCTGAATCATTCAGTTCTACCATATAAAAGGCATCTTGAGTTGTATCTTCTATATGTTTTCTTATACGTCCCTCATTATCTATCTCCCATATATCCATTCCATCATAATCTCCCAAATTCACAGGGTCTCCCATACAATAGCTGTAGGGGCTGAATTGCGGATTATCTTCTGTCAACGGGTCAATCCTGTCCCACATAGGAGCCATAGCAAAGTATTGGCGAGCATGGATGTCATAGTTGTCCAGTCCGAAGGTGCGGTCAAGTTCTACCCCTCGCCTAAAGGCTCGTCTTCTCGCCAGGAGATTATCAATCTCCTTTTGATGGCTGCGAGGACCCTCAAACTTGTACTTCTGGAGACTCTCGTTCGTGCTAATATCGCCGATTACGCCACCGTAGGGATAGTAATGCGTGACCTGCTCTTTCGTGCCGTTCTTGTTCACGACCATACGGTTGTTTCCCATATAATCTTGGATGTAGTAGTGCCAGCCGTTGACTGCACCATTGGCGTTGAATGTGGCGTATCCTCCATCGAATAGATACATCGAAGGCTGGCCGTTCTTGAGGATGAGATTACCGATATAGTCGATGGAGTCTGTCAGCGTGCTTAATCCTGCGGGTCTGTGGATGGTGCGAAGCTTTGTGCCGTCAGCAGCATAGATGTATTCAGTCACGTTATTATTGCCGAATAATACGATTCGAGGATTACCGAGATTGTCATAATTGATTTGGCAACCTATCACCATAGCTTCGTCAAGCCACGTCACTGGGGGATGGCTTTCTTGTTGCTCTTTTGCAGTGGGGAATCGATTACAATGTATGGTTGTTTAGCTGCTACATAACATCTTTGTTTTTGTTTAAGGAAGAAATATACCTTTACTGTCCAAGTACTTTCGAAAGTAAATATTGATGATAGCACCTATAATCGGACTTAAACATGTGAAAATCATTATAGTCCAAAGTGGGATTTTTGATTTGAATTTTCTTCTTTTGTATTTATCTATTATTATTATCACTCTTTTTCTGTACCACATCCAGCAGAGAATTATAATAACTACCATGGGAATGTCATATGCCAACATTCCAATATGTGGGAAAAAATAACGTAGAAAAGGCACCCATATTATCCATGTATATGAACAAATATTCAGCGCAATGATTAAACTTGCTCCAAACACTGGAGGAAGACTGTCCTTTTTCCTCACATAATAATCGTACATGCGATAAAAAACGTAATCAAGAAATTTCATTGTTAAAAATTATTCAGGCAAATCTATATGCCATTTATTATTTAGATGTTCATCAATAGTTTTACTAGTTATACCGTAAGTTATCAAATCTGAAACCATATATAAAACACAAACAGGAACTGAAATAGAAGAAGAAGCAAATAATCCTATGCCTACTATTGCTAAGCTGGTTGCGTCTCCGACACCCAAATAGTTGTTATTGGAAACATTCGAGTAAATATTTCTTAAGCTTATGCAAGCTCCTATCCCTCCCACACCTTTTCCGATTTTAGCGATAGTATTAGGAATTATTTTATTATATACGGTACTGGGCTTAGTATTTACCTTATATGGAAACCGTTTCAAGATATCATAAGCGATTTGAGACTTATAAGTGGTTTTTTGTTTATTCCAAAGATTCTTGTAAAAATCTTTAATTCCATATTCAAGAGTTTCGAAAACTAATCCTTCTGATGAAAGAAGCCATTTGTTTGAAAAAACTTTACAACTTATACCAAAAGCATCATCATCTACAAATGGCTTGGTAAAGTAATAAAAATTTGACTCATCATTATATGATAGACCATTAATAAAATCGATATCACTTGTATGTAGCCAACCATCAAAATTAAAATTACAAAAACCTAACCCCGAGTTATACTCATAAAGGAACTGTTTTATTACCTCAGGATTACTAGTTGACCAATAATCGCAACCATTATAGTCACCAAAGTTTACAGGATCTCCTCCGCAATACAAATAAGGACTTCCAGCAAATATGTTTTCTGCCTGCGGATCAATTCTATCCCACGACGGCATCATGGCAAAATACTGGCGGGCATGGATGTCATAGTTGTCGAGTCCGAAGGTGCGGTCTAATTCTACCCCTCGCCTAAAGGCTCGTCTTCTCGCCAGGAGATTATCAATCTCCTTTTGATGGCTGCGAGGACCCTCAAACTTGTACTTCTGTACGTTTTCGTTGTTCCCTTTGGTCACGTCCGAGAGAAGGTTCCCTTTGGTCACGTCCGAGAGAAGGGTGCTGATGTCACCAATGAGTCCTCCGTAGGGATAGTAATGCGTCACTTGCTCCGTTGTACCGTTTTTATTAACTACCATGCGATTATTTCCCATATAGTCCTGGATATAGTAATGCCAACCATCGACTGTGCCATTGGTATTCTACAGCTTCGCCAAGCCATGACACGACGGACTGGCTTTGCCAATGTTTTTACTATGTCGGATAGCAGGCGAGTTCATAGTATTTCGCTGCAAATATATGTATTATTTTTGTTTCTTCAATCTAATTGGCCTGTTTTTTTCATTATTTTCGCGTCAAATGTGCAAATCGTTTTCGCGAAATCGATTTCCAATCAGTTGAAGTGAAAAGACTGACCTTTTAAGTGAATTGGTTATCACTTTAATTTATTTTTCGAGTGCAAAGTTACAAATATTTTTTTAAATAACAGGGGACATTTTTAAAAAATGAGTTTACTGATTCATTTTCATAATCCGTTGAAAAACAAACAAAAAAGATACGAGCAAATTATAAATTTTCAACGGACGAAAAATGAGGTGGGGACATTGCTACATAAGTGAGGCAAGTTCTGTGGCGAAAGGAGAGTTCGATTCAAGTATCTTCTTTCTCAAGCGTTGCTGGCGCTTCTGCAAAGCGTCTTGTGATTCGATATGCATAAGCATGCGAATGGTTCGAGCGGAAAGACCAGCCACCTTGTACTTGTAGAGTTGGAGTTCCTTGTCGGATAGTTCAAACTCTGGAGACTTGACTTTCTCCATCGCATGGTCGAAGTTCTCATCGATGAGATGATCCAGTTCTTCCTGCTGGGTTGCCTGGGCAAAGGCATTTATGCGGTCACATACATCCTTATATATTTCTCGTTGAATACCTTGTTCATTTTGGAACTGGTAGTATTTTTTATAAAGGGACTCCAGTTCGTGGAAGCTTTTCGCAAAGAGAGTTTTTATCTGATTTCTATACGTTTCCTCTTTGGCAAGTCGCTCGGAATCCATAGCTTCAGCTTTATGCTGCAACGTGGCAATGGCATCGGTATTCTCAAGAAGGGTTCGCTGCATATCGGACACGTTTTCCATATAGGTCTCAATGATGCGCTGCCTTTCCTTCTTCTTTTTTATTGTGTATGCTATTCCACCACCAATCAGTAATAAAGATAATGCAGAGGCAAGAATAGTGCGACGCTTGTATTCGACATATCGATATTCAGCAAGTTCCTTCTGCTGTTGCTCGAAATCGCGCTGATAATCGGAAACTGATTTTGA
>Ga0247610_10009089_pt1 | contig 10048 bp, 7 predicted proteins | sample 174DNAGHGhighgp2_FD_193483 | JGI IMG/M metagenome (GOLD analysis project Ga0247610, IMG submission 193483) | Sheep rumen microbial communities from Palmerston North, Manawatu-Wanganui, New Zealand - 1742 DNA GHGhigh gp2 | ecosystem: Host-associated > Mammals > Digestive system > Stomach > Rumen ... | reverse complement strand
ACAAGATTGGTGTTGTTGTATATTTCGGTACACTTAGTCCAGAATTTTCCCATTGCTAATATCTCCTCTTCCATATATAAATTAGCAGATGGGAATTGTGATTGCAAGATTGTTACAAAGAAAGCAGGTATATAACAATTATGCTTATGACGATTACAGACATAATAAATGCAGCTGATACAAAAATTATGGGATTAAAAGCCAATTGTTTTTTATCTTCAATATCAAGTTGCTTTAGAACTTTTTTAGAAAAATCGGATTTTGATTCGGCTCTGGTTTTGCGAAAAGAGTTGCTCATAAGCCTGCGGATGTTAAAAACATCTTCCAGTTCTTTTCTTGCGAGCTTGTTGTTAATAGTAATTTTTTTCATTTTTATGCTGTCCTCCGAGTTTAATTCATTGTCAATGTACGCTGATAAATTGTTTCTAAAGAGGCTGTAATGTTTTGCGGGATAAATTTTTTCGGAAGATGCATCCTGCTTTTTACAAACCGTTTGCAAATCATTAATAACGGAATTAAGTATGTTGAATTTTGCTTTACAAGTTGGACAACTTTCCATATGTTTTTCAACGCAAAGCTTTAAATTTTCAGACAAATCACCTTCAATGTAAAAAGAAATTAAAACATCCATTTGTGCACAAGTTATTTCCATTATATAAACTCCTTAAGTTGTTTTTGCAGCTTAAATCTCGCTCTTGCAATTCGGGATTTTACTGTTCCTATCGTGGTATTTGTGAGCTTTGAGATATCTTCATAGCTCAAGCCTTCGTATTCTCTCAATACAATTACGACTCTTAAATTTTGAGGCAGACTTAAAAGGGCTGCTTTAATTACTTTATCTATTTCTGCAAAGAGACATTTTTCTCCCGGTTCGCATCCTATTTTGTCTCTGATTTCAAGTAGTTTGTCTTCATTTATTTCAAGGTTTTTATCTGTAGAATGTTGCCTGATGTAATCATAGTATGTATTCATTACAATATGATTTAACCAAGATTTGAAGCAATTAGAGTCTTTTAGATTTTTGATGTTTTTTGCTGTTTTTAGAAGTGCTTCTTGAGTCAAATCTGAGATATCTTGTCTTGAGGATACCATATAACTAAACATTCCGAAAATATTTTTTTGAATACGCCTTATTAGTTCTTCAAGAGCTTTTATATCACCATTTTGAGCATATTTAATAACTGTTTTTAATTCTTCCTTTTTGTAAACTGAATTGACCATGACATCCCTTTGCAAAAATCATGATAAACAATCAGTAAAATATTTTTATTCCCCAAAGGGGGATGGCAAACCGGCAGGTATTTAAGAATCTGATCCGCCAAACTGCCAATTTGCTGATTCGCTAATTTATCCATTTGAAGGTTTGGACATAACCTTCACTGTTGATATTACCCTGAATTTCAGCTACAAATTTTCTATACGCTTTGCTTGACAGCTCTATACCCGGAATTCTGTTTATTTTGTCTCTTAAAGCACTGTCTTTAGATAAATCAACTCCCGGGATAATATTAAACAAAGAATTTAATGACATATTGCCAAGTGGTCCAAACAGTGTCGAAATCTTTTTAGACAAGAGTCCTAAAACTTCCATCTCGGCGACAGATGTTGCAAAGTTATAATTGCCCGTTATAAACAGACTTAAATCTTTGCCTTTTGTAGAAATTTCAATTGTATGTGCCACGCCGTCTTTTATGTCAATAACACCATATATGTTCGAAAAATCGCCTGTTTTCATAGGAGTAATAATATCAATAAATCCGTTGATTGATAAGTTAGTAAGTCCTCCTTTCAGAAGGTTTCCTGCTTTTAAAAGATATTCCAAAGAGCCAAGCTTTGGCATTCTTCCGTTAGAAACATTAAATTTTGCATTTCCGCTCAATGTTTCCATGCACTTGTCAAAACCCGAACCGTTGCATGACATATTAATGTTTCCTGTAAGTTCACCATAAATTTGGTTATCTAAATCAAATATTGCATAGGTGATGGAATTTGCATCAATTTTATCAGCTTTTAGTTTTAGGTTTGTTTTATTATTAACAAAATTGTAATAAAATTTTCCGTCCAAAATTCCGTTAGCCATGTTAAATTTGAAATTATTGATATTTAATTCTTGTTTTTCATTTAGTGAAGCAGAAGCTTGGAGATTGTCAGCTTTTATATTTCTCAAACGGATGCCGTTTGCACTCATTTTTATATTTTTAATAACAAAATCTTTTAAGTTTAAGTTTTCGAGTGGTTCAAATTTATTTGTTTCGTTGACTTGTGCTTCTTTAAGTTTTTCTGTTACATAATTCATATCAATAATTTTGGTAAATAATTCTGCATCTTCAATGTAAAAAGGAGTTTTAAGTGAATTTTTTAATTTACCTTTAAATTTAATATCATTTCCTAAAATTTCACCTATAGATGATATTTCAATAATATTTTCTTTAAATAGCAGTGTTATGTTTTTGAGAGTAGTGTCCATAAATGGAATGTTTGTTTCAAATATGTGAAAAGAACCTAATATTTTAGGATTTGATAGTTTTCCGTTTAATCTTAAATCGGAGGTAAATTGCCCTTGTTTAATATTTGGTTTTCTGAAAATAACATTGAATATTTTAGCATCTGTAGGGTTTTGTGTTTTAATTCTAAGGTTGTTGAAGTTCAAATCATCTTTTAAAACTTCAACATCGCCGGCTGCTTTTAGCATATTTAAACGTGTTTGTCTGGAATTTTGCGATGTAATTATTTTGTCATAAGAAAATTCTTTAATTTTGTATAAATTTTGCTTAATAACATTCATATCAAGATTTAGCATAATAGCATTTTCATTATCACCAACCGTTGCTCCGAGATAGTAAATACTTGAATCTTTTGCTAAATTAGCGATTGAAGAAAGTACAAAGTCGTCTTTTACTCCTTTAAGTCGGACTTGATAAACGATGTCACCTTTTATTTTCAGAGGGTATATGCGATTGTTATTAATGTATCTATCGATAAAGCTCTGTTGAGGTTTTGAATTGAAGTAAATATCAAAATTTTGTTTTGACAGTATGTTATTAATTCCGCCGTCAATCAGCAAAGGCATACCATCTGCAAGTATATTGATTTTATTCAGACCAAGATAATTATTTCTCAAATAAATACTTCCGTTAACGATTTTAACAGGTAAATTAAAAGGAGTGTATATAAGTTTTATTCCGCCTAAATCGGTTGATGCATTAATATTATTGTTCCAAATGTCGGCTTTTAAATTTATTTTTCCTTTGTCAAATTTAACTTTATTTAATGCTTCTCTAATATCTTTGGGTACAATCGTACAGCTGCTAAACAAGTTAATAATCGGAAGCTCAAATTCTTTCAATTGAATTTTACCTGATACATTTGGAGCGGAACTGATTTTATCTGCCGTAAAATTAATATCAAAAGAGCTTTTTGAATCTTTTATAAATCCGTTGATGTTTTTAATTGCAATTTTTCCTTTCTTAAGTGTAATTTCACCATTAGAAAGTTTAAGTTTGTTATTTGGTGTTGTTCCTAATACATTTGCAGTAAAATTGACTTTTTCATATTCAATGTCATCAGTTTTGCCTTTATATTTAGCATCTATTTTTAATAAAATATTTGCCCAGTCATCTTCTTTTTTCGGCAATACCGAATTTAAATTTAGATTTGGGATGCTAAGTGACAAATCAGCAACACCATCTTTTATTCCCCCCTTTGCTGTAAGTGGAGATTTTCCTATCTTTGAGGAAATATCAATATCGGCATTAGTATCGTCAAAATTTATAATTCCTTTGGTGTCGTTAAGTTTAATGCCATTCATTCCAAAGCTGTTGCCTAATAATTTAATTTCTCCCTTTGTAAAGAAATTTTCTTTGTATTTAATATTTTTAATATCTTTGATATTTCCATAAACTTTTAATTTCAAATCTATTAAACCTGAAATTAAATCTGGTTTAGGAAGCATTGTTTTTATTTCTTCTATTAAAGTGGATGTTTCGATTGCATTGTATAAATATCCGATTTCTTGATTGTATGAATTTACATAAAAGTCGAATTTTCCTGCAAGATTGCAAGTTCCTTTTATATCAATAGGTTTTCCGTTAATAATACCGGCAGCAGTCTTAAATACGGCATTTTCGTCATCAAAAGTCAATGATGCGTCTGATTTTTCAAGGACTAAGTTTGGAATTTCCAAGAAGAAGGTTTTAGTGTTGTGAACATTAAAAACTCCCCAAACGTGCGGGTCTTTTCTGTTGCCCTTTACGGTAATATCAATATTCCCGAGTCCTTTAATATCCATAATAGGTACGGGACCTATAATAAATTTTAAAATTTCATGGATTGGAACGACTTTTTCTTGTGCCGTTGCTAAGTCAACATTTTTAGTGCTCCAAATTCTCATGTCGGAATATTTGACATTATATAACTCAACGCCGCCTTTTACCCAAACTTTTTCAGTCAAACTTGCGGGAACAGTGACGTCAAAATTCAAATATTTCCCGCTAAAAGTGAGTTTAATAGATGCACCTTTTGCGTTTTGAATAGGCTTTGTTAAAATACCGTTTGTTATGTACATATTACCGTTGACAGAAGGTTCCAGTGAATCGCCTTTAATAGTCATATTCCCTATAACATCGCCGTAGAATTTGTATTTCTTGAGCTTGTATCCGTCAATATCTTCTGTTTGAATAGGTGGCATCATACTTATAAAATCTTCAATTTTAGAATTGTTAATTCTTAAATTTATATCTATATTTGGAACAATCTTATCTAAGTAGTTGGAAATTGTACCGCTAAAAGAGGTATTTATATTCTTAGATTTTATATCGGCATTTTTTATAAAAATGGTTTTTCTGGTCAGATTGAAGTCCGATGTAATATTCAACTCATCAGGAAATATCATTGAATTGGCATCGTCTTTCATCAAAACGGCTGTTTTTTTGAAGGATGCTAAAAATTTATTTTTATTTGCTTCAATATCAATTATTCCGTTAAGACTTTTTAAATCTTCTGGCAAGTAATTTTTAAAAAAGTCACCCAGAGGAGAAATGTCAAGGTTTGTAATTTTTATTTCTATGTCACTTTTTTTTACGTCATTATTTCTTGGTAAAAACAAGTTGATAAACACATCAGTTTGCTTATCTTTTAAAGTAATGATACTATCCGTGAAAAGTCGTATGTATCTGCTATTTTTACGAAAGCGAATGTTTTTACCTTTGTAAGTAATCGGAGTATTTCCTTCGCATATCATAATATTAAACTTTTGTATGCCTGCCGCATCGAAGCGAAACCTTGCATTTTCAAGGTTTTGAAAGAAAGATTTATCCAACTTTGGATTTTCCGGAAGAGTTGAGTAAAGTTCAATATTGGAAGCGGACAATTTGTTTATATGAATCATACCTGACAGCAGAGGTAAGAGCCTTATTTTTAATTTAGGCTCATCTGCGAATAAAAAATCTTTTGAATTTTTTTTTGTAATTTTAATGCTGTCTGCTTTAATTGTTGCGGTAGGAATGATATTGAGAACCAATCTGGGTTTTTGAACGTCGATATTATATTCGGAGTTATATGTAATATTTTCGCAGATTACAGGCAGTGCTTTGGAAAACAAAAGAGGTATAATTCCTAACCAAAACACTAATATTCCTATTATTAAAAATATATATCTATTAAGAAATTTACTCATCCCTATATGAATATAATATCAATAACAGATAAAAAAGTATAGATGTTAAGATAGAGGATGTTGTTAAAATATATTTTTGCAACTATTGGTAACATATGGTATAATTTTGGCGTGAGAGATTTATTAAAGATTTGGATAGTTGGGGCGGCTTTGTTCTTTGCACCGTTTGTATATGGGGCAGAGAAAAAGTACACTGTGCTTATTTTGCCTGATAATATTGTAACGGAAAGTGCCGCCATAGACTCTTATATATACAATAATACGGCCGAATTTTTCTCAAATGAAGTTATAAATTTGTTAAACAAAACAGATTATATAAAATCTCCCAATGTTAGTGATGAAAGAGATATCCTTAAAAAAAATGCATCATATATGATTCCGGCAAGAGAACTTACAAACAGGTTTAGAACAACATACAATATTGATCTTGCAAAGCTGAAAAAGATTGCAAACGTAAACAAAGCGCAATATGTTTTGATGTTAACTTCAACGGTTGATTCGGAAAATTATATACTAAGAAGAACCCTATGGGACTTTTTGAATATAGCCGGAGCGACTGTTGTTGATCCTGCTTACAAAATATCAACATATGCTGCACTCGTTGATACAAAAACCGGAAATACTGTTTGGTCAAATACTTTTTATAAAACAATAAGTGTTGTAGAAAGCAGAATTCTTACAAAAGGACCTTCGCCCCAAACAGAGCAGCTGCAAAAAATCAGAGATTATTCAAGAATGCTATGTCCTGAAATTGCTCAAAATGTTCAAATCAGCGTACTGACAGATTCTGAGTATGACAAAGAATCTTATAAAATATACTATGATATGGCAAACTTTGATAATATCTTTACTAAAAAATACAGAAGGTGGTATAAGGAAGGCAGAAAAGACTTTGACGGTATAAAATCTAATACGGGAAATAAGATTGATTCAGTCAAAGAACGCCGCAGAATAAGGCGAGAGGAAAAGAAAGCGAAACAAGAAGCAGAAATGCGTGTTAAGGCTGAAAAAGTACAGCAAAATTGTACTCAAGAAGTTATACAGCAGCCAAAACAAATTGATAACAAACCGACAAAGATAATTCAACCTCTTGATTTCGAAGATCAGTCATTATTTGAGCCGGTGAACATTAAAAAACGTTGGATAAACAGACTCTATGGCGATTACGATGAATCACGCCCGCCTCTCAGAGATTACGATAAACTTTAATAAATAAAAAAATCGGAATTTCTTTTTTTAAGGAATTCCGATTTTTGTTTTAGAATAATAGATTAATTCCCGAAATATCTTGCCAAAAGACCGTCAAAACCTCTACCGTGACGAGCTTCATCTTTAGCCATTTCGTGAACAGTATCGTGAATTGCATCCAAGCCTAATTCTTTTGCTTTCTTGGCAAGTTTAAGTTTACCGTCACACGCACCAAATTCAGCTTCAGCTCTCATTTCAAGATTCTTTTGAGTAGATGCTGTTAGAACTTCACCTAATAATTCCGCAAATCTTGATGCATGGTCAGCTTCTTCAAAAGCGTATCTTTTGTACGCTTCCGCAATTTCAGGATATCCTTCTCTGTCAGCTTGTCTTGACATTGCAAGGTACATACCTACTTCTGCACATTCGCCTGTAAAGTTAGCTCTCAAACCTTCCATAATTTCAGGGTCTAAGTCTTTTGCAATACCAACTCTGTGCTCATCAGCATATTGCTTGTTGCCGTCTTCAATTTTTGTGAAAACTTCTTTAACCGCGCCACAAACAGGACAAGTATCAGGAGCTTCGCCTTCTACAGTGTAGCCGCATACTGAACAAACGTATTTTGCCATAATTAAATCCTCTCTATAATATCTCCGATTTGCATTATATCATGCTCAAACTATCTCTGCAAACAAACTTTTATTCTTGGTGTATAATATTTTTATGGGGATAAGAAGAGCATTATTACTATTAATAATATATATGTTTTGTGCACTGCCAAGTTTTGCCATAAAAATCGGATTGCAAACAAATGTAGGCAGAACTTATGTCGGAGCTTCCACAAAAGCAGAAATCATTGACTGTAATACGAACAAGCTAATCTATAATATGGAAAAAATGAAAGGATATGAAATAAAACCTTACAGGGGAAAGCTTGCTATAAGAATTAACGGTCAATTAATGAATATGAAAACTGATAAGATTGTTATTAAACCGGAAGAAAACGGTTTTGTCAGTGTAAAAAGAAAATGGTATAGAGGGAAATTTAAAATTATAAATGACGGCGGTTCTTTGACAGTAATGAATGATATTCCATTGGAATTGTATATCAGAGGTGTTGTTCCTTCAGAGATGCCTTCCGGCTGGGAACATGAAGCTCATAAAGCACAAGCAATTGCAGCGAGGAGCTATGCTGTAGCTAATATGGGTAAGAGGGCAAAGAACGGATACGATCTTAAAGATACTCCGGAAGATCAAGCATACGGAGGAGCAAGCGCAGAAACATCACGCACGAATGAAGCTGTTATTGAAACAGAAGGTATAGTTCTTGTTTGTCAGGGTAAAATAGTCCCCGCTTATTATTCAGCATCAGCAGGAGGAAGAACCACTACGGCAGGAAATGTATGGATGACTGATTTACCGTTTCTGAAATCAGTTCCTTCTTTTGATGACGGTGTAAAGAAGAACGGACATGGAGTCGGTATGAGCCAGCATGGGGCAAATAATCTTGCAAAACGCGGATATAATGCATATCAGATTTTAAAATATTTTTATGCAAATACAAAATTTGCAAGGCTAAAAGCATAGGGGTAATTTGGAACAAGTAAAAAAATACAGTATAAGGAACAAAAAATAATGAAAGTAGCACAAGTTAGCGGAGATAAAATAGTTACAAAAGAAGTTGAAGATATAAAATTAGACGGAAGAAAAGGCGCAATAGTTCGTGTATTGGGATGCGGACTTTGCGGTTCTGATATTGTAAAATTTAGAGAAAAAATTGTTCATGACGGTGCTGTATTGGGACACGAAATAGTTGCTCTGATTGAGGAAATTAATTCCGAGTCAAAATTTAAAAAAGGAGATAGAATTGTAACTTCTCATCATATACCTTGCGGAGAGTGTGTTTATTGCAAACATGGGAATGTTTCAATGTGCGAGCATTTTAAATCAACAAATATCCGCCCCGGTGGATTCAGCGAGCTTGTGTATGTATCGGAGGAACACCTAAAAAATGTCGCACATCTTGTTCCCGATGAAATGAGTGATGAAGAAATATCCTTCTATGAACCTTTAGGATGTTGTGTAAGAGCAATTAAGAGGTGCAATTTAATAGAAGGAGACAAAGTTCTTGTTGTCGGTTTAGGCTCTATCGGATTATTGATGGGCGAAGGCATAAAGGCTATGGGGTATAAGGTTTATGGCTGTGATTTAATTCAAGAAAGAATCGATTTGGCAAGCAGAATGGGAATAGAAGCATATTCTTCTTTGAATTTAGATAATTTTAATGACATTTTACAAGAAAAATCAGGCGGCATTGATGCTGTGTTTATGACTTCAGGAGCAGATAAAGCTTTAGATGTTGCATTGAAAGTTGTCAGAAAAGGCGGAAAAATTCTTGTTTTTTCGAGTACTCCTAAAAATGCCGGCTATCCTAACAACGAAATTTATTATAAAGAACTAACGATTATGGGAAGTTATTCACCATCTCCAAAGGATTTACAAGACTCTTTTGAACTTTTAACTTCTCATAAAGTAAATGTAAAAGGATTAACAACAGTTTACCCTATTGATAGTGTGCAGAAAGCATTTGAGGATACTGTAAGCAATAAAATTTTGAAAGCCTATATAAAAATGTAACGATTTCTTTACATATTGGCCTAAACATGTCAATTCTTCATGTTCAGACGTTTTATATGGGTATAAGTGTTATAAAAAAGGAAGGTAAAAGATATGGCAGAAGTACAAAATATAGGTGCAGTAGATTATAATCAATTTCAACCGACTCAGTTGCAAACAGCTCCTGAGCAAGAAATGGATAATATGCCTGTTGTGTATGATGAAGCGGCAGAACAAAAAAGATCCGCAGGCATGGGAATGGTAGGTGCAACAATTTTAGGTGCAACAATGTTGGTTGTCGGAGGATTGATTGGTAAGAAAATGGGCTCAAAAGGGCTTGAAGAAGCAAAACAAAAAGCAGAAGAAGCTGTAAAAAATTATGAAAAAATTCAAGAAGCAACTTCAGAAATTGAAAAAGTCATAGAAGAAAATAATAATAAAGGGTTTTTCCAAAAATACTTCAGTGTTGAAAGTATGAAAAATAAAATTATGGAAATAATAAAACCTTTTAAAAAAGAAGCTGAAGCTGTAGAAGAAAAAGCAGCAGAAAAAGCAGCAGAAAAAGCAGAA
>Ga0247610_10009088_pt1 | contig 10048 bp, 6 predicted proteins | sample 174DNAGHGhighgp2_FD_193483 | JGI IMG/M metagenome (GOLD analysis project Ga0247610, IMG submission 193483) | Sheep rumen microbial communities from Palmerston North, Manawatu-Wanganui, New Zealand - 1742 DNA GHGhigh gp2 | ecosystem: Host-associated > Mammals > Digestive system > Stomach > Rumen ... | reverse complement strand
AAATCTGAAGATTTTGTGGTTGGCATTCCATCTATATTAGTAAAATTTATAAAAGCAAGAGATGGCTCTGGGATGCTAATATATGACTCTTCGCTCCAATCAATGACTGATTTAGGATTAAAACCAGAAGAAATAAGTGCCTGTTGGAATTCTGTCATTCCTTCCTCTGTAAGATTAAGACTATTAGTTTCAATCCCAACACACTCATGCTTCACACCATCACTATCCCTATACGATATAATCCTACCTTCTGAATCAGTAGTTATTTCACTTCTTCCTTCAGTATCTTCAATCAAATTAAAGCAACTGAGGATTTCATCATACAATGCTAATTTAGCATCAATATCATCTTCTATCTGTTGTGCTTTCTCGTTGAATTCCTGTATAGCTTTATTGAGCTTAGAGTCAATACCAGGATTATCAAGGATTGGAATGTAAACTGTTCCATCATTTTTAATTCCACAGAGTATTTTTCCTTGAGCGTCTGTAGTTGCCTTTAAGTATTCAGAGTTGTTTACTGCTGTGATAGATGAAAGTGCATCCCAATCAATATTTTTGTCTGTGATATTCTGAAGAAAAGTCTTAATGTCATCAATGTCATTCAGAAAGTCTGCATCCCCAACATAGGTCTTACCATCAGCTTTAAGACCAAAGATAACCTTGTCATTTGCATCTAACCATGCTGCAAGATACTCATGGTTCTCAATGACTTTATATGATACACCAGAAATTTCCATGTTACCAAGAACCTTAATATCTCCATTGATATTGGCTGAGTTCCCTACATTAAGATTTCCACCAATAACCTTAGTACCATCCTGCTGAATGCCTTCTAATACTTTATCTTCTTTATCCAAAGTAACTTGAATATATTCAGGACTATCTATATACTTACCAACTGAAGATCCCCAGTTATTCTCATCAAAGAATCCTTCCGAATTCAACCCATTATAGAAATAGGTTTCCATAATTGAACTGTCTGAATTAAACGTCAGTTTTAATCCTCCAACTCTGAACTCCTCTGGAACAAGTCTTACGGCCTCATCGAAAGTGTAAAAATCTTTCTCAGGATGATGAACGGATACATTGTATGATAATGAATCCCTATTTAAATCGCTCTGATACGAATTTGTCTTGTAATCGAATATTTCTTCTGCTGCTGCCACAACGTTTCCAGTAGCTGCTGAGTGAAGCTCACCAGGAACAGTAACAGTCTTGCTCATATCTCTATTTGAATCCATATTAGGAACTTATATTGATTTTTCTTTTTTATTTTCGATGCGGCGCATATACAGCGGATTTGCCGAACCATTTTATTATTTATCTCGCAAAAATTCGGCCTTGATTATATATGCACGAGTATTTCTGCTTTCTCTCTATTTATCTTGGTTTGTTGACGATTTTTTTATAAAATTTGTTATTGAGGTAATTTTATTACAAAAGGATCGAACTTTTTGTAAAATTATACGATCTTGTATATAACACATCCTTATATTATTATATAGGAAATAATTCATATAGTGAATCAATTGGACGTTTATTTCAGATAATTCTGACAATAAGTATGTACAGTATAGACTTATGGCTAATGAATGGAGTATCGATACTGAGGACTGGGCTATTGCTGATGAAAGTGTGTATGTTGAGAATCCTGAGTACATTCAAGTAACCACAGATTCTGACTCCAAGATTCTCCAAGGAATCAAGCCTGACGGTACTTCTTATATTGGTGGGGACTTACAGGTAGAAGGAAACATTATCAATGAAGGAATACAAGAGCAGATTGATACTGCAATACAAGATATGCAAGAGGAAGTAGAAGAAATGCTTTCTGATGCTGAAGAAACTCTTTCATATTTTGAATCTGTAGAAAACCCTGAATTGTTAAGTGTTACTACTGATAGCGAGGGGAAAATTATTGGGGGTAGAAAGAAAGATGGAACTTTTATAGAGAATGTGGGGATTGAATTTAATAAAGCTGCAGGTGGTACATTAAATCTTAATCAACTTAATCTTTCAATAGAAGGCATAGAGAACTTAAAAGAAGATTTAGACATCACATCCAAGGGTGGTATTACAGTAAATATTGACTTTTCACAAAAAAGAGTTGCCGTTATTTCTGAATTATCTCAAAATTATGATGTGGAAAATACTATGGTCTGGAAAGATGATGATAGTTATACATACAATCCATGTCTTAATTATGGGGGAACTAATGTTATTGACAAAACAACTAAAGTTAAGACTTTAGTGAATGGAGAGGGTGACAATATTGGCGCAGCTGGTGCTGGAGGAATGGGTTATATTGGAGGTAATCATGGTCTTGCAATGCTTGGTAGATATAAGGTAAGCAACCATGATAAAACTTTTGCTGACATAGGAAGTAAATGGGAAGTAGGCAATGATATATTTGTGCTTGTAAGAGTTGAACCAGAATATCTAAGTTTTATTTCTACCTATACTTACAATACTACTGGAGGCGCATATACTTTTAAAGTTCCGCCTACTGCGGGAAGCACATTGACACACTATGAGGATGCTGCTCATACAGGGAACATTATTCTTGGAGAGAAAACAGATGATGCCCAATGGTATCCTTCGGAAGATGTGCTATATCTAAAGTTTATTCTTGATGGTAAAGAACTAACAGAAAGTGGAGAATATTTTGGCAATCAACTTGATGTACTTGAGGTGTACGAAGTATATGCGCCTGAAAAGTATCTTGATAAGTTAATATCTCTCGTAGGAACTCTAACATCAAATCCTCTACCAAGAGATTATAAAGATGAACTTGAAAGAATTATCAGGTATTCCAATGATTACAGATTTACAAAGGGCGGATGTAGTGTGTTGCTAATGGATTGGATGGCTTTAAGGAAACTCAGTTTCTTTACATTTAATCCTCTTGATACAAAAATCTTGGCAGAGAATGCTTTTGGTGGTGCTGGACATTTTTATCTTCCTAAGATGCTTCCAATAACATTAACAAATGGCACCTATGACTTTAGAGTGCCAAAGCCTTATGTGATTAATGATGTAATTCATTTGACTGAAGATTATTGGGAAAATCCTTTATTGCCACCAGATAGGTCAATAATGTTTATTGGTGATTCTAATGGGAAGCGTATTATAGGTCTTCATAGTGGCTTTACATTTGACCAAGGTGTTTCAAGCGGAACAAACAGGAAAGACTATTTTTATGATTGGTTCATCAATGAGGGTTCAAGAGCCAACTATGGTAACGCCATTCAGCGTGAGAAAGTTGGAGACCCCTTAGATGCCTATACACATTATGGAATGGTTTGTTACAGAAAGTACGAAGATTACACTGATAATCCAAATGGGTTAATTTCTCTATCACAATTTGAGGTAAATAATGAGTATTATGTCTATGCGGATTTTGAGGCATCTGGACTTTACAACATTTCTATTCCATCTGAATGGTGCGGAAAAGAATACACTATTTTTGAAAAGAGCAACAATGTAGAACTTGAGTGCAGTTTGTCTCAGTCTTTAATGTTAGTTAAAGTAGAAACAAGTAATCCTATGTATGGATATATTGTTTTAGGAATAAAGAAAGATAACAATTAATGTTTAACAAAATAAAAAATTAAAATTATGGGAAATTGTTTAGTTACAAAATTAAAAGGGGTTGTTCAGAATGATAATCTGGATATATTAGGGGCAGTTAATATAGAAATTCTTAACCCGACACTTGCGGCTTCACATCCAGAATACTTAACCATTAGAACTGTATATACCGAAACTGTTGGTAATTATAATAGTGAGAAAACAAAATACACTGTATTACCATCAGAAATGAGCGACTTTTACACTTTAGCGTGTTATGCGTCACCAAATTTTGCCAGGATTAATCTTCTTAATCTGGCAAATGCGACGTCATTGAGTGTGATAAATATTGTTGATCAACAAATAGGTGGAAATATAAAGCATCTACCACCATCGTTGGTTTTTTTATCCATTAATTATGACGGAAACCTTATGGATGCAGCACACTTAGTTAATCTAACTACTCTGACTGTTTGCCGCAATATAAATTTTAAACTAAGTGGAAATCTTGAAGATTTTATTGCAGCACAGATTCAGAAGGGAAGAACGAGCTGTGCTGATTTTAATATTGGATATCCAGAACTTCCTTCATACCTATTATCGGGCGGCATCTATTATCAAGGTGTAGAATTAACTGGGGGGCCAAAAAAAGTTACATGGAATTGGGATGGTAGTAGTGCTAATATTACTGTAACAGATATTTAGCTAACCTCATTATGATTGGTATCAAATAGTTATTGTAATAACTAGGTACATAAATGAAATCGATCCATTCTGCAAAAATACATTCAGAATGGATCGATCATCTTTTTTTGCGGTAAGTCGATACTAAAATAATATCATTACAGTGTTTTCTTAATCAATGTTATATTTCTTCCACATCCTCGGTTTTCCAGCAGCAACGTATTCATCAACATCTTCCATGATATTCCTTCTCTGTATATAGTCATATATAGTACAATATGCACACTTGCATTTCTTGACTATCTTTGTTTTCTTTACACCGTTTGCTATACTTATTATAATATAGTCCCTGTACTTGTCAAGTTTAAGTTCCTTTGATTTGCTACCAACTGGTCTTCCAAGCTTGAACCCAGCACGTTTCTTTGCTGCCAGTCCTTCCTTAGTTCTTTCACTGATAAGGTTTCTCTCTGTCTCTGCAGCGAAACCGAACACACCCAATATAAGTTTTGTTGCTGGTTTGTCATCAAGTACATAACTTTCCTTTAAGGTTCTTATCGTTATACCTCTATCAAGACACTTCTTCATGATATCAAGTATTATAGTCATAGTCCTTCCAAGTCTTGATACCTCGGTACACACAATAGTATCACCTCTTTTAGCTATTTTAAAGACTTCAGCGAACTTTCGTTCATTTACTTCTTTCGTTCCGCTGATCTTCTCGTCAATGAATGAGTCTATACTTAATCCCCATTCCTTACACTTCTTTTCAATTTCATACTTCTGTACAGCAGTATCTTGTTTTGTTGTAGATACTCTTACATAACCGTAAACCTTGTTCTCTGAACAGTTGTTAGAATTCTTTGATTCTGTTAAATTTTTTTTTCATATCACTAATTCTTTAAATTATAAAATTATATATTAATTAAATCAAATTCGTTATCAGAGAATCCATCTTCTATTGAAGGTACGATAACATTATTTTTCTTACACCAGATAACAACATCATTCATGTCTATTTTCTTCTTAGCTGGCATTCCTATATCTTTCCTATATTTCTCCCACATGAACACCTGATATCCTTCTTGCAGTTTCTCTATTGCGTGTTCTCGTCCTGGCTTGTCATCATCAAACAAGTATCTAACCATAAATGGAAATTCTATATGTTTTCCTGCACCACATAGTGCTATAGAATTTCTTATAAGGAATGAATCCATAGGACCTTCAGTAACAGTTACATACTTATTATAATCAATAAGAAGTATATTGAATATCATTGACAGTTCGTTTATATCATCTGGAACTTTCACATCATCATTGAATATCATCTCATGTATTTTCTGTAGTCCGTATGTCTTATACTTTGCAGATTTATCAGAAAATGACCTAACCTGCATACCGAATATTTTTCCAGATGGTGTAAGATTCAATATGAAAAGCTTATTGAACGAAACCGAATACATGAACTTGCTGAAGTCGTACTGTTGTCTGTTAATAAGATAATTCCTTCCATTACATGGTTGTGTACATTCAACAAGAGACAGTCTTGTTCTGAAAGTATCCCTGTCTATTGCAAGAGATTCTATCAGTTCGTTATCATATATGTGTGATAATGAACCGAAGTCTTGCTGCACCCTGAATGATGATATATCTACTTTATTTGACGCAATGTAGTCAATCATAGACATAGACATATCCTGTCCATATTGTCTAAGGAAGTTCTGAACAGACATACATGTTCCGCAATTGAAGCATTTATATAGATTCTTGAATTTACCTTCAAGAATTATATTACCTCGCTTCTTATAGTTATTATGAGCAGAATCACCGCAACAAGGTGCTGCGAATGATATTCTATCATGGTGTACCTTTATTGTCTGTTTTGACTTGTTTCCTGGAAATGTGTTCCTTAGTATTTCCTGAATCTTTGGCTTTATTTCTTCAATAAAATCATCTTTACTCATCTGTTGACTATGAGTAAAGAAAATATCCATAGAAGTATTCTTTTCTTCTTGCATGATTCTTTATTTTTCTTTTCTGATGCAAATATACAACATTTTTAACAAATAAAAAAGGGAACCCTACAGGATTCCCATATATTTAACACATTTTATATATGTTATTGAATAACTATATTGAATGTAGCCTCATCGTATGTATTTACACTTTCATATTTCTTATATGATTTGCCTTCTATTGTAACATCTGTTACTGTAAAAGGAATCTCAAGTCCATTTATTGTAGCATAGAAAGATGTAACAGATGATGGAATAAAGAAGTATATGTGAGAATTAGATAATGTTGTAACATGATAAACTCCAGCTATAGACATACTTACGGATCTTTGCTGATTTTCTTCAGATACAGGATCTGGATTTATTCCATAATATACGACACCATTAAATGTCGGATCCATTCCTGGTGTTAAAGACATAACGTAAGATTTAATCTGACTAGGAACGCCAGCACCGAAATAGAAATTACCATCATCTTGTACACCATACAAAACTTTATCATCATTATCCGTGTGAACCTCAACAAATTCTGGATTTTCAGTTTCATTTAGATACTGATTAACAATTTCATCAATCCTTCCATTTATTCCTGTACTAGTATCATCTATCTTCTGATCAAGATAACTAATGCTAGCATCGATGATCTGCATCTCTTTCGAGTTCATATAAGCTGTTGTGAGATCTGCAACTATAATCCAAGGATAATTTGCTGTTATTTGCCATTTTATCTCACCAGTTGGTGTAACAATTCTTTGTGGATCACCACAAGGAACAAGACTTGTGCTTGTATAATTATTGTTTACAGTATCGACCTGGAACAAAGAACCCAAATATGAAACATTATTCATACTTTGATACGTTTTTCCAGGAACGTATTCTCCTAAAAATATAGGAAGCCTACCGACAATTCTTCTTTGTAATGCCATTATATTATATGATTGTTTTCTTTTATTATATTATGATCCTGTTGTTTAATTGACTCCATCTTCATATCTCATATACAAGTCACCCAACATGTATTCAGCACTGTTTGGATCATAATTAGTATTAACTTCCTTGATGTTACCATCAACCCCGTAAGTTCCTATCAAATCTCCAGTATTCTTATCAAATTCAAGAGAGAAGAAGTTATCATCAAATATTCTCTTGCACCTCTCACCCCATAACTGAGCTTCCATTGCATTCGCAACGAAAAACCATCCAGTCCATTCATCAGTACCTTCTTTAAGATCATATGATTCAATATTGCCGCTTGCATCATATGCAACGTCAACAGGAGTTCTTTTGTTACCCTCTACAAGATTTATAAAAGATGAACCAAGATAAGATACAATATTATATTTATGGAATCCTATATCTGGATCCATTGACTCGTCGAACGGACCAACATAAACTGGAAGTCTTCCAAGATTAACGGTCTTTGTCTTTGTCCTTGTACATTCACTCATTTTGTGTAGTAGACAATTTATTTTATTATTTATCTGAATTTGTGTCTGGTAGTTTTAAAGAAAATAATAACAGACTGTATATATTATATAGGTATTTATGTTTTGTAAAGAAAATGGATCGATCTATTGGTAAAAACCTGGATCGATCTAACCCTTTAATTCATACACTGGATTAAATGGACGTTTAATTCAGACAGTTCTACTATGGAAACATACTTCTATAACGGAACGAATTCTGAAGAATTCTTTGATGGTGATAAATGGGGTTCATCTGTTGGAAAGTATATTGAAAATCCTGAGTATCTTGCAGCATGGTTAGATGCAGATGACAAGGTTATCTTTGGTCTTAAGACTGATGGAAAGACTTATGTAGGAGATGCTGACTTCCTTAATAAGATTAATAATAATCAGGAGAGTATTAGTGAGATTAAATCTATTATAGATAAAATCTATAAGAGTGTTAAAAAGGTATCTATCTTAGGCGATAGTATTTCTACTTTTAACCAAGAAGGATTTAGAATTGATGGATATGCAATGTATTATCCTACTGAACCTGGAGATAGAGGTGCAGATGTTGTATCTGTAGAAGATACTTGGTGGAAACAAGTTATTGATAATGAAGATTCTATTATTGAAATTAATGCTTCTTATAGTGGAAGTACAGCATCTAATCTTTCGATAGGCTTCTCTCCAAGAGTTCCACTTTTAGGAAACCCTGATGTAATCTATATCGCTTTGGGTACTAATGATAGTGGAAATGGGGTTGAGATAGGCTCTATTGATTTCAATGCTACTGAATATGATTTATCTAAATTTGCTCCAGCCTATATAAAAGGTATTCAAGACACATTGGCTGCTTATCCTAAAGCAGAAGTTATTTGTGTAGCTTTTGATATGGGAATAGATTATCAGAACGCTATCCATACTATTGCCAAACACTATGGGTTGAAATATTATTATGTTGGTGATATTTCTGATGTGCATCCTAATAAGGCTGAAATGAAAGCTGTTGCAGATGTTATCAGTGGTAACTTTACCTTTCTTGAAAACGATTCTGATTATCTTGAAGCTAAGATTGATATTAAAGGTAGAGTTCTTTCAGGAAGAACTCGTGATGGTAAAGCCTTTGAGAATGTGGGTTTTGACACTCCAGAAATATCTATTGATGGAGTTGAAACGAAGACTATCAATGATGAAGAAGGTAGAAGTGAGATTACTATTGATTCTGAAGGCAAGATTATATCTTATAGAGATGCTGCTGGAATAAAGCATGAAAATGTAGGCATTAAGCCAAAGAGAATTTATTTGGAAGAAGCAGCAACTCAAGATTTGATAGATGCTCTCAATGCTCTTGGATATAATGCAAAAAGTCCTATAGATTGGAGTGAGTCAGAATTAGTGGAAATACCTATACCAACTGTATGTGCAGTTGTTAATTTAGGTGTAGATAGTCAAGCAAATACAAAGGATGCAAATATTCCAACTACTATTGAGTTTTGGGATAAAAACGGAAACTACTTTAAGAAGCCTATAGAGTTAAATGCTCAAGGAAGTTCTTCTATGAGTTATAATATTAAAAATCAAGCTATTGATTTTGCTGATGGAAGTAAGATTAAGTTTGGTAATTGGCTTGCCTTTGATAGTTTCCACCTAAAGAAATATTTTATTGATGTCTTTAGAGGTCAGTGTATTGTATGCTACAGACTTGGAGAACAGGTTTATCAGACGAGACCTGTGTGCAAACAAAGACCTTGGAGTTACATGAATAATAATACTGCAATAGATGCAGGTCTTGGTAGCTTTGATAAAGATTTTAATAATGAAGCAATGGCTCATCCAGATGGATTCCCAATACATCTTTTCTTTAATGGTAAGGATGCTGGTATTTATACTTTTAATATAAAGAAAGATAGAAGTAACTATAACTGCAAGAAGAATACGCAAAAGCATATTATTCTTGATGGTGTATTAGGCTCCGTATTTTGGAATGCTAATGGTAATTTGAACCAGCAAGGTCAAACGGGAGAAAGTATTTGGAATGACTTTGAGGTTAGAAATCCAAAGATTGCTACAGATATTAATGGAAATAAGTACGATGGAGACCATCCTACTGAGCCTTCTAATGATTACGCTGCTTGTAAAGCATATATAAGCAGACTGACAACATATAAGACTGCTATTAATGCTGAGAGTACTATAGAGGCAAAGAAAGCAAAGTGTGAGGAGTTTTTTAACGTTCCTTTCTTCATTGACTATGACCTAATAGGTCAGATAACCTATAATTATGATGGTTATGGTAAGAACTGGATATGGCTAACAAATGATGGAAACATT
>Ga0247610_10009086_pt1 | contig 10049 bp, 14 predicted proteins | sample 174DNAGHGhighgp2_FD_193483 | JGI IMG/M metagenome (GOLD analysis project Ga0247610, IMG submission 193483) | Sheep rumen microbial communities from Palmerston North, Manawatu-Wanganui, New Zealand - 1742 DNA GHGhigh gp2 | ecosystem: Host-associated > Mammals > Digestive system > Stomach > Rumen... | reverse complement strand
GGATGATTTTACACATCCTCAGTTGAAGAAACAGAAACAAGCCGTGTTGGAGTACGCTGCGTCGTTTAGTAAACTGACTGGCATTGAAAATATGTATCTGTGCGGAAGCAAGGGAACAGGCAAATCTGCTGTTGCTGCATGGCTTTTACAAGAAGCCTTGAAGCTGAAAAAGACAGGTTATTATTTCCACACGTTATATGCAGCTAAGGTCGCTGCTACGAAGGTGTGGGATAAGGAAACTCGTAACGACGCTGATTGCGTGGCATTAAAAAACGCTGATTTTATTGTAATTGATAAAATCGGTGAGGGAACAAATTTAACGGGTGCTACATTTGAAGAATTACGTGAGGTTCTGCGTGAACGTACAGAGTCCTCAAAGGTCACTATTTTTGTAGGGTCAACACAGGCAGTAAATTTGGTCAGTAGCGAGAAGGACTTACTTGAAGTTTGCGACTGCTGTGAAATTTCATTTTCTGGGTTTGATTATAAAAAAGAGGTTTTGAAAAAAGCCCCAAAATCGAAGAAAGAAGACCTTCCTGAAATTAGCATCACAAAGAAACGGGGTGGCAAGAAATGAGTATCTTTGATGACGCAGAAGATAAATTGATTATAAAACTTGCCCGTGATGAACAGTCCTTGCTAAAAGCATTGGATAAAGGTCTGGTAGCAACAGTATTTGAGAAGGAAGAAAACCGCAACTTATTCACTGTTTTGAAACGTTTTTATTTGAAGTACCATAAGTTGCCTCTTCCGGACGAATTGATGTTAGCCGTCCAGACCGATGGGAAAGCAACCAAGGAACAAAAAGAGAAGTCTACACTTCAATTTCAGGTTATCTTGGCAGCTGAGATCCCAGAACAAGATACCGATGTACTTGTAGATGCTGTTATCAGTGTCTATAAGGGTAAAAAGGCACGTGAGGTTGCGTTACGTTTATCCAAAGACGACGCTGACCGAAATATAGATGCGACCATGGACGAGATGGTTAACGACTTAACCAAACTTCGTAACATGGGGTCGACCGGGGAAATGGTCGTCAATTATAAAGAGGACGCATCTGAACGTATCAATCGGTATAATGCTGTAAAAGCAAGACAGCAAGACACAGGGTTGTATTATTGCTTCCCTACACTGAACCGTATTACAGGAGGTCAGGACAGCAAGACCTTGTGGGTAGTTCGTGGTGGACCAAAAGCTGGTAAATCTACGGCTTTGATTAACATGGCCAACCATGTGGTACGAACGGGCAAGAACATTATTTACTTCTCTGCTGAGGTAAATAAAGACGTAATTGAAAGACGTCTGGATGCTATTAACATTGGTGTACCGATGAACGATATTAAACGTGGTACATTAAAACCAGACGAAGAAAAACTTTACATTGACTGGTTGACTAAAAACGACCCGACACGTGGTAATTTTATTATCATAGATAAGGGTAATATGACAACCGATTCTATACGGGCTACTGTGCGTGATATTAAAACTGAAATGCCTATTCACTTGATTGTGGTAGACTATTTAGGTTTGATTCACCTGCCGTATAAGACAGAGTCAAAGTGGATTGAGGTGGGTGAGGTTTCAAAAGAACTTCGTGCCATCGCTAAAGAAGAAGACGTTCCGGTGCTTACCGCACAGCAGACAAATAAACAGGGTGATACCGCGAACGCTCAGGAAATCGACCGTACCTGCGACTTGTTATTAGACATTAGCAGGGACAATCCAGACGAGGACACAATGGCCGGAGCCGTAGTTCAGGTAACAGCTAAAATCGTGTATTCTCGTGATAGTGGACTCGGTGAGTTTCCGCTTGAAGCTCAGTTTGCTTACAGTCAGCTTCAAGAAATTCAGACATCATTCGGGACACCCGATGAAATATAGGAGTTCTTTTATGAAGAAAGAAACGACAGTAAAAACACCGACGTTGAAACAACAGATTGCATCTAAACGTGCTGAAATTCGTGAAATTGTACGTGTAATGGCGAACAAAGCATCATACGAACGGATTGCGGAGTTGAACAAAAAGCTCTCCACAGCCCTTCGTGACCTATCGAAGTTGGAAGTAAAAGCCAACATTACGGTAGCATAATCTTAAAAGGAGGGTAACAATGGGAAAGGTTGTAGTATTTGATCTTGACGGTACGATTGCCTTATGTGACCATAGACTCCATTTTATTTCAGGAGCAAAACGGGACTGGGCTGCTTTTTACCAAGCGTGTGTGGATGACAAACCGAACTGGCCAGTTATCTACACACTTCGTGCCATGGCACAGGTCGGATATAAAATTCTTATTCTTTCCGGTCGCTCAGACGAAGTAAGGGAGCAAACTCTTACCTGGTTAAATGCTTATGGTATACCAGTAGACGGTCTGTATATGAGACAGGATAAGGACTACACGCCAGATGATCAACTGAAGGAAAAAATGATGTCCGATGCACAGGCTGAGATTGGGTTCAAACCAGAAAATGTTTTGTGCATCTACGACGACAGACAAAAAGTTGTTGACATGTGGCGCAAAAACGGGTACACTTGTTTTCAGGTAGCAGCAGGAGATTTCTAATGGCTGATGAAAACTTAATTCCGTCTGATATTCTGTCTGTGTTAGACCACTACGGTATTGAGTACAAGCCATCGGGTTCACTGTTTTCTACATGCTGTATATTTCATCACGATGATACACCGTCCATGATGATTTATCCGGAGACAAACAGTTTCTACTGCTTCGGATGCCATACATCTGGAACACCTGAAAACATTGTGATGCACGAAGAAGGGTGCTCATACGCACAAGCTGTGAAACTTCTGTACGGAGCCGGGTACGAATGGTTCAAGTTACGGAAGAAAACGACCCAGACCGCATCTGTCGACATGAATTTGTTGTATACCAGTTTAGGTAATGGGTTAAAGCAGAAGTTACGTTCGGTTAAAGACGACACTGAGAAGTTGTTTAAGTTAAAGGGTCTACTTGTCAAATACTTAAAAAACGGTGTTGAACCAACCAAACTATACGAGTGCTTAATGGAAATACAAAAAGTCTAAGGAGAACCGCAATGATTATTGAAGTCCCGCAAAGTGTAGTGAATGATGGTAGTGGAAAAGATTGGAAATTTGACACCGCTGCGTTCCAACTCACTGAGGAATCAATCAACGAGCAATCTACGAAGATTGCAAGTGCCTACTCAGAGTGGGCATATGTAGCCGCTAAACTTAGAAAAAATTTACTGGATTTGGAACGCCAGTATAATGACTGGGAACCAAAAGCCACTGCTGTAGTAGAAGCAGAAGCTAAACAGTCCGGTATTATTTTTAAGTCTGAAAAGGCTAAAGGAACTGCCTTGTATAACCACAAGGACGGAACAGGTAAGTATGATTACGCCGAGGTTATTTTGAAGTATGAAAATAAAAAAGACGAGCTTACTTACTACATCGATTTGGTAGAGACGGCAATTCTAAAACCGTTGTCTATTGAAAAAGACATGATCGTTTCCATTGGTGCGAATATTCGTGCCGGAATGGGAGTACAAACGACGGCTGTATAACAGGACACTCGTTATATGGTTTGTAAAGATGTGTCAACTTTAATTACAGGAGAATAATAACTATGTTTATACCAAAACAAAAATATGCAAGCCCAGAAACTATCGCAGACGGAGAATACACTGCTAAAGTGGAACGTATCCGCATGACTAAAAACGGTGATTCCGTTATGTTCATTTGCTCGATTACCAACGAAGGTTTCGACAATATGGAAGTAACCGGATTTGCTCGTGCAGATTGGAGAAAACCGTCAGGCCGTACAACTGCAAACTTGCTGCAATGGTGTAAAAATCTTGGAGCGAACATTGTCGAGGGTCAAGAAGACTTGTTTGATATTGAGACGTTGATCGGTACTCAATGCCGTATTATCGTTCAATCCTATATCAAGAAAACTGACGGTACCCCTGCTGTAAAGGTAAGCAACATTTTACCGTTAAGCAAAAAACCGATCCCGAACCCGATGGCAACCAATGCTGCTCCAGTACAACAACAACAAGCAGCACCGGTTCAGAAAGGTGTTTTTGTAGGACATGCTGCAACGCCACAACAGACAGTACAAAAACCTGTGGCTACACAAAGCTATGCCAACACAAGCACTGCTGAACAAGTAGCACCCCAAGTTGCTGCTCCTGCGTTTGCCACGGAACCGAGTGAACCTATCGGCAAACCTACCGCTGCTCCTGCTACGACATGTACGACAGGGTCTGAAAGCGAAGACGCAAACTTGTGGTAATCTATGGCTAAAGAACTTTCTTTCATCGAACGTCTGAAAAAAGAGCTGGAGAAGAACAAAAAGGCTTCGGCCCAAGTCTCCCTCATGTCAGACGAAGAGAATAAGATTGTTTACGAACCTTCTGGTATCCTCTTGCTGGACTACTTGTCCGGCAAGGGTTTACCCAAAGGACGCTGGATTGAAATTTTCGGTGCCGAGAGTGGTGGTAAATCACTCATTTCTGCCCTTATCGGTGCGTCTTTTCAAAAGCGTGGTAAGAACGTAGTCTGGATTGATATGGAACGTACTACCGACCCGGAATGGTTCAAACGTATTGGTTTGGATACTGATAAGGTAGTGCTCATTAAACCGGAATCTGCAGAAGAGGTGTTTGACCGGTTAAATGACTGTATCGCTGCTAAAGCTGACCTCGTAGTTATTGACTCCATTGCATCTATGGCAACACAAACCGAAATGGAGAGTGATGCTTCGCAACAGACAATGGCTATTATGGCTCGTATGCTGTCTACACAGCTTCGTAAACTAACGAGCAAGTTAGCCGATGCCGGTACAATCGTTATCATGATTAACCAGCTACGCTCCACGATGGCTGTAAACAAGTATATGGCACAAGAAACTACAACGGGTGGTAAAGCGTTACCGTTCTACTGTTCTTTACGTTTCCGTGTGTCTCGTGTTACAGCTCCGGGTTCCTACTTAAAAGATGAAAACGATATTTATAAAGCACACACTATTAAACTTCGTAACATCAAGAACAAAGTAGGTGCTCCGGGTCGTGAAGGAACATTCATGTTGATTTACGATGGCGGTCCAGATAACCGTACTGCATTGGTGGCGTTAGCCATGCAGAAAGGATATATCACCAAAGGTGGTGCCTGGTATACGCTCAACGTAAACGGACAGGAAATTCGTGCTTGTGGTGAACAGGCATTGATTACCAAACTTGCTGAGAATAAGGAAGCACAGGAGTTCTTATTTGACGCATTGGAAATCCATCCGTTATATCGAAACATGTTTGAAACCGATACCCGTGCGATTGAGTTACCGAACGGTATCGACGAAATCGCAGAGAGCGAGGATTAGTTCTATGTCGGATACACGTGTTACAGAGAACGATGCAATCGTGTATGCGACTGATATTCACCTTACTGACCGGCAGCCCGTTAACCGGGTTGCTCCGGTCAGTCTAGGACTTACGGTATTTAGGAACTTACTTGATTTAACAAAGGAACGAAAAGCGGCTCTTGTACTTGGTGGAGATCTATTTGACACTCCAAACCCATCTTATGACTTACTCTCTCAGGTCATCTTTATTTTAACGTCGTACAAGGAAGTTCCTGTTTACATGTGCAGAGGGAACCACGATGTGAACTATGCTAATATGGATAAAGCGTGTGGTATTTCTGTACTGGAGCAAACAGGGTTGATAACTTTCTTAGAAGATGGGGTATTTGTAAATGGGTTTTTCATTAGTGCTTACGACTACGAACCAAGACTGCCGTATGTAAGAAGTGCAGACGATAAGAAGTGGAATTTGGAAGTACTACCGGAACCTCCTGCAGAGGTCATGACAGATATTACAACAATTATGGTAGCACATCTTCCGATCGTAACCAAGCACGTACCGTACGACCATATTTACGCTTACGATATTCAGACAGACGCTGATTATGTTTTGTGTGGTCACATACATGAAAGATTTTCAACAGTGATCAACTCAACAAGTCCTTCCGGTGACGGTAAGGCATATTTGATAAATCCAGGGTGCCTGTTCCGGTTAAAACGAAACGAAAAGGATATCAAACCAAGCGCACTACTTATTGAACGTATTGGTGGGAAAACAGTACATTCGTTTATTCCAGTACCTGGTGACCCTGATCCGCAGTTTATAATGGAAGATCCGAAAGACACGGTCACGTTTAATACTGCGGTAGCGGATGCTAAGATTGAAGTGTCTGATGTAGAAGCCTATATACACGCATCTTCGTATCCAAAAGTTGTACAAGATAAAGCGATTGAACTCATCAAAGAGAAAGAGGGACTAAATGATTAAGGAATTGTGGCACTGGATGTGGATGTTTTTAAGCCACCTTCTAACATTCCGGTGGAGCGGGCTATCATACCACTGGACCAATCTGTGGATGTACTTAATCTACGGGTTTACGTTATACGATTTGGGGGACATGGACTCCTACTTGGTAAAACGAATTGGGACGATGCTTGTACTGTTTGAAAAGCAGGCTATTGGGTACCCGTATAGAATGTCAGAAGAACAGTGGCATATGAAGTTATTAGAACTAGCCAAACAGTCTGAGTACTTGTTGTCGCCTGAGTTCTACGATCTGCATCCTCGTAAACAGGAAGCACTACGACGTCATTATTTGATGGAGTTACGTCGCTATTTTTTCCACTTGTGGTTTTAATATGACATTAAAAGATTTGGAACAACTACAGAAAGATTTGGAGAGCTGTAAGCAGCGCAAGGCTCAACTGGAAGGACAACGCACCGAGCTTAACAAACAACGTGATGAACTGAAAAAGAAGTTTGATGAAGCAGGTGTAACCATCGATACGTTGCCGTTAGCAGTTAAAAAGCTGGAAGAGGAAATTGCAACGTATCAAGAGGACATTGTAAACCTCATTAACGAGGCAAACAAGCTATGATGGATATTGAACAAGCACTGTTAGAGCTTCAGAAAAAAGAAGCATTTATGAAGGCTAAAAAGGACACTGTAGACAGCGACCTGGCTACGAACCGTAAGTTATTTCAGGACACCCAGTCTGCTATCGATATGTATACACAGTGTACCCAGTTGCTTGTCGATACATCACTCGCTATTCAGGAAAAAACAACCAAGAAGATTGCAGACATCGTTACTGCTTTGTACCGTGAAGTGTTTCAAAACAATGATGAGTTTGTAATCCAGGTAGACGCTAAACGCAAAACACCAGTAGCAAACTTTTTTATTAAAACACAAAAGGGTGGGCACACACTTTATTTAGACCCAGTCGAATCTGATGGTGGTGGTAAACTGGACGTTATTGCACTTGGTCTGCGTCTTGCTGCACTGTTATTATATAGACCGGCACTTAGAAAGGTTTTGATCTTAGATGAGCCAATGCGGTTTATTTCATCTGACAAGACTTCTGAGTTTCCGTTCCGGTATCGTGCAGTTGCGTTCCTGAAAAAAATAGCACAGGAGTACGGTATTCAGGTTATTGCTGTAACGCACGACTCCGAATTGGTCGACTTAGCAGATAAACATTATGAGTTCTCCCTGGATGGAGAGGGATACACGAGGGTGAAATGATTTTAACAGACGAAGAGCGGGAAGCGAAAGAAGGTAAACAAATTCTACTGGCAGTAAACCACGCCGGAGTAAATAATTTATGCGGTCCGATTGTATCGATCGGTGTCGCACTAGACTATAAAGCAATTTCAGAACGTATCGTAGAAGCAGTAGTGGACAGACACATTTTTACGAAAGGCGAATTTGACGCAATAAAGTCCGCTATCAAAGCATTTGGATTTTACACAATACCTGCTTCCAAACTAAACGAAATCCGTTCCTTGGAAATTGCTACACACATGGCAGACTATAACGCTTTAATGGGTCTGATCTTTGAAGTATTTAAGGTATACAGCGAAGACCCTGACACCGTTCAGGTGAAGATGCCTATTAAAGAGGTTATAAAGAATAAGGAGTTGTCTATCTACCAGAACAAAGATAAAAACACAAGTTACATTATGCGTTCTGAGTGGACACAGTTTGACAACCTAATCCCGAACACAAAAATTGCTGTATATCAAGACGATACGTTTTCTCTGTTGTTTGCTAAGGCGTTTGCGAACACAGTCGTGCATAACGAACTTGAAAAAGCAGCAGCCAAATATAAGGGATATGACTTTAATTCCCCTGCTATAAGTGAAGAACAGTCAAAGTTTTTGACCGAAAACGGGATGACCGAATTTCATCGGGCGTTCCTGCCTGAGTTTTCAGGTTACGCATTTTCAAAAAGGATTTTAATATGAGTACATACATTTTAGGGATCGATAACGGTATCACCGGTTCTATCGCACTAATGAGCCCAGAAGGAAAAGTTTTATTTTATGAACCAATACCCATTTACAAGGAACGTAAATGGACAAAACCGACAAAAACAATTGTACGTAAAAAGGCAACAAAAACAAAACCAGCTGAAAAGCAGATAAAGATTGAGTACGACAACATTACGATGATCGATATATCTGCTTTACAGAGATTGATTGTGAAGTATACTGGTACACTAAACGACGTACATTGTTTTTTGGAGAGACCTGCTATTTCATACGCAGCTGCATGGAGTATGAAGACGTCTGTTTCTGCAGCTATGTCTTGGGCATACGTGGTTTATGTTCTTAAAAACTTGAAGATCCCTCGCACAGACATAGACTCAAAAGAGTGGCAACACCAGCTTATCCCAGAAGCATCGGGAGAGCAAAATAAGGAGTATATGAAAACCCTTAAACCAGGTGAGCGTAATAAACTCCTAAAAGAGGCAGCGTACGAACTTGCAAAAACCCTCTATCCTGCGTTAAACAGCAAAGACAAAGGTGCCGGAGACAGTATTTGTATCGCTGAGTACGGACGCCTTAAAATGAATGGAGGTCTTGTATGAAGAAAATAGTTGGTGTTCAATCTGCTGCTAATGACAGACAGCTAAATAAAGATGAAATAATGGCCCTTAAACACGAGGCACTCCGTAAGGTACAATTGATTGACCACGTACCGACCTTACAAGAACTATACGCAATGGTGGATAACATTTGGGCGTCTGGTCATACAAGTCAGTTGATTTTCAAAAACAAAGACCAGCACTACGAGTACATTACCCAGATTTATAACGAGCAGTGGGGCAAGATGTCTTTGGACCAATATCGTAAAATGGTGTATGCACAGACAGCTCGTCAATTTGATGCACTGTTAAGTGCCTTAGATGCACAGAAACAAAAGGAAGCCTACGAGTTGCACAAGCAATACGAGGAGAAAGCAACACAAACCATTGAAGAGCTTGGCGATGAACTCGTGGAACGCAATAAAAAAGCCAATTCCGAACAACGTGAGAAAATTAACGAGGTTACGGAGGCACTAAGAAAGGAGCTAAACGATGCTTCAAAAGGTTTACATTAACGATTTCCAGTCACATAAAGATACGTTCATGGAGTTTGTACCAGGATTTAACATTATCACGGGTGCGTCCGGTTGTGGTAAGTCAGCGTTTCTTCGTGCACTCAATTCGTTATTTTATAATAACCTGTCCGGCACTTCCTTTGTTCGTATCTGTAATGAAAACCCTGCTTTTTACTCGGTGGCCGTGTATACAACTGATGGTTACTACGTAGCACGCAATAAAGGAGACAAAGTAAACGATTACTGTATGCAGGAAAATTGCATGAAAGACGGGGTTCCTGTATTTGATGAAGCTAACCCAAACGGTATTTCGTACACTGCTGTAAAAACAGATGTTCCAGACGATATTAAAAAAGCACTTCGTATCCACCCCATCCAAATTGATGGTACTAAGGAAGTGAACGTTCAGTACTGTGGCCAATTTGACCAACCATTTATGCTCATGGAGTCAGCACCTACGAAAATGAAGTTTTTGAACGTGCTGTCCGGTACAGCGGCTGTGGACTTAGCTGTAAAAGAGTCAAATCTTCAACTCACAAGAAACAAAAAAGAACATGAAGCGGCCGATGCTGAAATCACTCGCTTAGAGCTGGTGGCAAAAGACTAC
>Ga0247610_10009084_pt1 | contig 10050 bp, 7 predicted proteins | sample 174DNAGHGhighgp2_FD_193483 | JGI IMG/M metagenome (GOLD analysis project Ga0247610, IMG submission 193483) | Sheep rumen microbial communities from Palmerston North, Manawatu-Wanganui, New Zealand - 1742 DNA GHGhigh gp2 | ecosystem: Host-associated > Mammals > Digestive system > Stomach > Rumen ... | reverse complement strand
TTTGCAGAAGAAATATTTAAACAAAAAAATTTAAATGTAAAAGTAAATTATGTAACAACAGAGGAATATTTAAAAATGGTTCCTCAACAAGCAAAAAGACCTCTTAATTCAAGAATGAGTAAGAAGTCTTTAGATGATGCAGGATTTAAGAGACTTCCTGATTGGAAGGATGCTTTAAAAAGATATTTAAAAGAAATAGAATAAAATTTAGAAGAAAAGGAGTATATGTTTAATGGATAATATAGATGTTATTTGTCCTTTATATAATGCATCTAATTATATTTTAAAATTAGATGGAATGCTAAAAGCGCAATTAAATGTAAAATTAAATATTCTATATATATTAACTGAATCTGAAGACAATACTCTTGATCTTTTAAATAAAATAAACGCTAATTATAAAATAGTAAAAAAAGTTGAATTTTCACATTCTTTAACTAGAGAAAAAGCAATTTTTGAATCTAATAGTGATTATTTGATTTTATTAACACAGGATATTGAATTAGTTGATGTTGATACTATTTATAAATTAGTTGAATATACAAAAGAAAATGGTTTAGCTGGAAGCTATATAAAACAAAAAAGTATAATTGGACTTGATAGATATTTTAGAGAAATGTCTTATGGTAATAATAATTATATTTTTGATAAAAAAGATTTAAATAATAAAAAAGAAACACCAGTATTTTTTAGTGATACATTTAGTTGCATAAATGTAAAAATATTTAAAGATATTAATGGTTATGATAATAAAAAATTTGAAACAAATGAAGATATGTATTATGCATATAAATGTTTAATTAATGATTTAAAAATTGGTTATTATAAAGATAAATTTGTAATTCATTCTCATAAATTAACTCTTAAATCTACATATGAAAGATATATATTAATTGGTAAATTTTTATATGAAAATAAAAATATTGAAAAGTTATTGCAAAATAGAATTGGTTATTTAAAAATTGTTTTTTTAGCTTTAAAAAGATTTGATTTTAAGTCTTTATTTGTTTTACCATTTAATGTTTCAGCTAGAGTATTTGGTATAAGAAAAGGAAAAAAATTAGCAAGAAAGGAACATAAAAAATGTCAAAAAAGTCAATAAGTAAATATTCAAAGATGATGTTTCAATTTGCTAAAAATGATTTAAAGAAAAGATATTCTGGTTCTTTATTAGGTTTCTTTTGGGCCTATATTCAACCATTAGTAGTTATTTTAGTATTTTGGTTTGTTTTTGAAAAAGGCTTAAGGAACGCACCTGTTGATAATGTAGAATTTATATTGTGGTTTGTTCCTGCATATATCGCTTGGACTTTTATAAGTGATTCTATAATGCAGTCATCTAATGTGCTATATGAATATAGTTATTTAGTAAAAAAGGTTAAATTTAAAATAGAGATTTTACCTCCTGTTAAGGTATTATCTTCACTTTTAATCCATAGCTTTTTTATAGTATTTTGTTTTGTATTATATTTAATATATGGGAAGCAATTTAGTTTTTATTGGTTCCAAGCTTTATATTATTGTTTTGCTGCAACAGTATTCTTGTTTGGATTATCACTTTTAGTTGCATCTTTATCTGTATTCTGGAAAGATATTGTTCAATTAGTAAATGTTTTACTTCAGATAGGTTTCTGGTTAGTTCCTGTTTTCTGGAATCCTAAAACATTACAAGATGAAACAATCGGTAAAATATTAAGATTAAATCCATTTTATTATATAGTTAACGGATATAGAGAATCCTTCATTGACCATTATGGTTTTTATGAACATTATTGGCAAACATTATATTTCTGGGTTTTCACTATCGTAATATGTGCTTTAGGTATTTTCTCATTTAAGAAATTATCTAAGCATTATTCTGATTTATTATAATTTGTGAGGTGTTAATTATGGAAAAAGTAATAGAAATAAAACATCTAACAAAAAAATATCCTTTATATGCAAAAAATTCAGATAGATTTTTTGAAGCATTTAATCCTTTTAAGAAAAGTTATCATAAGGATTTTTTAGCTTTAAATGATATAAATTTTAGTGTTAATAAAGGTGAATGTTTTGGTATCATTGGAACTAATGGTAGTGGTAAATCAACATTATTAAAAATCATAACAGGCGTTTTATCACAAACTGAAGGTGATGTTATTGTTAATGGTAAAGTTAGTGCTTTACTTGAATTAGGTGCTGGCTTCAATATGGATTATACAGGTTTAGAAAATATATCTATGAACTGTATGGTTTATGGTTATACAAAAGAAGAAACAAATAATTTAATTCCAAAGATTTGTGAATTTGCTGATATTGGTGATTTTATTAATCAACCTGTTAAATCTTATTCATCAGGTATGTTTGCAAGACTTGCCTTTGCTGTTGCGATTAATATTAATCCTGAAATATTAATTGTTGATGAAGCATTATCAGTTGGTGATATTTTCTTCCAAGCAAAATGTTATAAAAAATTTGAAGAATTCAAAAAGATGGGAAAAACAATTTTATTTGTTACCCATGATATGACTTCAATTTTAAAATATTGCGATAGAGTAATGGTTTTAAATAGAGGTGAATTTATTCAAATTGGAAATCCAGCTGAATGCGTTAATACATTCAAAAAGATTTTATCTGATTCATATCATGATAAAGAAGAAACTAAAGAAGAATTAAAAGAAGAAAAACAAATTAAAGAATTAGAAGATGGTTCAAAATGGATGGATAAATTACCAATCAATCCTCAAAAAAATGTTTATGGAAATAAAAAAGCAGAAATAATAGATTTTGGTCTTTTTGATAAAAATGGTAATTTAACAAATAGTTTTGATAAATTTTCAACTGTAACATTAAAAGTTAAAGCTATTTTTAATCAAGATGTTAAAGATCCTATTTTTACATTTAAATTAAAAAATAGAAAAGGTTTAGAGATTGAAGGCTCTAATACTTGGTATGAAAATATTGAATTTGGTGAAATTAAAGAAGGAACAAAAATGATGGTTACATTTAAATTTGATGTTCCTTTATCAGCTGATCAATATTTATTAGATATAAGTATTACTAGATTTGAAAATGATAATTTAGAAATATTATCAAGAAATTATGAAATAACTACAATTGATGTTATTTCAGGAAAACAAAATGTAGGATTTGTAGATCCAAATTGTAAAATAGAATTTGAAAAGGAGTAATATAATGGCTAATTTAATATATGATTATTATAAAGAATCATCAAATAAATCATATAAAATTGAAAATGAAATATTAGATACATTAAATAACTCTTCAAATTTAGATGAATTATTATTGAATGATAAGAGATGGGAAATTCAATATAATCTAAATCCTGCTAGAATTAATATATTGAATGTTTGTGATATTAAATCTACTGATTTATGTTTAGAAATAGGAGCAGAATGTGGTGCCATTTCAAAAGGAATTTTACAATATACAGAGCATTTAGATTCTATTGAAGAATCAAAAACAAAATGTTTAATTAATGAAAAAATAAATCAAGATCATAATGATTTTAATATTTATGTTGGAAAATTTAATGATATTATTTTAAATAAAAAATATGATAAAATTTTTCTTATTGGTTCTTTAGAATATGCAAAATTTTATTTTCCTAATGAATTAAATCCTTATGAATACATGCTTGAAAAGGTAAAAAAATTATTAAATAAAGATGGAATTATTTATATAGCAGTTGATAACAAGTATGGAATGAAATATTTATCTGGTGCTATGAATACAAATTCAAATAATTATTTTGAAGAAATTGAAGGTAAAGAAACTAATTCAAAACAATTTTCATTTAATGAAATAAAAACAATTTTAAATAAAGCTAATTTAAATAATAATTATTTTTATTTTCCTTTACCAGATTATAATTTTCCAATTGAAATTTATTCAGAAGATTATACACCTAATAATCATATAAATTATTTAGGTCATTCTTTTGATAAAGATAGATTTGTGTTCTTTAATGAATCAAAGGCTATATTAGAAGCTGCAAAAAATAATGATTTTCCTATGTTTGCAAATTCTTTTATGATTGAAGCGAGGTAGAATGATGAAAATTATATATTCAAAAACTACCTATGGTAGAAAAAAAGAATTTCAAATTGAAACACGTTTTATTATGGATAAAGATAAAAAATATGTTTTTAAAAGAGGCTTATATGATGAAAAACATATAAATCGAATTGTTGATAATTCTATAAAATTAAATAAAATTTATAATGGTTTTGTCGATATTCCTAATAAATACGAAAATGGGATAATTATTCCTTTTATAGAAGGAATTTCATTATTAGATGAATTTAAAATCAATAAAGCAAAATCAATTGAAAAATATTTTGATATTTTAGAAATTGAGAATAATTTATGTAATTTTGAATCATGTGCCGATTTTAAAAAGATATTTGGTGATTTTAATAAAGAATGTGAAGCGTTAAAAATAGCAAATATTGATTTAACTTTAAGCAATATTATTATAAATAATAAAAATATAAAATTAATAGATTTAGAATGGGTTTATGATTTTCCAATTCCAATTGATTTTATTAAATATAGATGTGTTTTAGATATATTGAATAATTTAGAAGAAGATAAAGATTCTTTAATTAAATTATTTAATATCAAGTTATCTATTTCTGATTTAGAAAATATGGAAAAATCATTTGAAAATTATGTTTTATCTAATGATTATAATTTAGAATTAAAAAAAGAAAATTATATATTTTCTGCATTAAATGATTATTCTAATTATATTCAAAAAGTAAAAAATGAAAATAATCTTTTGTCTCAAGAGAAAGATCTATTAAATAAAAGTATTGATGTATTATCAAATGAGAATAATGATTTAAAAAATCAAAATGATTCGTTGAATAATAATTTATCAAAATTAAAACAGGATTATTCTGATAAATGTTATGAAGTATCAGTTTATAAAGATGATATTGCTAGATTAAAAGCTGAATTAAATGGAAAAATTTCAGAAAATAGCAATTTAAGCAATGAACTTAATCATATAAAAACATCTCATACTTATAAATTTTGGATACCTTATTTCAAAATTAGAGATTTCTTTTTCCCTAAAAATTCAAAAAGAAGATTATTTATTAAATTATTATTTAGTGGCATAAGACATCCAATTTGGTTTATTAGACATTTGACTCCGACAAATATTAAAAAATTTGGTAAATATTATAATTCTGAAGGTGCAGATAGAGTTTATGAAAGAATTAATATTTACAAAACAAATGCTACTGAAATGAATAGTGAAATTAAATTAGATATTTATGATATGAAAGATAGAAAAGCTTATAATGATTTAGCTTTACCTAAGCCATCTAAAAATCCTTTAGTATCAATTATTATTCCAGTTTATAATCAATATTCATATACATATGGATGTTTAGAATCAATTATTAATAATACAACAGGAATTGATTATGAAGTAATTATTGCTGATGATTGTTCCACTGATGAAACTAAAGATATTAAATTCCATGTTGCTAATATTGTTGTAGCAAGAAATAAGAAGAATACTAGATTCTTACTTAATTGTAATAATGCAGCAAAGGTTGCAAGAGGTAAATATTTATATTTTTTAAATAATGATACAAATGTTCAACCTAATTATTTATCATCATTATTAGAAACTATTAAAGAATATCCTAATGCTGGTTTAGTTGGATCTAAGCTTGTTTATCCAAACGGACAATTACAAGAAGCAGGAGGAATCTTATGGAAAGATGGTTCTGCTTGGAATTATGGAAATAAGAGTAATCCAGAAAATCCAGAATATAATTATAGAAAACCTGTTGATTACATATCAGGTGCTGCAATTATGATTTCAAAAGAGCTTTGGAATAAAATTGGTGGATTTGATGAAACATTCTGTCCTGCATATTGTGAGGATTCTGATTTAGCATTTACAGTAAGAAAATTAGGTTATGATGTAATTTATGATCCATTTTCTGTTGTTGTTCATTATGAAGGTATTTCCAATGGGACTGATGTTAAACAAGGCGTTAAAAAATATCAAGTTGAAAATTCAGAAAAATTTTATAACAAATGGAAAGATGTTTTAAATAATCATTTTCCTAATGCTGAAAATGTATTTATTGCAAGAGATAGATCATATAATAAGAAAACTTTATTAATGATAGATCATTACGTGCCTATGTTTGACAAAGATGCTGGTTCTAGAACGGTTTATATGTATTTACAATTATTCGTAAAATTAGGTTTTAATGTTAAATTTATTGGTGAAAATTTTTATCACCATGAACCCTATACATCTGTTTTACAAAAAATGGGTATAGAAGTATTATATGGTTCTTATTATGCTCAAAATTATCAAGAATGGTTAAAATTGAATGGAAAATATTTTGATTATGTTTTCTTTAATAGACCACATATTACAACTAAATTTATAGATGTTGTAAAAAGTTTTACACCTAATGCAAAATATATGTATTATGGTCATGATCTTCATTATGTAAGAGTTGCAAGAGAAGCTGAATTAAAAGATAATAATCCAAAAATGTTAGAAGAATCTAATAATTGGAAAAAGATGGAATTTGATATTTTTAATAAAGTAGATATGATTTTTTATCCATCTATAACTGAAAAATATGAAATTGCCAAAATAGATAATAATTTAGATGTTAGAGTTTTACAACCTTATGCTTATGATGATATAGAAAATATAAATTATGATTATGATAAACGTGATGGATTATTATTTGTTGGTGGATTTAGACATGGACCAAATTATGATGGTATAAAGTGGTTCTTAGAAGAAATATATCCTAATATTGTAAAAAAATATCCTGATATTGTTATTCATATTGCAGGAAGCTATCCTCCTGAAGAATTAGTTAAAATGAGTAATAAAAATATAATTGTTGAAGGCTTTGTTACTGATGACATTTTAAAAGAATTATATAATAATGCTCGTCTTGTTGTTGTTCCATTAAGATTTGGTGCTGGTATTAAAGGTAAAGTAATAGAAGCAATGAAAATGGGAACTCCTGTTATAACAACTAATTGTGGAGCTGAAGGAATTAAAACAGATGCAATATGTGTTGATGATACATTAGAAAAGACAATTGATTTATATCAAGATAAAAAATGGTTAAAAGAACATTCTAAAATGGGTATCGAATATATTAAAAAGGAATATTCTATGGAATCTGCATATAATAAATTAAAAACAGATTTAGATGATTTAGATAAAAAAAGGAGCTAAAATAATATGTCAAAATTCTTAATAACTGGTGGTGCTGGTTTTATAGGTGGTAATTTCTGTCATTATATGGTTAATACATATCCAAATGATGTATTTGTTTGTATAGATGCATTAACATATGCAGGAAATTTAGAAACATTAGAACCAATTATGAATAAACCTAATTTTAAATTTGTTCATGAAAATATTTGTAATAAGGATGCTGTATTTAAATTATTTGAAGAAGAGAAATTTGATTATGTTGTAAATTTTGCAGCAGAATCACATGTTGATAGATCTATTGAAAATCCAAGAATTTTCTTAGAAACAAATATTTTAGGTACTCAAACATTAATGGATGCTTGTAGACAATATGGTATTAAAAGATACCATCAAGTATCAACAGATGAAGTATATGGCGATCTACCTTTAGATAGACCTGATTTATTCTTTACAGAAGATACACCAATTCATACATCTAGTCCATATAGTGCATCAAAAGCATCAGCTGACCTATTAGTACTTGCTTATCATAGAACATATGGTCTACCTTGTACTATTTCAAGATGTTCAAATAATTATGGACCATATCATTTCCCTGAAAAATTAATTCCATTAATTATTAAAAAGGCTTTAGCAGATGAGCCACTTCCAATTTATGGTAAGGGTGAAAATGTTAGAGATTGGTTACATGTTTATGATCACTGTACAGCTATTGATTTAATCGTTAGAAAAGGTAGAGATGGTGAAGTATATAATGTAGGTGGCCATAATGAAAGAACTAATTTAGAAGTAGTAAAAGTAATTTTAAAAGAATTAGGAAAGCCTGAAAGCTTAATTACTTATGTAAAAGATAGAGCAGGACATGATCTTCGTTATGCAATGGATCCTACAAAATTAATGAATGAATTAGGCTGGAAGCCTAAATATACATTTGAAACAGGTATAGGACCTACAATTAAATGGAATTTAGAACATCAAGATTGGATTAATCATATATTATCTGGTGAATATATGAGATTCATGGATAAGAATTATAATAAGAGATAAGAAAAGAGATTTAAAATGATTCAAGATGAAAATATTTTGAACGAAGAAAAAATAAATAATGAAGAAGTGGTTGTTCAAGATGTTTCATCAAATGAATCAAAGCCTGAGCAACCAAAAAAAGTAATAAAAAATATTATAAAAGTTGGTTTAAGTAACATATTTACCCTAATAGCTGGTATTTTAGTTGGATTTATAATTCCTAAAATTATGACAAATGGTGATTCAACAGCTGATTATGGTTACTATAAAATATTTACATTATATTTAGGATATGTTGGACTTTTCCATTTTGGCTTTTGTGATGGTATTTATTTATTATATGGTGGTAAATCATTTGAAGAGTTAGATAAAACAAAATTTAGAACCTATTCAAAATTTTATTTAATTTTTGAAATGATTATTACTTTAATTATTACATCAATATCTTTATGCTTTGTAAATACAAATTATGGATTTATATTTGTATTTTTAGGTATAAATTTATTGGCTGAAAATGTAACAAATTATTATCAAATAATTTCTCAGATTACAGGAAGATTTAATGAATTATCAATAAGAAATATTATAAAATCAGCTTTGACAATAATAGCTGTTATAGTATTATATGTTTTATTTAAAACTAATGTTATTGATTATTTACAATATCAAATATATATTGTAATAACTTCATCTATTTCACTTATTTTATCTTTATGGTACATAATTACATATAAGGATATAACATTTGGTAAATCTTCACCTTTATATTTAGAAAAGAAATTTATAAAAAAATTCTTTATAGTTGGTATTCCTCTTTTAATTGCAAATTTAGTTTCTGCATTATTATTAACAATTGATAGACAATTTGTATCATTACTATTTGATAAAGAAGTATATTCAACATATGCATTCGCATATAATATGTTAAATTTAATAATTACAGCAACATCAGCAATTTCAATTGTCTTATATCCAACTTTAAAAAGATTTGATTTTGATAAGCTAAAAAATAATTATAATAATTTCATGTCAATAATAGCTATTTTTGTAGCATTTTGCTTAATTGCATATTTTCCACTACATTTAATAGTTACACATTGGCTAGATAAATATGAAGCATCATTAATAATATTTAGAATTATTTTTCCTACAATATTATTAACAAGCTGTATCAGTATGATAATGTTTAATTATTATAAAGCAATAGGAAAATCAAAATTATATTTCATTATTTCATTAATTGTTTTAGGAATATCTATTGTAGCTAATTTAATTGCCTATTTTGCGTATAAAACAACAGCTTCAATTTCATTCGCATCAATTATTGTTACAGCAATATGGTATGTAATAACTGAATTTTTATTAATTAAAAATTGGAAAATAAATCCTATTAAGCATTTATTATATATGATTTTAATTATTACAGCTTATTATTTAATTGTATTTTTAATTGATAATATTTATATTGGATTTAGTATATATTTATTATCATATTTAGTAATTACTTTATTATTCTTTTTTAAAGAAATTAAAAATAAATTTAAATTTAAAATTTAGGATATTTTTATGAAAAAAATTGTTATAGATTGTAGATATCTTGGCCTTTCTGGAATAGGAAGATTCTTAGAAGGAATATTAGATAATTTAGATTTTAAAAAATTTGAATATATATTATGGGGAAAAAAAGAATTAATAGAAAAATATTATAATTGTAAATATATTTATGATGATAAAACTCCTTTTTCTGCAAAATCTTTATTTAAATCTCCTACAAAAGAAATAAATAAAGCAGATATATT
>Ga0247610_10009083_pt1 | contig 10050 bp, 7 predicted proteins | sample 174DNAGHGhighgp2_FD_193483 | JGI IMG/M metagenome (GOLD analysis project Ga0247610, IMG submission 193483) | Sheep rumen microbial communities from Palmerston North, Manawatu-Wanganui, New Zealand - 1742 DNA GHGhigh gp2 | ecosystem: Host-associated > Mammals > Digestive system > Stomach > Rumen ... | reverse complement strand
TTGCTTTTTATGTTGTCGTTCAAAACGTCCTTACTGGGGAAGTTTTGAGTATAACCACTGTACCTTTTCCGGGAAACCTTCCTTGTTCATCTTAGAGAACTGCTGGAACTGGATCTTCTTGATGCCCTTGAGATAAGGCTTGATCGCATCTGCAAGTCCGTGGCACTCAGACTGGAATGTGCTGTCGGGACAGTCCATGATGCAGAGATAAGACTTGTCAGACTTGTTCTCAACGGGTGTGATGATAAGGATCAGGACCTTTGCGATGTCAGCGTGTGCGCCGCAGTACTTCTTTACGGCACTCTCGATGGCAATGAACTCGGGTGTGTCTGTAGGATTATGGATCATGATCTTCTGCACGCCCGGAAGGTCCGGTCCGCCGTTTGCGATGAAGTTATCGAGTGAACGGTTGCCTGTGCCGCCTAAAGCGAGAGATGCATTGTCACCTGCGCCTGCACCGAATCTCTTGGTGAATACATCAGTTGTGATCATCTTCTCCAAAAGATCTCTCGGGATGGTGATCGTGACAGGTCCGCCCGGATTTACGAGAAATCCGTCGTGATGCTCATCTCTGGAGATGGCAGCGACCTGTGCAAAACTTAAGGACATGCGCTGATCGGGACCGCCCTGCTTTGCAAAACCGTTCTTCATTGCCTTGATGCAGAGTCTGTTATCGGTAAATACAGGCAAAAGTGACCTGCCCGGATTGTTCTTTGTGCTTACGCCGATGAATCCGACTGTGCTCTTTCCGTTCCTTGCAGGACCGATCTTGGCAGGAGTAACGAACTCGGAAGTGATCAAAGAATCCATTACCATGCTGAAATAAACGGGTTCCTGACCGAACTTGCCGTACTCGCAGAGCAATGCGATCGTTCTCGGGTTGCCTGCGCTTGCAAGTCCTTTGCATGCGGGATCTGAAGTATCCTCAATGCCGGAAGCATCCGTGATTACCGCAAATCTCTGAACGGGTCTTGAAGCATCCTCGTCAGGATCTGTCGGAAGCGGGATATTTCCTCTTGTTATCTCGAGCTCAGCCTTTTCATTTGTCAGTGAATCAACAAATTCTCTGTTGTCATTTCTGATCTTCTCGATCCTTACCTTGAACCTGTCACCGTCGCCCTGATAGAGGTAAACGTCGGTATCCTTTTTTACCGTACCTCTGATGCAGCCGCGGATGATGACGTTGCCTTCCTTTTCGGGATTGGCGCCGTAAGGAAGCTCATCGATAACCATGTAGAATGTCATGTCCTTCGGAGTGACATCGCCGTTGATGATCCTGTCGGCAGCCATGGCAGCCTGCTCTTCAATGGCATTTTCTTTTTTAACAGACTCTTCCTGAGCCTGAAGTCTTTCTTCGGCTCTTGCCTGCTTTTCCTGTTTCTCTTCCTCGCGTGCGGCAAGGATTATCTTCATCTCGTCAGAGACGCTGTTATTTGCTTTATTTTCTGCAGGTTCTGTATTCTGCTCTTTCTTTTTTCCGAAAAGTCCCATAGTAACGGAGCTCCCTTTTATTGTTTCTAACTAGGGAATTATATCACATCATATATATTGCCGTGGTTCTTCATGCTATAATGTAAAAGATTTTTTTCTAGATGGGGAGGTTTTTTCTATGGCAATCTGCAGCAAGTGTGGTGTTGAACTCAAAGATGATGATCTCTTTTGCCCCAAGTGCGGCACTGAGAACATCGCAGCCGCTGACGAGCAGGCAAAGGAAGCGATTCCTGAAATGACAAAGGAAGAAAGTATTGCCCTTGCCGAGAAGCTTGCGGCAGATTACAAGAATCTCGAAAGAATCAACAGAGAGATCGAAGACACAAAAAGCCAGCTCGCAAGACCAATCGACACGACACTCAAGCAGCATGCTGCTTTCAAGTTCTTCTGGCCCTACCTCATATATGCGGCTGTCTCTTTCTCTATTCTCTATTTCCTGGGCAGCATTCTTGCATATGGCGCACCGGGTCTTGCCATTGTCTTCTTGCTCCTGAGCATTGTCTCGATACCTGTCTTCCTTATCGTCGGCGGTGTAAGAGCAGTACGTCTGAGAGAAGAATACAATCAGAGCGAGGTCAATCTTCTCAACAGCAAGAGAAAACATGCCGATACTCTGAAGAAAAATGCCGAGACTCTCAGACTTAAGAAAAAAACAACTGAAGACAAGGTTAAGCAGTATGATTCCATAATTCCCAAGAATTTCAGAGACAGCGCTCACATGGGCAAGGTTAAGATCCTGCTCCAGTCAGATAAAGCGGCAAACTTCAAAGAAGCTGTCGAGATGCTCGACAGATAAGGCATTCTGATGGAATACGACAGACAGGACATACTGGATAAAGCAGCTGAAGCCTACCTTCATGCGGAGTCGACCATCAAAGCGATGGACGGCGTCTTCCAGAACGTGACAGGAAGCAATTACGATGCGGATCTCACACTCGCCCAGTTCGACATGATACTTCAGGGCGTATTGCTAAGTGTTGCTTTGGCTGACGGAGTATTCGAGCCTGTTGAACAGGATTTCATAAGGCAGTTTGCCATGCACGGCGACCTTCTTGAATACATCAGAAACGATTCGAACAGCGAAGTAAATCTTTCCTGGGATATTATCGCAAACCTGCCCGAGGATGTTTCCACCGGGCTTATCCAGGTCCTGCCGCGCGTTCTTGACGACCAGTGCGAGAGCTTTATCTATCCGCTGGCAGCAGTTGACTTCACATACAGCCAGCTTGGCAATATCGTAACGACACCGGGTGATTTCCTAAAGTCCATCGAAGCCGACATGATACGCATCGCAGGACTTCTTGCGCTGGTTGATTCTGAAGGCACTGACGATGAGATATGCGCTGCTGTAGAGATGATCTACGAGCTTGAAGGAAAACATTGGAGAGATCTTCTTTCGGGAAGAGCTCTGGGACCCGGTCAGGAAGAGATCAACCCCTGATCATGTTCTGCCACGGTCCGGCATACTGAATAAACGGTCCGTAGAACATCACCACAAACAAAACAAATAACAGGATAAGACCCTTAAGGATTACGGAAAAAGCCTTAAGGCGCTTATCCGTGCCCTCTTCCCCTATAATGCTTCCGCACGCAAAAGCAGCAGGTATCAGGACGGGTGCGATATATCTGAAAGCGCCTGTGCAGACGACGGGATGTCTGAAGCAAAAGACTGTCTCGGCAAACACCAGGACTGCCGTCAGGATCCATAATGAAATACCTGCGGTACAGCTTAAGATCTTTCTTCCTGATGCCTTAAATCTCCTGACAGATACGGATATGGCAAGGAACAGTATATAAAGCACCATCACAAAGGACAGCCACATCAGTATCAGACCGATCACCGTCAGATAAGAATTATCGAAATTACGCTCGTCGAAAAGTCCTGTCTTAATAAGGCACAGTAAAACGTTGTAATCGTTAAGATCCTTGCCTTCCTGAAGGAACGGCGTGCTCAGGAGTTCCTTTGATGGAGCGAAAAGTCTCTGGAATGCCGAATACATCCACACGTCCATATTGGCGGATGAATCTATCTCGTAAACATAGGTTACAGGCACCCTGTAAACAAAGAGATTTCTTAACGGGAACCACATTCCCAGCGGGAATACCAGAGCCGCAAATGCCCCGAACTGCTTCATCAGGCGGGGAGCCTTATTCCCTGTTCTTACAGCATCGACAAATTTGGCAAGGAATATCCAGGCAACGGGGAATGCAACAAATCCCATCGAGAGCTTTGTCATCATGGCACAGCCGATGCTTATGGCAAGCAGAAGGATCGTTGTAAGTTCGGGCTTTGCATACCACTTAAGAGCAAGATAAATCGAACATGTGAAGAGCATGAGAGCGAGCGCATCGTTATTTACCTGTATCGCAAGGAAAATCATCTGCGGGCAGAATACTATGAGCATCATTGAAAACGAGAGTGACTTTCCGGTGATCTTAAGCTGTTCAAGGCTCTTTTTCGAGAACAGAATAAGGAATGATGTCCACAGCATCGGAAGGAACTTGAGGCCGTTTACGTCCTTTGCATACTTCATGGGAAGAACGTTGTGAAGCCTTAAGAACAGCGCACTTAAAATGTAATGAAGCGGCGGATGGTAGAACTGTCCGTAGTCTCTGACATCGACATCGGGGATCGTGAGATTTTCGTAGATATAAAGAATATACGAATCGTGGAATCCTGCCTGGTTTCCGGAAAAATTCGACACGTCGTGCTGCTGGTAATTCATGGGCGTAAAAAGCACCATGACGGCCCTAATAACAAAGCCTGCGGCAAGCACCGCCGTAACGGCATCTTCTGACTTAAGCTTATGTCCCAGAGCAAGCACGGCCACAGATACGGCTACCGTACCGAGTCCGGCCCAGAATAAAACGCCTTCCATAATGCCGAGGCAAGGCATTGTCTTCCTGCCCACGGAATCAAAAGACAGCCTGAATATGAGCATATATATGCCGAATGCAGGGACAGAAGACAGGAGCGATAAGTACTTTTTCTTAATCTCAATAAATGCCGATGTGACATAAAAAGCACATGCACAGGTAAGGAGCGCCATCAGCAGTGAAAGGCTTGTTTCACGCAGATAAATCGCATTCATTCCGGATATCAGATAAAGGACAAGAACAGCTGCGGCACATACTCCGAAGCCATGCGCCGTACTGCGGAAATCCCTGCCTGTTTTAGTACCCGTTACCATGTCACATCAACCACGGCAACTTCGCCTTTGACGTATGTCCAGAGGATCGTATAAAAGAGAATGGACAGTATGAAAAATGCCACGGAAATAACCTTTGTGATCTTCAGGACAAGGTCGCTGTTAGCGCCTTTGAGCCTGATGCCGCCTATCCTGCTTATGAATACCGTTCCGCATAACGCCAGAGGCATACTGTATCTGTAACTTACGGAACAGATGTGGGGATATTTCAGAGCAAAAGATATGAGCGATATTATCTGTACCGCGGTCAGGAGGAGCATTGAAACATCTTCCCAGAATGAGTCTCTCTTTTTCAGTGTCAGCATTGTGTAAACAAAACCTGCAATTCCCACTGCAATCAATACCAGGAATGCGATCAGGAGCACGTATCCCGTAATGCTCATAGCAAAGTCATCCCTGCAGTTTTCCTCGCCGAAAAGCGCAGTCTTGATCAAGGTTATGAAGATGTTGTAATCCTGGGTACCGTCCGAGCCGAGATTGATGTAGTAGTCCTCTATTGGGAACCCGTAAAAACCGAAGATCCTCTCTGCTGCCGGATATCTGCTGACATCCTGATATGTATTGGTGGAACGGAGAACATAAGTTATCGGAACACCGAACTTAACAAGATTTCTTATCTGATACCAAAGTCCCAAAGGAACGCTTATAACGCCGAAAACACAAAGGTTGGCAAACGACTTAAGGCCTTCCTTTTTGCCCTTTATGTCCCTGATGAACTTAACGATGAAAAGGAATCCCAGAGGAAAAGCGATCATGCCGACGGAGAGCTTGGTCATCATGCCAAAGCCCGTTGCAAGCGCCGACATAATGATGTTTTTCCAGGAGCCTTCCTTAAACCACTTAAGGCCGAAATAGAATGCAGTAAAGAACAGGAGTATCGACAGCACATCGTTATTGACCGAAGCGGAAAGCATCGTAAATGCGGGAGCTGCTGATACTATTGCAGCTGCAAGAGTATCGCACTCCTTCCTGATCCCTATGAGCCTTATGTTCTTGTAGAGCATTACACAGGCAAAGTTGGCCCATGTGAATGACAGCGCCTGCAACGCCTCATAATTATGAGTTCCCTTGGGCAGGAACAACTCATAGATCTTAAGGAACAGGGCGCACACGATATGGTGGAAAGGCGGGTGATAGAATTCGCCCATCTGCCTGATGTCGCTGTCGGGCAAAGAGAGCTTGTCTCTTATGAAAAGGATATAACCCGAGTGATAAACGTTGTAATTTCCTTCTTCAAAGACACCTGCATCGTTTTGTCTTGTCAGGATGTCCGTATAAAGCACATATCCGAGCCTTAAGACAAATCCTGCCGCAAATATCAGTACGATAAGTGCTGCAGGTGTCAGTTTTTTCGCCTTTTTGAGATAGATTCCGTATCCGGTGATGAGGATATATCCGCATGCCATTATCACGAAAGGGGCGATCCTGCTTTCGAGCTGCATTCCCGTTCCGATAAGAGTAACCAGAGATAAAAATGCCGTTATGACAAACGGATGCTGATATAAAACAGAAGTGATCTTATCCTGCTTGAGACTATTCGACATAAGCGTCTTTAGGCGTCAGATAACTGAGAACATAATACTCGGCATTCATGTAATCGATCTTGTACCAGTCGCCGTCTACTGCGACCACCTTAACGATCTCACCCCTCTTAAGGCGAACTGTGTTGCCGCTGCTCTGAACGTCAGGAAGGCTGAAGGCCATCGTGTTCATTGTGGCAGCATATTCGCCCTCAACCGGATCAAAGAACCTGATGTTCTGTGAATCCTTAGGCGCAACGTATTCGGGTGCGTCTTCAGGAACATCGGTCTTCTCGATATCGGAGCTCTTTACGTAGTAACTTATGCCGCCAAATTCGATAGCAGCCCATCCGTCTCTCGAAAAGCCTAAAACGCGGAAGGCAACCGAATCCATAAGAGCCGGTCTGTCAACATCCGTCTCCTTGGGCTCGGCATAAAGCTTGAGGCTGCCTTCTTTTGATTTGAAATAATCCTCACCGGCCTTCTGGATAATGAACACCTTGATGTCATCGTGAATGCCGGGTGTGGGAACTGCTTCTTCACTGTCACTTGCGGAAGGAGACAAAGACTCACCTGAAGCATCAGGATCAGAGTCCTTGATCTCAACTTCGATCAGAACCGTACCATCGGTAACTTCCAGAGATGTGCCTGTACTGTCCGTAGACTGGGCACCATTAATGTAGCTTGTGATCCTGAATGTCGCAAACGCAATAATGCAAAGTACCACGACAACGATTCCTGCGATCAGGAATTCGTATCTGGCCTTAATATCGGGACTGTTCCCGTTGTTAGTCTCATTTATATTCTCGGTCATAACAACCCATCCTTGGGACTTACTCCCAGGCTCTTTCTGAGCCTGCCCTTCCGAAGAAAGTCCTTGAGTATTTTAAATAATAATATTGAAATCTGGCGTTTTCAAGTTACAGACTCTTGACAAAATAAGGGCTTCAGGCTCGCAGAGAGCCGTCAAAGCCTTATTTTTAAGGCATCTCCTCTTTCCTGTCGTCCTGAAGTCCTTAACCAAATTGCCTTAATTTCGTTCGTTAAATTTGCACTTTTAACGCTGTTAAGCAAGATGTCCGATATCGTGATATACTTTTTTTGACATTTTCACAAATGGAGGGGTTTTCCATGGAGAAGAATAAGAAAGTCCTTATCATCGGCGGTTCTGTAGGTGCTGCTGCGCTTCTTGCCCTGATCATTGTATCCGTTGTTCTTTCGAACACACCGAAGGCATTGATCGTCAGAGCTGTTGCCAATACGATAGCTGACACCGGGAGGATCGAGGCTGTTGCAGTTGCCGATGATGTTGCTAACGGCGGTTCGATAGCTGTTTCCGCCAATCTCGACAAGTATGCCAAAGAGGACATCACGGTACAGGCAAAGCTCTATACCAATGCCAAGAACCTTAAGGGCGCTTACGAGATGACTGTTTCTGAGGATAAGGATAAGGTGCTTCAGGCCAAAGTTATCTACAATCAGGACAAGATCGCATTCAATGCGCCCCAGATCGTAGACGGCTCTTACGGCGTAAACCTTAAAAAGCTTGCAAAGAACCTTCCCGGTTCTATCTTCGATCCGGATGAGAAGACAGATTTCTCTCTTTCCGACAGCCAGTACGATTATTTCATGAACATGAAGGATACCGTCAAGAACGACAAGAACCTTCAGCGTGATGTCGAGGCAATGTCCGCAAGATACAGACAGATCTTCATTGAGAAACTCATCAAGTATTCTGAGGTCAAGAAATCCAGCAAGACGATCACAGTCGGCGGAGACAAGATCCCCTGCACTGTAATTACCGCTTCCATTGATGAGGATGCACTTGAAGAGATCGTTAAAGACCTCATCGATTATGCAAACGGCGACGAATCTCTCGAAAAGCTCCTTCTCCGCGTTGCTTCCAACGGTGCTTACAGGGACGATCCCGATGAGTATGTTGATAAATTCTTCGATGAGATGGATAACATCGAAGACTCCATCGAAAAGCTTGGAGATGCAGGCATTGAGATCAATTTCGATTTCTACATCACCAAATCAGGCAGAAGACTTGCACAGTTCGACGTCGAAGCCGAGATCGGCAGCAAAGAATATGAGGCATCCCTGGTTCTCGGCAAGAACATCGCAAAAACCAAGGAGATCAGCTTCGAATACGAGGAAAAGAACGGCTCTGCTTACTCCATCGAGTACAAGGTCAAGGAAGACAGCGCAAAGCTCTATCAGGCCGAGATCGAGATCGAGGAGACAAACGTAAGAAGATCCAAGACCACTACCAAGGAATCCAAGGTCAAGATCGAATGGGACAAGAGAAGCGGTGAATTCTCGCTCAAATACAACGATAAGAACAACAGGGAATACGGCATCAAGGGAACTCTTAACAAGAAGAGCGACACGTATATCTTCGTACTCGAGAAGCTCATCGCCAAGGGAGAATCCGTTCCTTCCGTCAAGTCACTCGAGCTGACAGTCACGGTAGACAGACACGATCCGACACCTAATGTTCCGGGCAATTTCACTGAGATCACCAAGATGGATGAGCGTGATTTCAAGCACCTCACAGAGGATATTAAGGACGGCGCTGAGGATTTCTGGAAAGAGTACTTTAAGTAAAGATTCTGCGCAAAAAGTCAGAAAAATTAAATTTTAATTAACTAAAGCCCCGCACTTTAAATCGGCGGGGCTTTGTTTTATACTTTGAAAGTTAGCGTTTTTATATATGCCTAACAATCCAGTCAGAAGAGGTGTGCACATGAAGAAAGTTCTGGTATGCAAAGAAAGCCTGCCTGCCGAGACACGTGTTGCCGTTATCCCCGATGACATCAAGAAGCTCACTGGTATGGGCTTCGAGTTCACGGTAGTTAGCGGAGCAGGTCTTAAGAGCGGCTTTAAAGATGCGGATTACGAACAAGCAGGCGCCAAGATCATCAAGGACGAGAAAGATGGTCTCAAGGACGCAGAGATTGTTGTCAGGATCCTCAAGCCCGATTCAGCTGACGGCATGAACCCCGATACGGTTCACATCAGCTTCCTCGATCCTTTCAACGAGAAAGATCTCCTTAACGGATTTGCCAAGAATAACATTCAGGCTGTATCCCTCGAGATGATCCCCAGAACGACCCTCGCACAGAAGATGGACGTTCAGTCTTCACAGACTTCACTCGCAGGCTATGTTGCAGTTCTCAACGCTGCAGCCCGTATGCCCAAGATCCTCCCGATGATGGTTACACCTGCAGGAACCATCAACCCTGCAAGAGTATTCATTATCGGCGTAGGCGTTGCAGGACTTCAGGCTATCGCTACCGCAAAGAGACTCGGTGCGCGTGTTGACGCATTCGATACAAGACCGGTAGTTGAAGAGCAGGTTAAGTCCCTTGGCGCTAACTTCGTAAAGATCGACTTGGGCGAAATGGGCCAGACAGCTCAGGGCTATGCAAAAGAGCTCACACCCGAGCAGATCGCAAAGCAGCAGGAAGCTCAGGCAAAGGTCTGCGAAAAAGCAAATATCGTTATTACCACAGCAAAGGTCTTCGGCCGCAAGGCTCCTGTCCTCATCAAGAAGGACGTCATCGACAGAATGCAGCCCGGCTCCATCATCGTTGATATGGCAGTTTCCACAGGCGGCAACGTCGAAGGCTCCGATCCTTCCAAGGAAGTCGTTACTGATAACGGCGTAATCATCCTCCCCGGCGACGAATTACAGCGTCAGGTACCGTGGGATGCTTCCAAGATGCTCTCAGGCAACATCGCCGCATTCCTTACACACTTCTACAACAAGGAGACAAAGGAATTCGAGGTTAATATGTCTGACGAGATCATGAAAGGCTGCCTCC
>Ga0247610_10009082_pt1 | contig 10051 bp, 8 predicted proteins | sample 174DNAGHGhighgp2_FD_193483 | JGI IMG/M metagenome (GOLD analysis project Ga0247610, IMG submission 193483) | Sheep rumen microbial communities from Palmerston North, Manawatu-Wanganui, New Zealand - 1742 DNA GHGhigh gp2 | ecosystem: Host-associated > Mammals > Digestive system > Stomach > Rumen ... | reverse complement strand
ATTATAGAGCACCTGCTAATTTAGTTAAGGAATTCTTATCTGATGATGTAGCTATATCATTAAGAAGTGTTAATACAACCTATCCTCATGGATTATTTTTTACTGATTTAAGAAAATGTCTACCTGATTTTGTAGTAGATGGTATAAAATCTGGAATTATAGATTTTGATAAGAAATTAAAAGGATTTAATAATCCTGATTCTATATTAATTGGAATAGAATCAAGATCATCATGTCCTATCAGAATATTAAGAGATAAAAATGGAGAATCATCAATTAAAGGAATTTATCCTATTGGTGAGGGAGCTGGCTATGCTGGTGGTATTACAAGCGCCGCACTTGATGGCTTAAAGGCCAGCTTAAAAATTGTAAATGGTGTTAAAGATGAGTAATGTAGAAAAGTATAGAGAATATAGAGAAAGATTAAAAAATATATATTATGTAGTAAATGTCTTATCGTTTGATGAGGCAACAGTTTGCCCTAAAAATGATAAAGAAAATTCAATGAATGTTCAAAATTATTTTATGATGCAAGCTGATAAAATAATTACATCTGATGAATATTTTAATTTAGTTAATGAATTAAATAATAATCCAGAAGGTTTAAATGAAACAGAAAAAGCTATTATCAAAAAGGAATTAGAAAAGCTAATTAAGGAAAGAAAAATTCCTGATAAATTAAGAGAAGAAGGCTATGATGTAATAACTAAGGCAACACTTTCATGGGAGCATGGTAAGGAAACTTCTGATTATTCTGAATTTGATAAATATATTAAGGATGAGGTTAATTATTATAAAAAATATATTAAATGCTTAGAAGGAAAATATAAGGGCTATGATGTTTTATTAGATGAAATGGAAGATGATTTTACAGAGGAAATGTATGATGAATTCTTTAAAAAGCTTGAGGATGAAATATATCCATTATTAAAGAAAATACTAAAAATGCCTAAAAAATATAATGAGAATATTAAAAATGTTAAATTTGATATTGATAAGCAAAGAAAGCTAACTAAAAGAATTTGTAGTATGATGGGCTATGATGATACAAATGGCTATATAGGAGAGACCCTACATCCTTTTACAAATGGATTTAATTCTAATGATGTAAGAACTACTACATCGTATAGTGAGGATTTATTATTTTCTAATATCTTTTCTGTAATGCATGAGGTAGGTCATGCAATATATGAGCTTCAGGTTAATAAGGAATATGATGGTACTATATTTCAAGGTGGTGCATCTTGTGCACTTCATGAATCTCAATCTAGATTCTTTGAAAATTATTTAGGAAGAAGTAAAGCATTTATTCATTATTTATATCCTATATTAAAGGAATATTTTAATGATGAATTAAAGGATTATACTCTGGATGATATATTTTATTATGTAAATGATGTTTATGCTCAATTTACAAGAACTGAAGCAGATGAATTAACATATCCTTTTCATGTTCTTATAAGATATAACATTGAAAAAAATTTATTTAGTGGTAAACTTAATACAGATGGTATTAGTGATGAGTTTAACTCTCAAATGGAAAAGTATTTAGGCATAAAGCCTAAAGATAAGAGGGAAGGCTGCTACCAGGATATACACTGGGCATCAGGATTTGGATATTTTCCAACCTATGCTTTAGGCTCTGCAATGAGTGCTCAATTCTATTATTCTATGAAGAATGATATCGATATTGATAGCTGTATGGAAAAAGGAGATTTTTTAACAATCAGAAAATGGTTAGGTGAGCATATTCATAAATATGGTGCATCTAAAAAGAATTTAGAGATTGTTAAGCTAGCAACTGGTAGTGATTTTAATCCTGATTATTATATTAAATATTTGAAGGAAAAATTCAGTCTAATCTATGGGATTGAGGAGTAGATTATGGAAGAACATTCATGTGGTGTAATTTTATACACCGATAAAAATGGCTTTAGAGAGTATGTATTAATTATGGAGCCAAGTGGAACTTATGGCTTTCCTAAGGGGCATATTAAGCGTAATGAAACAGAATTAGAATGTGCATTAAGAGAATGCTTTGAGGAAACTGGTATAAAGCCTGAAATTATGCCTAATTTTAAAAGAACAATTCATTATAATATGGTACAAAAGGGTCATTCTAAGGAGGTTACCTATTTTTTAGGTAAATATCAAGATGAGGAATTAAAGCCAAATGATTCAAATATTCAATCTTGTAAAAAATATAAGATTGATGTTGCTCTAAATTTAATTAAATTTAAACAAATAAAGGATATCTTAATCGAAACAGATTACGTTATTGAAATGAAAGGATTTTAATTATGCAAATTAAAAATGCTGAATTTATTACATCAGCTGTTGATCTTAAAACTCTTCCTTTAAGTGAATATCCAGAATTTATGTTTTGTGGTAGAAGTAATGTTGGTAAATCATCTTTTATAAACATGGTTTGTAATAGAAATAAGCTAGCGAGAACTTCATCTAATCCAGGAAAGACTCAAACATTAAATTTCTTTTTAATTAATAATTCATTTTATTTTGTTGATGTACCTGGATATGGATACGCTAATGTAGCTAAATCTATAAAGGCAACATTTGGTAAAATGATTGAATCCTATGTTACTAATAGAGAGAATTTAAAAATGGTATTTTTATTAGTAGATTTTAGACATAAGCCTACTGAGGATGATTGCTTAATGTATAATTTCTTGAAATATTATAATAAGAGAGTAACTGTTATAGCTACTAAATGTGATAAGATTAAAAATATTGAAAGAAAGAAATGTAAGGATCAAATTATTGATACATTAAAGCTAGATGAAAATGATAGATTAATTATTACATCTAGTGAAAAAAGAACTGGTTTACCTGAGTTCTTAGCTGTATTAGATGAATTTATGGAATAAAGCCCTTTTGGGCTTTTTTCATTTATAGACATTTATAGACTTTTTTCAATTATAATGATAAAATAATAAAAGAGGTATTAAGTGAATGGATAGAGAAAAAAAGATATTTTATATATCAGGCGCTATAGGAATAGCATTATTAATTTTAGGCATTGTTTTTGTTTGTACAAAGGGAACTGAAATGCCATTTTTTGCTATATCTATAGTTGTTTTAGTTTTATCTGGATTAACCTTAAGCTTTGCTGGTATTTTTAATCCATTAAGGAGGGACAAAAAATGAGAGGAAATTTTAATTATTATAATCCTACAAAATTATATTTCGGAGATAAGGCTTTAGAAAATTTAAATCAAGAATTACAAAAATATGGTCCAAACGTATTATTAGTATATGGTGGTGGATCTATTAAAAAGACAGGATTATATGATAGGATTATAAAAATATTAAAATCATTAAATAAGAATGTATTTGAGGATTCTGGTGTAATGAGTAATCCTACAATTAAAAAGCTATATGAAGGCGTAAAAATTGCAAGAGAAAATAAAATTGATTTTATTTTAGCTGTAGGCGGAGGCTCTGTAATAGATTATTCTAAGGGTTTAGCTGCATCTATTAATTTATATGATGAGGATCCATGGGATAAATATTATTTAAAGATGGAAGAAGCAGACTGTGAATGTGTTCCTATCGGTGCTATTTTAACTATGGTTGGTACTGGTAGTGAAATGAATGGTGGATCTGTTATTACTAATGAGGAGCAAAAATTAAAAATAGGTAAGGTATTTGGTTCTTATAATTTCCCTAAATTTGCTATATTAGATCCTACATTAACATTTACAGTACCTAGATATCAAATGGTTTCTGGTATCTTTGATATTATGAGCCATATTATGGAGCAATATTTTTCTGATTTTGATGATAATGCTAATGACTATATCATGGAAGGTATGATGAGAGCATTAATTAGTGCATCTAGAATCGCAATTAAAAATCCTAATGATTATGATGCTAGATCAAACATTATGTGGATTGCAACATGGGCTTTAAATACATTTGTATCTAAGGGTAAGACTGAGGACTGGGAGGTCCATATGATTGGTCAAGCTATCGGTGCTGTTACAAATGCAACTCATGGTATGACATTATCTGCAGTTTCAATTCCATATTATGAATATATTATGCCTTTTGGATTATTAAAATTTAAAAGATTCGCTGAAGTTGTTTGGAATGTAGAATCTTATAGATTTAATAATGATGCTAAAGCAATAGCAAAAGAGGGCTTAAGATGTATGAGTGATTGGATGAAGGAAATTGGTTTAGTTATGAGAATTTCTGATTTAGGTGTTAAGCCTTCTGATTTTGATGATATTGTTAACGCAACATTCCTTCTTAATGGTGGATATAAGGAATTAAATAAGGAAGAATTAATAGATATCTTAAAAAGAGCAATGTAATATATAATAATATTACGAAAATGTACAATTTTTTAAAAAAATAGTTAAAAAGTGCCGCAATTTACCTTGCGGCCTTTAATTTTTTTTATTATAATAATAAAATAGCGAGTATGTTTATACGCATATTTTGGGAGGTAAGTTATTATGCAAAAAATTACGCTTGAGGGCTTAGTTTCTTTCCTTAAGGAACAAGGTTTTGTATTCCAAGGAAGCGAAATCTATGGTGGTCTTGCAAATGCATGGGATTATGGTCCACTAGGTGTTGAATTAAAGAAAAATATTAAGGATGCATGGTGGAAGAAGTTTGTTCAAAACAATCGTTATAATGTTGGATTAGATTCTGCATTATTAATGAATAAAGAGGTATGGGTTGCATCAGGACATATTGGTTCATTCTCTGACCCATTAGTTGATTGTAAGAAGTGTCATTCTAGATTTAGAGCAGATAAATTAATTGAGGATTTTACTCATGGTGCTTTAACTGGTGATGGTATGTCTAATCAGGAATTAACACAATACTTAAAGGATAATAATGTAGTATGTCCTACTTGTGGTGCATTAGATTATACTGATATTCGTCAATTCAATTTAATGTTTAAGACTCATATGGGTGTTGTAGAGGATGCTAAGGCAGAGGTTTATTTAAGACCTGAAACTGCTCAAGGTATTTTTGTTAATTTTAAAAATATTCAAAGAACTACAAGAAGAAAGCTTCCATTTGGTGTTGGTCAAATTGGTAAATCTTTTAGAAATGAAATCACTCCAGGTAATTTCATTTTCAGAACAAGAGAATTTGAGCAAATGGAATTAGAATTCTTCTGTAAGCCAGGTACTGAGCTTGAATGGTTCAGCTACTGGAGAAAATATTGTATGGATTTCTTAGTATCTATTGGTGTAGATAAGGATAAGCTAAGATATAGAGACCATGACCAAAAGGAATTATCATTCTATTCAAATGCGACAACTGATATCGAATTTGATTTCCCTTGGGGATTTGGTGAATTATGGGGTATTGCATCTCGTACAAATTACGATTTAAATGCTCATCAAAATCATTCTAAACAAAATCTAGAATATCTAGATCCTGAAACAAATGAGAAGTATTTACCTTATGTTGTTGAACCATCTGTAGGTGTTGAAAGAATGATGCTTTCTGTTTTATTCTCAGCATATGATGAGGAAAAGGATGATAAGGGTCAAGTTAGAACTGTATTAAGATTACATCCTGCACTTGCACCTTATAAGGTTGCTGTATTACCTTTAATTAAGAAGAATCATGCAGATAAGGCTCTTGAAATCTTTGATTTACTAAGTGAGAGATTCCAAGCAGTATATGATGAAACTGCAAATATCGGTAAGAGATATAGAAGACAAGATGCAATTGGTACTCCATTTGCAATTTGCGTTGATGATAATACAGTAAATGAAGGTACTGTTACAGTAAGAGATAGAGATACAATGTCTCAAGTAACTTTAAAGATTGAAGAAGTAATTCCATATATTGAATCAAAATTAAAGTTTTAATTTTAGGGAGTGATTGATTTGACTGATGAAGAATTAAATAATCTTATAGGTCAAACCGATTTGGTTTCCCTAGTATCAAAATATGTTTCGTTAGAGAAAAAAGGTAAAAATTATATGGGATGCTGTCCTTTCCATAATGAAAAGACTCCATCCTTTGTAGTTTCACCTGAAAAGGGAATATTCAATTGCTTTGGATGCCATAAGGGTGGAAATGCCTTAACTTTTATAAAGGAAATTGAAAATACTGATACTAAAAATGCAATAAAGCTTTTATGTGAATTTAATGGAGTTGAATTTAAGGATTCAAATCCATTTAAAAAGGAAAATAATTTTTCTAAATATTATAAATTAATGAATACTGCTAAGGATTTTTATAAATTATATTTAAATTCTGATAAAGCAGGTGTTGATGCATTAAAATATTTAGAATCAAGAGGCTTGAATAAAAATATATTGGAGCAATTTGAAATTGGTTTATCACCATCTAATGGTGATACAATTCATCAGGTATTATTAAAGAATGACTTTTTAGAATTAGATATGGCTGATATGTCCTTAATCGAAAGAAATGATAAAGGCTATTATGACATATTTAATAATAGAATAATGTTTCCAATTAAGGATGAAAATGGTAATACAATTGCCTTTTCAGCTAGAATATTTAATAATCCTGATAAATCTCAGCCTAAATATATTAATTCAAGAGAAACAAAAATATTTGTTAAAAATGAAACATTATTTAATTTAAATTTAGCAAAGCCTTATATTAATAAAAAGCATCGTGTAATATTACATGAGGGTCAAATGGATGTAATAGCATCCTTTAAGGCAGGGCTAGGTGAGGCAGTATGCTCACTTGGTACGGCCTTATCAATAAACCATGCTAACAAATTAAAAAGATATACTGATAATATCATTATTTGCTACGATGGTGATATGGCAGGTATTAATGCTTCATTAAAGGCCATTAGGGTTTTTAAAAAGGCTGGATTTAAGGTCCATTTAGTTTTATTACCAGCTAAGATGGACCCTGATGAATATGTATTAAAATATGGTGAGGCAGAATATGAAAAATATTTTGAGTCACATATTATTGATGATATAGAATATCAATATCAGGTTTTATTCTTAAATAAGAATTTAGCTGATAAGGATGTATTAGATAATTTAAGAGACGAAGCCTTTAAATTAATATTTGAGCTTGATAGCTCAATATTAGAAGAAAAATATATTAGTCGTTTAGCTAATGATTTAAATGCTTCAATAGAAGCTGTAAGAAGAGATTATGATAAATATGTTAGCTTACATGCAAGAAATAATGCATATGAGCCTATTGATTACCCTGTTGATTTCGTTGAACCAGCTCCTATTGCTGAGGTAAGTAATAAAAAGAAGAAAAGCTATAATAATTTAGCTGAATTAAAAATATTTGTTTATGCTATTCAAAGCAAATATTTTGCTAAAATGATAGATAAAAAAATAATGAATTCATTACAGGTTTTATCTAGTGAGAATTTCTATATTTGGGATACATTAGTTAATGATTATTATAATAATTATGACACATTTAATGAAAGAAACTTCTTAATGCTATTAAGTGAGGATCATTTAAATTCCTTTATAGATTTAATGGATGAGATAAAAAAATATTCTACTGAATGTAATGAGGCAGACTTAGAAAGATGTATTATGATGTTTAATAGTCTTGCAAGTGATGATGAGAATAAGATGATTGAAAAGAAGGTTAAGGAATCAAATTCACCTTTAGAAGCAGCTTCATATATTCAAAAGATATTTGAAAATAAAAGTAAGCAAGAAAAAAATAAACATAAGAATTTTGGGAGGAAAAATTAATTATGGATTTTGAATTAGCTTTAAAAGAATTAGTTGAATTAAGCAAAAATAACAACAATACAGTATATTCAAATGACATTTTGAAATATTGTAGTGATGATGAAAATTCTAATGATTATGATAAATTAGAAGAAGCATTACTAGCTAAGGAAATTGATATAGTTCCATCTAAGGATTCAATCGACGATGGTGAGGTTGATGATGTTGAAATGGAACCGAATTTAGCTGATATGGAAGAGGTTGATATTTCAAATTACGACCAATTACCATCATCAATTAGAGTTGATGACCCTGTTAGAATGTATTTAAAGGATATCGGTAAAATTCCTCTACTTTCTTATGATGAAGAAATTGAGCTTGCTGAATTAGTTGAAGATGGTAGAGAGGCTAAGGAAGCCTTAGATAAGATTGAAGCTGATGATATGAATACTGTATCAACAGAAGAATATGAGGCATTATTAGATAGAGCTGAGGCCGCAAATGATGCTAAGGATAAGCTTGTAAATGCTAACCTTAGATTAGTTGTATCTATTGCTAAAAGATATTTATCAAGAGGCTTACAATTCCTAGATTTAATCCAAGAAGGTAATATGGGATTAATGAAGGCTGTTGATAAATTTGATCATAGAAGAGGATATAAATTCTCTACATATGCTACTTGGTGGATTAGACAGGCTATTACAAGAGCTGTTGCTGATCAAGCAAGAACTATTAGAATTCCTGTTCATATGGTTGAAACTATCAATAAGCTTGTTAGAGTACAGCGTCAATTAGTACAAGAGCTATCTCGTGAGCCATCTCCTGAGGAGGTTGCTGAAAAGATGGGTATTTCTGTTGAAAAGGTTCAGCAGATTCAGCGTATTGCTCAAGAGCCAATTTCATTAGAGGCTCCTGTAGGTGAAGAGGAGGATTCATCTTTAGGTGATTTTATCTCTGACCCACACGCATTAGACCCATACGAGTATACTGCTAAGATGAAGCTAAGAGAGGAATTAGATTCTGTACTTGCAACATTAACTGAAAGAGAAGAGAGAGTTTTAAGACTTCGTTTTGGTTTAATTGATGGACGCCAAAGAACTCTAGAAGAGGTTGGTAAGGAATTTAACGTTACTCGTGAAAGAATTAGACAAATTGAGGCTAAGGCCTTAAGAAAGCTAAAGCATCCATCTAGAAGCCGTAAGCTTAAAGATTTTATGACAAATCATTAATTATTAAATTTAGCACCTTTTAAAAGGTGCTTTTAATTTTTTATATGTTATAATCTAAAATGTAAAAGTGGGTGATTAAATTGGATTTTAATGAAAAGCTTAATACTTTAAAGGTAAAAAGTAAAGAAAATGATAATCAAATAAAGGTTAGTGAAATTGAAATGCTTTTTTCACCACAAACTGATGAATATTTTAACGCTATTGATGTTTTATCTGATATGAATATTTCAATAGTACCTGATACTATAATCGAAAACATTAATATTGATGATGAAATTAAATCAAAAGAAAATAATACAAATATTTATTTAAGAGATATTGGTACTGTTAAATTATTGACAACTGAAGAGGAAATTGCCCTTGCTAAGGATATTGAAATAGGCAAAAATGCATCAAAGGAAATTGATGGTTTAGATATAAATGTTGATAAGAAAATATATGATGATTTAGTTAATAAAATAGAAAGGGGAGAATTTGCTAAAAATAAATTAGTTTCTGCTAATTTAAGATTAGTAGTTTCTATTGCTAAAAAATTTGTAGGTAGAGGTATGCCTCTTTTAGATTTGATTCAAGCTGGTAATATGGGATTAATGAAGGCAGCTGATAGATTTGATTATAAGCTAAGCTATCATTTTTCAACCTATGCCACATTTTGGATTAGACAATCTATCATAAGAGAAATAACAGAAAATACTAGAACTATAAGAATACCTGTTCATATTAATGATAATTTAATTAAATATAATAGATGTAAAAATGAATTATTTAATAAATTAGGAAGAGATGCGACTCCTAAAGAAATCGCAGATGAATTAAATGTTCCGGAATCTAAAATTTATGAGCTTATGGATATTTCTAAAAAGCCTAAAAGCTTAGATTTAGAGGTTGGTGATGATTTAGAATCATCACTTGGAGATTTTATAGCTGATAAAAATAATCCAAATCCTTATCAATATACTTTCTCTCAAATTAGAATTAAAGAGATAAAGAAGGCTTTATCAATTTTATCTGAAAGAGAAAAGGATATTATGAATAAAAGATTTGGCTTTGATGGCTTAGAGCCTATGACACTAGATGATATTGGTAAATTATATGGTGTAACAAGAGAGGCAATAAGACAACAAATCG
>Ga0247610_10009081_pt1 | contig 10052 bp, 9 predicted proteins | sample 174DNAGHGhighgp2_FD_193483 | JGI IMG/M metagenome (GOLD analysis project Ga0247610, IMG submission 193483) | Sheep rumen microbial communities from Palmerston North, Manawatu-Wanganui, New Zealand - 1742 DNA GHGhigh gp2 | ecosystem: Host-associated > Mammals > Digestive system > Stomach > Rumen ... | reverse complement strand
TATAACAATAGAAGATACATCATTTAATTTTGTATCACTAACAAGTTTTTCCAATACTCCTGATGAAGCTCCGGAAACTTTTATATAATAATTTCCTACTGTATCACCCATTTCTGTTCCATCTGCCAACAATTCCCAATCACAATTTGAATGAATTGTAATAAGCGGTGTTGTCGTTGTTGATACTTTACCGCTTGTTCTGAAAGCATTTTCGTTTATAACGTTTATTGTCGGCTGACCTGCACCAAATGTAATTGTTTGAGTTACCGGAACTATAAACATCATTTCATAAACACCTGTTGCTACTTGAATTTCAGTATTTGCCTCATAAACGGTAAATTGCATACTTATTGAATAATTTCCCGCAGGAACCATTCCGTAATTTAAGATTTTTGCCGTAAGAACTTTTGTATCATTATCAATAAAAGACTGATTGCGATATAAAAATGTTTCTTCTTGATATCTCATGTATAAATCTTCGGAGTTATTATTTATATACATATAACTTATTGGTATATTTACTCCGTTAGAACCCGTAAGTTCGTCGCTTAGCGGTTTGAATACAACATCGTATTGACCGCCTTCATCAATTCTCATAATAAATGCACGAGATACACCATTCGCCTGAACAGTTGTATTATAAAGGCTATTATCCACAACAATAGAAACAGCGTTTGCCTTTAAGCAAAACAGTGTACTAAACAGTATTAATAGTGTGATGATAGTCTTTTTCATAAAGCACTTTCTTCTTGGGATATCCTATCCCGATTGTAACAATTTGTAACAAAATTTCAATATAAGTTGGTATTAAAATCCTCTATATAATGTAGATGAAAAGTAAAAAATCGTATTTTTAAATTACACAAATTTTCCTTTCATATAGTTTTCTATAACGTCACATTTTTGGAAAACTTTAGGGTTTTGGAACAAATTGTTACATATCGTTACAAACTTCTCAAGAATAATAATATATAGTATTATAGTCAGTGGGATAGTTGAAATTGCCTGAAAACAGGCAAAAATTTATACAGAGAGGAAAATAATGAATTTTTTAAAGAGTGTATTCTCTTTTTTGGGAATACTGCTGGGTGTTGCACTTCCTTGTTTTGCGAACCCTTCATCAGCCAGTTCGAACATAAGTATAACTTTGCCGACTTATACAAATATAATGCCGATTACCAGTCCAATATTGACTGCTAATATTACAAACAGAACCGGTAATTTACATTCACCTTTATCTTCAACATTTAGGGTTATTACTAATTCACCTGAAAAGCAAACGTTGTATCTTAACGCACATGTTGTAACAGAGGCCGGTATGGAAGCTGCAATGTTTGAACAGGGCGGTCAGGTTTATATAGCATTTGCAAACTTATCTAAAATTCCCACATCTTCAGCACTTGCAAATTGTAAATACGGCGGAATGCCAAAAGACAGTCCAGGGGTAGTTGCATACCCTGTTTTGGCTGTTCGTGGTGCAGAAAATAAATATGTATCAGGAAAACAAAAATACGAAGTATACGTTAATAACGGAAAAACAGATGTTACAGTTAATGTCGGTTCAAATGTTTTAAGAAGTTCATTTGCTGCAAATGACCCGAGAGGATTCTACCAAGCAATATTATCATTAACCGAAGCAGATATTTAAAAATATGTTTAATTGGAAGAGAGAGAAAGTTAATATACTAAAGTCGTCAGTGATATGCTCGCTGACGCTTTGCCTTACTTCTCTCAGCGTTTACTCGTATGATGCATTTACCCCTCCTCTCGAAGCGGTTCAGCCGATTACTATCGAACCTCAAAATAATACTAAAACAGAATCCCATACCCCAAATTATGAACAGGATGCCGAAAAAATCTACGAAGAACAAATTGCCTCAAATACAATTCATCTTGATGCCTCTCAGGTTAACCAAGCTCTGTTAAACGGACTTTTCCCTACTCCGAGTGAGTACAAAAATAAAAAAAATCTGCAGGTTGATAAAGAATTCAGCCCGATGAAAAATCTGCAATCAGAGTTAAAACGAACAGACGAAGAACAAAATAAACCTGTTCAAACAAATTCGGAAAGCGATTTTTCTTTTACAAACATCGATGCTTTCGCCCCGCCTTCAACATACGTAAAGCCGGTAAAACAAACTATCCCGGAACCTTTACCCCCTGCAGAAACCATTGTTGAAGAAGCTCCGGCAACTTATCACGCATCAGCGCATTCTGAAGAACATTCCACTGAATTTGAAGGTAAAATCGTTCAGGGAATAACCGTAAATGGTTTGAATCTGCTTGATGAAAAAGAAGTTTTAAGTGTTGTTTCGACAAAAAATGGCTCGGAATTCCACGCGTATGAACTTCAAAAAGATTTGCAGGCAATTTTCAACCTCGGATATTTCTCAGACTTAATGGACGTCGACCCTGTTTATAACGAGGGCGATGACACTGTTTCTTTGGTTTTCAATCTAAAAGAAAACCCGGAAATTAAAGATGTTGAAATTAAAGGAAATTCTGTAATTCCAACAAACGAAATCGCACAATATACAAAAAATCTTAAAAATCTGCCTCAAAATCTTTTGACAATAAATGAAGCCATAGAGAATATTAATGCATATTATGCAAGCAAAGGGTATGTACTTGAAAAAGTTTCCAATATTGATGATAGTTCCAATGGAATTTTGACTTTTGAAATCTCAGAAGGTGTGATTGAAAAAATAGAATTTGTGGGCGAACACAAAACCAAAGACTACATCATTGAACGTAATATGATTACCACAGCCGGTTCTGTCTACAATGAAGAAACCTTAAAAAAAGATATTTCAAGAATTTATGCTACACAAATTTTTGAAAATATTGACAGAACAGTTGAACCGAGCACGGATAAAGAAGGTGAATATGTTCTGAAAATATCCGTAAAAGAAGCCTCATCAAACAGCATTTCAATAGGAGCCGGTATTGATAATGCTTTAGGAGTATTTGGTTCATTATCAGTTATGGAGAAAAACTTAGGCGGCAGAGCACAACAACTTGGAGCAAGTGCTATGATTGGTTCAGGACTTCTTATGAGTGATGCTTCAATTAAAAATCATGTAAACTACCAAGCAGAAATTTTCTTCAAAGAACCTCATTTTATCAATGCAGATAATTCTCTTTTATCCAAAATATATTTAAGAGAATTGGGAAGTTATCAAATACCGCTTGCTATAGAAAGAAGATTTGGATTTAACGGAGTTGTTACTCATAAAGTCCGCGGAAATGATAAGTTAACAACAAATCTGGGAATCGGTTATGAAAATATTCACCTTTCAGAAGGCGACTATAACAAGATTTATGATATGTACAAGATGAGAAATCTTGATTTCTCAAAACGTTCACAACAGTTGATTGGCGGAAACTTTATAAACTTTGCACCTTCAATAGAGTACAGGAATTTGGATAATGAATTTATGCCAAGAGACGGTATTATTGCAAACGCAAGTTTTGTAGAATCTCTCGGCGTAGATAACATGAATTTAACAAACGGAAGACTTGCAGGAAAAATAACAAAATATATTCCGGTATTTAAGAAATCGACATTATCACTTACTGCAAGAGGCGGTATAAAAGTTCACGGAAATGAAATGCCGGAAGTTATGTCATTTGCATTAGGCGGACCATATACCATAAGAGGTTTCAGAATGAACGGTGTGGGTACGGGGGATTCTTTCCTGATGGGAAGCGCGGAACTCCAAACACCAATTCCTTTTATGGATAAATTTAAATATGATGTACTTAAAAACTTAAGATTTGCATTCTTTGTTGATGCAGGTAAAATTTATGATCCGACAATCTCAAGCAAATTATTTGACAGACCGAACTCAGCGATTGTTGCAGGTGTAGGCTTGAGAGTTAACATTCACGGAATTGGTCCGATTTCTATCGACTATGGTCTTCCATTCACTCATGTCGGTCAATATAATTCAAAGAACGGATACTTTACATTTGGTACGGGAGGTTTGTATGACAGTTATTAGAAATATTATGATAATCTGTATGCTTGGAATTTTTTCTGCTGCGTATGCAGGAGGAGTGGGATATATAAATTACGAAAAAGTGCTTGACGAATGCCAATTTGCAAAAACCACAGCAAGAGAAATTGAAACAAAAGCCAAAGAAATTGAAAAATATCTTGAAAATAAAGAAGATGAGTTCTCAAAACTTGAATCACCGGTTCAGAGACAAAAACTTGAAGCGACTGTAAGAAATGAAATGAAAACAAAAGAAGCTGCTTTTAATGATTTTAGAAACAAACGGGAAGAAGCTGTTTATACAAGAATTCATGCTGTTTCAGAAAAAATTCGCTTAGAAAAAGGACTTGATGCAATTCTAGATCAAAGAAGCGTTTTTTCTGGCGGTATTGATATTACAGATGAACTGATAAAAAAATTAAACAGTGTGGGACAATAATTTGGCTTAGTACTTATATAAATTCATACATAACAGGAACGTTAACATCTGAATTTTTACCAATAGAACATAGAGCCAAAATCATAACAATAATGTTTATTATTTCTAATATCGGGCAAAGAAGTATAGCTAAAAGCCAGCCTAGAATAGGTATCATACATATTAGCGATATTAAAAAGATTAGAATTTCAAAGTTTAATAAACTTTTAGATATGTTATATGAATTTTCGGAAATCTGATTTTTTAAACATAAAACCACTATAAGTGACGGAAACAAGAAGAAAAAGATTGATAAAATAATCATTCCGACGATTATAATCTTATCTGTATCATCTTTAAATAATGGTGTTATTTTCATTTTTTAGATTCCTTTTCATATCAGTTCCAGCCTACATTATTCTATAACTTTTTTGAAATAATTACAAATTTTAGTTAGAGGCAGTTTATTTTTTCTGTAATATAATAATGGTATGCAAACGTTTATTATCGGAATTATTATTTTAGTTATCGGATATTTGTTATATTCAAGATTCGTAGAAAAAGTTTTTTCTCCTGACGACAGAGACACACCTGCAGAACAGAGCTTTGACGGAGTAGATTATATTCCTATGTCAAAGAAAAGAAATGCGCTGATTCACCTTTTAAACATTGCTGGAATGGGACCAATAATTGGTGCTGTTCAGGGAATTCTGTTCGGACCTGTTGCATTTATATTAATTCCGCTGGGCTGTATATTAGCAGGCGGTGTTCACGATTATTTTGCAGGAATGCTTTCTATGCGTCATAACGGGGCTCAAATAACGGGCTTAATCAAACATTATTTAGGCGAAAATGCTTTTAAAATATTTATGGTAATTGTATCAATAATGCTACTTTTACTTGCAACAGTTTTTGTTTATACAGCTGGAGACTTGTTTGTCGAAAGATTTTTCGGGATTAAAGAATTTGTAATATCTAATCCGCTTGTTTTAGGTGTTTATCTAATAATTCTATTATATTTTATAATTGCAACTTTATTCCCTATTGATAAAATAATCGGTAAATTTTATCCTATTTTAGGATTAATGCTGATATTAGGTACGGGTATGATATTCGCAGGATTTTTTATTAAAGGAGTGAATCTTGAAAACTTAACAATACAAAACTGGAATACACATCCTCAAAATTTACCACTGATACCTATGTTCTTTATGACTGTCAGCTGCGGGTTATTATCAGGTTTTCATTCAACTCAGGCAACAATCATATCAAGAACGATAGAACAAGAAAAAGACGGCAGACTTATTTTTTACGGAATGATGTGTTTGGAATCTTTAATTGCAATGGTTTGGGCCGCAGCAGCAATGGACGTATACAGCCTTAATCTTGTACCTCAAAACATTATAGGTACTGTAAACGTAGTTAATATAATTGCTAATAAATACGTTCCGATGAATTTAGCTTGTTTGGTTACTTTAGCAATAATTATACTCCCTATAACATCCGGAGATACTGCGCTAAGAGGACTCAGAATTACAATAGCAGATGCCGTAAAAATTGAACAGAAAAAAATTATAAACCGTCTATTAATTGTTGTTCCTATAATAATCTGTGTTTTATTAATTTTATTATGGGCAAAAACAAATGCGGGAAGTTTTGGACTAATATGGCGATATTTTACGTTCTTTAATCAATTAATTGCAATTCCTGTATTATGCTGTGCAGCAATATTTTTAGCTAAAAATAATAAAAATTATTTTATTACTTTAATACCTGCATTATTTTACGTATTTATTACAATGTCGTTTATTTTCAGCGAAAAAATAGGTTTTAATTTACCTTTAAATATAGCCGAAATCATTGGTTTTGTATTAACTGCAATCACTTGTATATATTTGCATAAAATAATTAAACGCAGCTAATCAATATACTTCAAGTATTCAGAAAATAGTTTTAGTCCGGGCTCTAAATTTTCTGCGCAGAAACCGATTCTAACGTATCCTTCCATTTCCATCGTTTCTCCCGGAAGGATTGCTACTCCGCAGGCAGATTGGAATTTTCTGCAAAGCTCTCTTGATGGCATTTTTCTGTTATATTTTATTAACACAGTTGTTCCGCCTGTGGGTGCTATACAATCTACCGATAAATCTGTTTTTAACCAGTTAAGAAGAGTCATTAAACCGTTTTTTGTAATTTTAAAGTTTCGTTCTGATATCCAGTCTCTGTTTTCCAATGCAACTGATGCAAAATAATCATCTAAAATACTGACACTTATAGTATTATATTGTCTTTGATGGTTAATTTCATTTATCAAATCTTCTCTTCCTGCTATCCAACCAACTCTAAGCCCTGGAAGAGAATATGTTTTAGACATACTTCCGACAGAGATTCCTTTCTCGTACAAATCAGCAACTGATTTTGAGTATGGATTACCTACAAAATTTAGTCCTCTATAAACCTCATCAGAAAGAATCCAAACATTTTTTTTCTTGCAAAGGTTTACAATTTCTTCAAGCAAATGATTTGGAATAACAGCTCCTGTCGGATTATTAGGGTTGTTTAAACAGAGAAGTTTTGTTTTTGACGTAATTATTTTATCTAGTTCTTCAATATCCGGAAGCCAGTTGTTTTTTTCTTTCAAAAAATATAGTTTAACATTAGCCCCAAGCGACTGCGGAATTGAATAGTGCTGTTGATAGGTCGGGACAATTGAAACAACTTCATCTTGCGCTTCAAGCAGCGATAAAAATATAAGCTGATTAGCACCGATTGCACCGTGTGTTATTGTAATGTTATTTATTTCCTGATTTTCATACAAACTTTTTATTGCGTTTTTTAATCGTTCTGAACCTGTAATATCACCATAGTTAAGAGACTTTTCCATAATTTCATCAGAACATCTTCCGACAAGTTCTCTGAGCGACAAAGGTTTTATGCAAGTTGTTGTCAAATCTATTTTAGCTGATGATTCATATATATTCATCCATTCTTCAATTTTAAAAGACGCAATTTTCATAAACTTATATTATCACAAAGTAGTTATTATAATTTTATTTTACTGAAAAAGAGTAAATGATTTCTCTATCGTATATTTCATCTTTTTTAAGAATTCCTTTTTCGTCAAAACTGTCTGTATTTATTGCATTAGGATAAAATTGTGGCTCAATACATAATGCAGAACGCTTTTCATATCTTGAACGGGATTTCCCTGCCGGCTGCGATGATTTACCTAAATGATTTGCTGTATAAAATTGAAAACCCGGAAGGTTTGATTTAACGTCCAACAGGATACCTGTTTTTTCTGAATAAACATTCGCTATTTCTTTTAACGAAGCTTTATCGTAATTATCTACACAATAATTTTGATCATAACCTGAGCCTATTTTTAATTGTTCGTTTTCTTGATTTATAGAATCTTTTATTTTGTGTGGTGTTAAAAAATCAAATGGAGTGTTCTTAACATCAATAAAATTTCCTGTAGGAATTGATATTTCATTGTTTTCAGTTATTTTTGAAGAATTCGGAAGACAAACTATATGTTCTAAAATAGAATTTTCTTCAGTATTATTTTCTCCATCCAAATTAAAATATGTATGGTTTGTTAAATTCAAAAGTGTATCTTTGTCTGTTTTAGCCGAATACTTTATTTTTAAATTATTATTGTTATCAAATGTATAAATTACGGACATATCTACATTTCCGGGATATCCATTTTCCATATCTTTCTTTTTATAACTAAATTTTATTCCGTTTGATAAAATTTCTGTTTTCCAAAGTTTTACGTCTAAACCGCTTGTACCTCCGTGACAATGGGTTTTTCCGTTATCTTTATTAGTTTCCAGAGTATATGTTTTTTCGTTTATTGAAAATTTACCGTTATTTATTTTATTTGCACAAGGACCGATTGTTCCACCTGCGTGCCCAACAGGAAGTGTTTCATAAGGCGTAACACTATCATAACCTTGAGTAACATCTATTAAATTTCCGTTTTTATCAGGAATTCTTATTGCGGTAACAGTTGCCCCAAAGTCAGAAAAATCAACAGACGCACCATTTTTATTTGTTATAGTATACAAATGTGCTTCTTTATTTTGTTTTGATAGCTTGCCAAAACTCTTCTTTTCTATTGTTATACCGTCAAAGTCTGCTGATGTATCATTTTCTACCGGAATCGTTTTTATAAATGTATCTTTTTGCTGGGCTTTAAAATTAATTGTTTTAATTTTACAGCCTTCTTGAACCGTATTATTTTTGGAAAAATGAAAAACGTTTGCTATAAAATCTATAGGCATAAAAACTCCTTAAACTGATACTTGCTGAGATAAATTTTCTTTTAATGTTTTAAAGAAACTTGTTCTTTTAGGTTTGTTCGCATCCAATCTTTCTTTTATTTGTTTTGTATATCCAAGTGTAAAAAAGTCATCTAAAAAATCCCAATTAGACTTGAACGCAAAAAAGTTTCTTTTTTCTTCTTTTAAATCTAAATTATCTGCTATTTCACAACGCGTTTTGAAACTTAAACGTTTTCTTTTTCTTAACACATTTTCTGCAACATCTTCACGATTTCTTATAAAACCTTGAATTCCGCCGCCATAGACAAAAATGTTTTTCTTGTTTGACATTTTTAAATTCTCACTGTCAAAAATATGTGTAGATATCAAATGTTTATTATTTGAAAGTAGAAAAGATCTATCAAAAGTTCTTTCTATTCGATCATAAAAGAAAACTTCATCCATATCTGGAGTAATGCCTCTTTTATATTTAATCATATTTACATTATAAGGATTGCTTCCTCTCGGATTTCTTAATAATTGATATCCTTGAAGTCTTTTTATTGTGGCATAAGTTGTTGCTGCTATTTTTTGTATAAGTGTCATTTTTTTACCTTTAATACTATTTTTCTAATAATTCTTTATATTTATTTGTTAATTTTGCAATTTTTTATAAAATTAAACTTTTGATTCTATTATAGGTATTTGTGAATGATATTCTTTAAATTTTTCAATAGATTTTGGAGATATAATTCTTGTCTTTAAATATATGTCATTTTCAGAATATATGATTGCTTTAATAGGGTTGTCTTTCTCTTTTTCAAATAAATTAACCAGTTCTTCAAGTTGAATATTATCCAAATTCTTTATTACCACCCTTTGTGTTTTAACTTGAGGTATAAATAATGATTTAAAATTATTTGATGAAGATTTATAATCTGTATTTATTCTCATTTTATCCTTTTGTCTCATCACCCCAAAACTCATCATCATAATAAGCAAGTTCTAAATGTCCCAATACGACGATATCACCATTTTTCAGCCCGTGTTTTTTCAGTTCTTCAAACACTCCCATTCCTTTTAATATATTTTGAAGTCTTATTACTTGTTCTGTATTTCTTGAGTCTGTTACCTTAGCCAATCTGTTAATTTTACCGCCTTCAATAAGAAAAGCGTCTTTTGCAAATTTTGTTATTTCGAAGGCGCTATCATCATTATTAAATGCATCCAAATCTTCCTCAACTTCTATTTCAAATATCGGTTTTGGAATTTCATCAACCTTTTTGCTTATAAAATGCAGTAAATCTTTTACACCTTCTCCTGTAACAGCAGAAATAGGATATATATCAGGATTATATTTCTTAA
>Ga0247610_10009079_pt1 | contig 10055 bp, 7 predicted proteins | sample 174DNAGHGhighgp2_FD_193483 | JGI IMG/M metagenome (GOLD analysis project Ga0247610, IMG submission 193483) | Sheep rumen microbial communities from Palmerston North, Manawatu-Wanganui, New Zealand - 1742 DNA GHGhigh gp2 | ecosystem: Host-associated > Mammals > Digestive system > Stomach > Rumen ... | reverse complement strand
GCCCCACCGACCGCTACTACGTGCAGATGGTCATCGCCTGGTACATGGCGACTGCCCTCGCCAAGCAATGGGACGCGACATTCCCCTACATCAAGAATCGTAAGCTGTCACCCTGGATTCATGCGAAATCCATCCAGAAAGCCTGCGAAAGCTACCGCATCACCGACGAACAGAAGAAAATCCTTCGCGCGTTGAAATAAAAACGACTTCAATAGAGCCGAGCGGTCTCAAAAGTCCACATTTGACATTCGCCTTGTTTTAGGATATATTTAGAACCATGAAAGGATTGGTTCGGTTTTTTACTATTTCTAGCGCTGCAGTTGCATTCCTTGCAAATGGCGCCATGGCACAGACCAAGGTCGTTGTGGACCCTGGCAAAAAGTACCAGGTTTTCGAGGGCTGGGGCTCCAGTCTTTGCTGGTGGGCCGTGAAGGCGGGCGCCTGGAGCGAGGCGAACCGCAGCAAACTTCTGGGTGCGATTGCCGACCCGGACACGGGTCTCGGTTATACGATTTTCCGCTACAACATTGGCGGCGGCGACCAGCCGGGCCATAACCACCTGGACAAGGGCGACGGCGGCGCGAACGTTCCCGGCTACAAGCCTACCGAAAAGGGCGATTTCGACTGGACTGCCGACCCGTACCAGCGCACAATCGCCATTGAACTTTCCAAGCGCGTGAAGAGCCCGATTTTCGAGGCGTTCAGCAATTCGCCCCCGTGGTGGATGACCAAGAGCGGTTGCGTTTCGGGCAGTAGCGACGGTAGCGACAACCTCAAGGAAGACTATTTCGACGACTTCGCGGACTATCTCTCCGAAGTGGCGCTACATTTCAAGAAGGAATGGGGTATCACGTTCCGCACGGTGGAACCGTTCAACGAGCCGAGTGCTGGCTGGTGGAAATCTAACGGCGGGCAGGAAGGTTGCGGATTCAAGAACAACCAGACGAAGATGATTGTGGAACTCGGCAAGGCGCTTCAGAAGAAGGGCCTGTTCCCCGAGACTTCGGTGAGTGCCGCCGACGAGACAAACATCGGCGATGCCCTGAACCAGTTCAACAAGTACAGCGGCGAAGCGCTCTCTTACATGTTCCAGGTGAACACGCACAGCTATTCCGGCGGCGACAACCGCGCAAAGCTTTTCAATGCGGCGTTCGCGAAAGACAAGAAGGTGTGGCAGTCCGAAACGGGCCCGCTTCACAAGAGCGGCGACGAGAACATTGCGCTCTGGATGGCGGGCGTGATTCTTGCAGACCTGCGCGACATGAAGGCGAGTGCCTGGGTGGACTGGCAGATTGGCGACCCGGCTGAGAACTGGCGTAGCCTCGCGCTGAACCACAGCAAGCAGACTTTCAGCCCGAATGCACGTTACTATATGCATGCCGCATTCAGCCGCTACATCCGTCCGGGTTCGCGCATTATCGATAGCGACAACGGCAACACGCTCGCAGCCCTCACGCCCGAGGGAGCGCTGGTGCTTATCGTGCGCAACAGTGGCTCTAGCGACGTGAAGTATGAATTCGATCTGGGTGAATTCGTGAAGATTGGCACGAGCGCGAAGGTGGTGCGGTTCGAACTGCCGGGCAGCCTCACCAAGCAATCCGATATCGTGGTTTCGGGCAAGGCGCTTTCGATGACCGCGAAGTCCAACACGATTACCACGATGGTGATCGAAGGCGCCGAAGGTGGCGCATGCAAGCCGGATTCCATTATTCCGTATTCGAAGATCAACAATAACGAGGGCTGGTCCACCGCGACTGAGATTTCGCTTTCCAAGGGCGACTCGCTTTCGATTGGCCCGCACCCGTGGGAAGGCGGACGCTGGGTATGGAGCGGCCCGAAGGGCTTTACCTCCACGAACCGTGAAATCCACATCGGCAAGATGGACGGCACCATGAGCGGTTACTACAAAGCGGTGCACACGAACGCATCGGGCTGCGAAGGCTCCGTGACGTTCAAGGTGGTGGTGGACGATCCAGCGCACCCGTTCGTGGAACCGGATACGAGCAAGCAGGATTCTACGGGCGATTCTTCGGCGGTAGCGCTGCGCGATTTCGGAACGTGCCGTTACGAAACCTTCCGTTCCGGCGAACCTTTGCAGGTATTCGACATGCAAGGGCGTTTCCTCGGCACACTGCCGGCAGGCTCCTGGCAGGCAGAAAACATCGCAGCATCGGTCCGCCAGCATTTCAAGCAGGCGGGAACGTTCTTGATTCGTCAAGGTATACAGCTGCACCGTATCCAGGTGCATTAATCGGCACGGCGCTACCTACACCGCCTTGATTTCCTTGTTCAGGATTTTCTGGCTGCGGATTGCGACAGTCGGATGTTCGCGGTAGATGACCGCAAAAAGTTTCGTATAGGGGATTTCGCTTTCGGCGAGGTTTCGCATCGCGGCTTTCGCCATTTTTTTCCCGAGCTTGTCGAAGGCGTAGCGGTCGGCTTCGTATTCCTGGTGCCAGCAGTACAAGTGGAATACCGTGCGGAAAGGGATTGCCGCCAAGTGTAACCACAAAACCGCTTCCACAAGCGACATTCCTCGGCTCGCCAGCAGAAAGGCAAAGAGCCACACGGCAAGCAACAGCAAGGCAATCTTCGCCAAGTTCCGCAAGATGCCATGACGCAACTCCGAATGGCCTTCCTCGTGCTTTCGTACAAATTCATTCTCGACCGGTTCCCTGCGGTTCTCGGGAAGCGGCACGATATCGTTCACCAGGGGAATCAGGCGGAGTACCGCAAATACGCCACCGCGCAACTGCGAAAGCCTCCGCTCGCGAATCTCCAGAACAAGCCGAGCCACCACCTCGATCACGAGGGCGACTCCGAGTATGACCGTAGCCGAAATCATTCCGCCTTGGCCGTCTTCACGATAGATGCCAAACGACGCAACTTATCTTCGACTCGGTTCTTTTCCCATTCGGTAAATCCCCTGTCCACGGGATGCGCGTCATCGTAGTCGTCGAAAATCTTTCGGCCACGGTCGTTGTCCTTGTCGAGGCCGTGCGTCACGCGTTCGAACCAGTCCTTTTCAAGCTGGCGGTAACGCTTCAACAACTCGTCGAACGTCTCGGGAAGCACCACCGTGCGCATCACATCCTTGTTGGCATCGTTGGTCGAAAGGCGCCGCAGTTCCTTGACCGGTTGCGACTGCAAATTCGGATCGTTCACCACCAGGGTTATCACCTGTTCCAGCGCATAGCGTTCCAGGTACTCGCGGTAAATCTTGATCGCCTTCTGGCGCACGCGTTCGCGAAGGAAGTTCTCGCCAAGCCCGTCGATATGTTCCTTGGTGTAGAAATCGCGAACTTCCGTCACCTGCAGGCGCTGGTAGGCATCGTATACATAGCGCAACGTGTCGGGACTGAAAATCGTGTAGAACGAAGCCGGCACGAACCCCTTGCCACGAATGGAATACTTGTAGAGGTTACGGTCAAGCGCATAGGCGTTGTTCGCGTAATTCCAACCGGGCACAATCTCGTTCAGCCGCGGAGGGACGCCGTTCAGCTGCGGGTCACCCGGCTTGATCAGCGAGAACGGGAACTTCACGCGCTGCGGAAGTGTCGTAAGCCCCGAGGCAATCAACGTAAAGGGCGACTCGCGGTAATTCGCAGGGAACTTGACATTCACGCCAAGGCCAAAGAACATTCCCTGTCCAGGCATCACTTCCTGGTCAGGCATACGTCCGGTATGATTGCTTCCCACGTTCGCGCCGTAGCCCAGGTTGCCGCATCCGTCGGGCCAGAGCGCCGCGATCAAAAGCGAATGGTGATGCATCTGCGTCATGGGCCCCATGTACGAACTGTTCACCTCGCCTTCTTCAATGTGGCAGCACGGAGCGATAATCGACGACTTCACAATCGCCTTGCAGGCAACCGTCGTGCGGCTCATCAGCACAGAACCCTGCACCTCCGCACCCGTATGAATCGTCACGCCCATCTGCACGTTCGAGTTTTCAAGAATCACGGAATCGTACACGTGGCTCGGCTCCTCGAGCGACGAAAGCACCACCGAGTTACGAATCTTCTCGGCGCCCTCGATACGCGCATGCGCACCAATCCAGCTGTTACGAATGATGTTCGTATTGCAGATAACCGCACCCTTACCGACAATGCCGAAAGAAAGGGCCGTCTCCTCTCGGTACGCCTTGAGCTGGTCCGCAAACGCAGCCGCGACATCGGGCTCCGGCTTGTGGAAAAGCTGCAGGTCCACCAGCTCCGTATTGATTTCCGGGAACACGAGAACACTGCGACCGCCCATCTCGTTACCCACGTGCATCGCGTTGCCGACCATGTAGCTGATCTTTCCGCTGCTCACGATTGAGCCCACGTTCTGCACCACCGAACTGCTGCGCACCAGAATGTTGCTGAGCATCGCCACCTTGTGGACAAGGGCGTTCTCCACGAGACAGTTATGCACCAGGCTGTCGTAAATCCCCGTCGGGAAAGACACGTCACCCGGCAACAGGAGCGTCCCGAAAAAGCGCGGCAAGTAAACCTCGCCCATGAACGAGCTCCGAATAATGCGGTTCGGGTCGAAGTCGTTTTCGACCATGACCTTCGCCCACGACTCGGAACGGTTGCCGTTCCTTTCGAGAACCTGAATCTCGGCCTCGGTCAATGGACGGTATTTGGACATTGACGCCCGGATCGTCTTGAAATTTTCGACGGAGGACGCCAAAACACTATTCTTGAGCACTTTTTTCAATTTGAGCAAGCGTTGCATGGTCAAAAAATAGACTAATTTTGTGCTGCGATGAAGCAAGAACTCTTCAAATTGATTAGAAAGCACCACTTTAATATTTCTATCTACACCGAAGACATATTCGAAAGGCGGTGCCAGGAAGAAATTATCCGCAGCGACGAGGACAAAAGCTCCTTCGTCTATCTGGAATTCGACTTCTCGGCCATCGAAAATATCCTGAAGGACAGAGACACCTGCATCCAGTTCTGGGACGTATTCCTCACCGCACTGAACAAGAACAGCCGCGGGAGCGACATCCTCGGTTTCCTCGAGAACGGCTCGGGCCTCGGCATGCTGCTGCTCGACTCCAAGATCGAAGGCTGGATCCGCATCCGCGGAAGACTCCTCCAGACCGCCAACGACATGGACTTCAAGGGCCTCTCGAACGTGCTCTCCGCCATCGTCAAGCCCATCGTCTACCCTGCCTGCGTAAGCGACGCACAGGACATCAACGCCATTACTTCCGTTTCGCAGGAATTCGCTCCCGCACCCGGCAGCGAAGCTTCCGCATAAACTAAATGGTCCAGAAAGTTCTCGTCATCGGGTCCGTCTATCCGCGTTTTCACGAAGACGCCGAAGTCCCTTGGCTACGCACTTCCATTGCGCACCTTAAAAAGGCAGGCCTCGACATCCAGGTTCTCGCCCCCGCATACAAGGGCCTCAAGAGCCACGAAATCGACGGCATCAAGGTGAACCGTTTCCGCTATGCGCCCGCCAACTGGGAAATGCTCACGCACGAAGAAGGCGCACCCAGCAAGATGGCAAGCAAGCCCTGGCTGCAACTCCTGGCGATTCCCTACATCATCAGCGGATTCTTCAAGTGCATCAAGATCTGTCGCAAATTCAAGCCCGACATCATCCATGCGCATTGGCCCTTCCCGCACGCCTACATCGCCCTCGGTGCCGCCAAGCTGTTCAGAATCCCGCTGGTCCTCAATTTCCACGGGGCGGAACTCCTGCTCATCCGCAAGAAAAAGTGGGTGAAGCCGCTCCTGAAATTCGCCATCGGCCAGGCGCAAGCCGTATTCGCCAATTCAAGCTTTACCGCAAGCAAAATCAAGGCCCTCCGCAATGTCGATGTGGAATGGAGCCCGTACGGCACGACACTTCCTTGTCTTCCCCGCGAAGGCGGGGACCTCCCTTTACCGCACCCGATAAACGGTAAGTTCAAGATCCTCTTTGTCGGTCGCCACATTGAACGCAAGGGCATCCGCTACCTCATCGAGGCCGCCAAGTACCTGCCGCGCGACCAGTTCGAAATCCGCATCGTCGGCGTCGGCGACCTCACCGAAGAACTAAAGAAACTCGCTTCGGAGTCTGCAACTCCGAATTCTGCAGAAATCATCTTCACCGGCAAGCTTTCGCCCGAAGCGCTCGCGAACGAATACAGGACCGCTAACGTCTTCACGCTCCCGGCGATTGTCGACAGCAAGGGCGACACCGAAGGCCTCGGCGTCGTACTCATCGAGGCCATGGAACTCGGCCTCCCCATCGTCGCAAGCAACGTGGGCGGCATCCCCGATGTCGTCGTGGACGGCGTCTCGGGAATCCTCGTCCCCGAAAAAGATCCGCAGGCCCTCGCAAGCGCCTACAAGCGCCTCGCCGCCGAGCCCGAACTTGTCAAGCAGCTGCTCGCCGGCTCCCGTAAGCGCATCGCCGAATGCTTCACCTGGGACGGCATCATCGAGCGCCAAATCGCCGTCTACAACAAGCTCGCGAAATAATCAAGTAATTATTGATTTATCTATAATGAACAATGCCTTATTCCGGCATTATATTTTCGTGCGGCTTGAACTTAATAATCCAGATTTCTGAATCGGAGCCGAAACGCACCGGAGGACCCCAGCAATCGAAGCCGGAACTCACGAGCCAAAAGACGCCGCCAAGCGCCCCCTTGCCGTAAGCGACCTTCCATACGTAATTGATAATGAAAGTCACCGGGAAGAACTGGCCATCGTGCGTATGTCCCGAAAGCGCCATATCTGGAAGCCTGCCGACATGCCCCTTCTCGATTCCCTTGGGCTGATGGTCCAGCAAAATCCAGGGGCGATGCACAATCGTCGTATCGTAGGCCACAACGGCCGCCGTTGAATCACCGATTGAATCCTTGGTAGCCTCAGCGGCCATCGAATCCTGCGGAATTTCAGTCAACCGGAGCGAATCCGGAATCAGCTCCGCAAGCGGGCGACGAAGTACATCGCGGCCGCGCGCGACCATGTAGTCGGTGCGCCCCGTAAAGCACGCCTTCCCGATACACGCCGTGGAATCGTCCAGCACCACAAAACCCACCTTGCGCATCCAATCATTCGGATTGGAGCCCGCGCGTTCCTGCATCGATTCGTGATTCCCGTTGACGGCCACCGCTGCGACCTTCGCCTTCGACGTCAGCATCTTGAACAAACTATCGTATCCCCAGGCATCGAGCTGCTCCATGGACACATCGGCCAGGTCACCACCGAACAGCAGATAGTCAGGCTTAATAGAATCCATCTGCGCAATAAAGCGCTGCAGCTTTTCCGCCTTGAACAGCGGATCCACGTGAATGTCGCTAAAGAAAACCGCCGTGAACCCTTCCGTATACTGTGAAGGCAAGTCCACCGTCAGGTCCATCATCTTGTAGTCATCGTTGTGCGGCACGCCATAAGCGAATATCGCAAGCGCAACTCCCACCGTAACGCCCAGGAGCCCGCGACTCACGCGACGGACAAAATGCCTGCTCAAGTGGTGCGGCTGCGTAAAGTAATAACCGATACGGTAAAGCGTCCAGGGAATATAGAACAAAAGCGCATTGGCAAGCCACACCGCAAAGAACGCGACGGCAACGCACCCCGCCCATGTATCGCGGAAAGCCATCGACAAGAACAGCAGCACCAGCACCGACAGGGCAATAATCTGCCCCGCCTTCCCCTTGGCAAGGGTACTCAAGTTGACATAGACCAGGGCCAGCGCCGCAAGCAATACGAACAGAAAAACGACCATAGTAGATTGCAATATATAATTTTCTTACGCTGTCTATTCTTCAGGGTGCGCCTGCGCACACTAGATGCGAGTTTCCGCGCGTTCCTTCAATTCCAGGTAGAACTTGCTCTTGGCGGTCATATAGTACGGATACACCCACAGCGCCGCAATACCGAACGTAAAGGATACCAGCAGCCACCAGGCCCAGAAACGGGCCTGCAGGCAGAAAAATTCCCAGCGGTGCCCGTACATCATTTCCTTGCTCGCGGTAATGGCCTGCAGCGGAGAGTATTCGGGATGTTCGACAAGGATCAATTCCGTCATCGTATAGGAATACGCCTTCATGATGCCCGGAACGATCAGGAGCAGGAACCATAGCACGAGCATGATGTATTGAGCGATTTCCGTAATCACGATCCTCAGGAAAAATTCTATGTGGCGGTATCCCAGGAACAACCGTGCATAAGAAGGCTCAACCTTTCGCGCCAAATCCAAATAGCAAGCGACAAGGCCAATCCACAGGACCCATGTAAACGGCGTGCAGAAAATTTCCCAGGCGTTGTAAAGCACGGAGTCCTCTTCCATAAAGAATTGCGGGATAGAAAGAACCATCACGACCGCGAGGAACAATATCAAGGTCATGGCGCCGTAAAGCCAGCGACCGCTCATCGCGTTCCAGGCAAATTCCTTGATTTCCCCATTGTTTATGGCACGACTGCGGTTCATTTCCGCCAACAACTGATTTTCTTCGTTTTCCATATAAAAATCCTTCTTATAAAGCCGTTACGGCAAAACATAATAAATTAAAAATCAAATCATCTCCCAAAATAGGCAATTTATCATCTATTTCCAATTTTATGTTGTTTGAACAGGGCAAATAAATTATTTTATCCTGCGAAGTTAAACGGAGTGTCACAAAGGGTTAGGATGGTGCATTTTTGTCATAAAGTATTTGCGGTACAGGTTATTTTAGCCGCACTGTTCGCTGCGGGCTGTTATGACCATACCTACGACTATTCCGATTACGAGGATCACGATTCCAGCAGGGGGAGCATCCCCCACGATTCATCGGGAATTTTCACAGCCCTGTCGGGAAAATTCTCGCTAGAGGAACCGTTCACTCCCAAATCGATCACCATCACTGCACTCAAGCAGAACCTCGAAGAAGCCGAAGTCATAGAAGCGACCATCAGCAGGAACGACTCTCTCGGCTACACCTTCACCTCCGATTCCAGCGAGTACCCCACCACCTTCGCGAAGCTCACATTCACCTGCACGCGCAGCGACTCGCCCGATACAAAGGAGCTGACATTCGAGGAATATGTCGACTTTGAACGCTACCACACTCCCACCATCAACCTGCTCGGAGCGCTAGAAAGCAACCGCGTCAAGGACCTAGTTCAAAATGACGGCTTTTACCTGGGCAACGCGAAGAAAAAGGCCTCGCGAGAAATCTTCAAGATGCTCGGCATGGAATGGCAAGGGGGCATCGATTTCGAATCCGACAGCATCAAGTTCGGGGCGCTTCGGCTGATGCCCTATCTGCTCGCAGGTTCAGACAATTCCGACTCGGCGTTCGCCGCGACATTCAAGAAGATGACGGAGGCGGTGGAACGCAACACGTTCGGCAGCGAATTCTTCGACAGCCTCAAGATTGCCGACGAGGTACTCGCTAATCGCTATGCGGATGTCATCGAGACAGACAGCACGAGTTTCGTCTTCCTTTCAAACTTATGGAAAGACAGCTACGGCCTTTCGGCATGCGACAGCCTCGGAAAACAGGCCAAAATCGCAACGGAACAAAGCAAACTGAAGCAGCAACAATTTGTCTGCGACATGCGCAAAGATTCCATCCTGTTCTGGAAGCCGATGGATTCCCTGGATTTGGCTTTTGGTCCCTGCTATCACGGCTACACGGACGTCGCCCAGACAGGAGACACCGTATACGCCTGCTCCGACAAGGCCATGACCTGGATTCCGGCCGACGACATAACGGCAATCAAGTTCCTGTTTGGCGAATGCAACGACACCATGCGCAACAAAGCGCGCATCTATCACGATCATTTGTTCAAGTGCCACGGCTACGGCTTTTCTATCCGATGGACAGACACCATCCCCCTCGTCACCCAGGAGCAGGATGAATTCAATGCTTATTTCTACCACGAACACGGCGACTGCACCGAGGAAAACGAAAAGGAAAAGGTCATATTCAGGGACGAGTATTACCAGTGTCAAGACGGCAAGTGGGAAGACATCTCCGAGATCGATTACTTCGGGGGCGATTCCTGCACAACGGGAGATTCACTCAAGATTTCTTCGCATTACTACCTCTGCAAAGAAAACAAGTGGCACTCTGTAGG
>Ga0247610_10009076_pt1 | contig 10057 bp, 9 predicted proteins | sample 174DNAGHGhighgp2_FD_193483 | JGI IMG/M metagenome (GOLD analysis project Ga0247610, IMG submission 193483) | Sheep rumen microbial communities from Palmerston North, Manawatu-Wanganui, New Zealand - 1742 DNA GHGhigh gp2 | ecosystem: Host-associated > Mammals > Digestive system > Stomach > Rumen ... | reverse complement strand
AGAATTAGTAAAATCGTATGTATTACCTCCATAACTAATCTAACAAGTATCTGGAGTAACATTAGTATTACCTTTTTTAGGTGATACAGTAATTGTTACATTCTTAGTTTCTCCTGTACGTTCTAAGAAATTTGGATTTATAGAAATAGTAACTTTAAAAGGATTTTGTATATCAAATAATTCTTCTCTTGTTATATAGTCTCCTAATTCATCTTTAGTTACAAATTCATCTGAAACAAAATCTTCTAAAACTTCTTCTAAACTATTTTGTAATTCCTACGATGTTATATATCCAGAATCATTAATAAATTCAGATAGTTTGGTAGGTTTATTTTTAATAAATGCTTTAGAATTATTATCTGATTCATTCCAATCAGACTAAACTTGTTCTTTAGAATTTACCTACTACTAAACAGAATTAATCTAATTATTTAATTCAGTCTCCTTTGCATTTATTTCCTCTTTATTATAGTAACTAGATTGAAGATCTAAATCGTTAATAAATTCAGATAATTTTGTAGGAACATCTGTTAAATCTGTATATTTCTTACTGAAAAGTTCAGATTTATCTGCTTTAGTTCTAAATAAATTGTTAATGAGTTCGGTAAGCTGGTCTCTTCCCAGCTTACCTTCTCTCATTATTTTATAAACTGTTCCACTATCAACTAATTTTGTAGAATTTTCCTTAGGTACATCATCAAATAAAAGAATATTCTACATTACTAAATTTTTTTCCTATTCTGTAGCATATTCAGATAAGAAATTATCTGTAATCAAATATTCTGCTACTTTTTTAGGAATACTAATATCAGAAGTATCAACATATGGAACTTCTCCTTCAGAAGAAGGATTACATAATAATTTGTCGTGATTAATATACTACTCTATATTTGTCATAATTATCCATAAATTATAGCCGTTCCAGCGGCAAATCCGTAGTAATACTAAGAATCATAACTTGAATTATCCTATTTATATTTTTCTGGAATATCTGAATTTGTTAAGTTTCCAGCAACATAATCCTTTCTTATATGGGATAGTTGATCAATACTATTTATGAATAATTCAAGATTTGATATGTTTCTTCCTGTAGATCCTCCTTGAACAATATCATAAAACATTTTTTGAACAGATCCAATTCTTGTTATATTAGCTAAGTTTGTTATAAACATCTAGTCTATAGACGTTATACTATCATCAAGAAATGCTTCGTCTCCATTTATAAAACCTAAGAATTGGAAAGGAATATTGACAGAACTATTTTTAAATAATCCAGATATATTATCAATAAAATGATTTATGAATGTAGTAGGACTTATAATATATACATCATTATTTAGTGAATCTTTTACAACATTTTTAATAGTATAACTATATCCTGGAGCAGAAGTTGCACTATTTGATCTATTATTACAAAACATTTCTTTAATGGATGTTAATTCTACAATAGGAGAAAGTGTTTCTTCAGTCATCCACTTATTACTTCCATTTTCTATGTCATAAAGTACATCAGATGTTTTAAACATTCCTTCTAAACTCTTTAATTTAGTTAATTGTGAAGTTTCACTAGTTCCGAATAAATTATTAGGAATTCCTTTATGTAAACTAGTAGTCCCATTAAACATATATGTAACATTACTTAAATTTACACAATCTTGTAATAATCCTTTACTAGATGAATATTCAAGTTCTCTTAAATATTTATTTTCACTAAACATATAAGAAGTATTGCTAACATTATTTCTACATATATCAAAATAATTTGCAGGAAGAATAACATTACTATTATTTATAATACAACTATGATACATATAGCTTAAATTTCCAGAACTAGACGAATTTAAACTAGGAAGATTCTTTAATATAGAAGAACCGTAGAACATTGCATAATATTCTGAACAAGCTGATGGTAATATTATATCAACAAAATATCTATCAGCATCACTATATACATATTCAGGATCATTATTATATTTATATAATGTACATGATCTAAACATTTCATAACAAGAAGTTATAACATTTGATAAATTAAAGGTAGTTACTGAAGAGTCTACAAATAATGTACTTCCTTTGAATAATTGTCTACAATTAGAAGATAATTTTGATAAAATAGATGTATTTCCAGAAGAAATTAACATCACTTCTCTATTTTCAAATGCTCCTCTAATAGTACTAGTTCCAGGAATACTATATCTGGCATCATTATTAGATACTATATTAGGAACAATACTATCTATATTTATAAATATTCGTTTATAACTTTTATTTGTCCCATTTGATAATCCAAATAATCCGCAAATATTTATATTATGAACATTACTATGGAAAGTTAATCCTGTACAATAAACATTATATATTCCTTCAAAACATCCTGCGACATTTGTTAATTTTGAATTATTTATCCAAATATTATTAATATCTAAATTTATATCTTCCGTATCATTTTCTGAATTTTTAACACTAAATTTTCTCAATGTTCCTCCAAAACAAGCTCCGCAATTAGTAAGATTTGTTAACTATGAAAATACATTTGTGTCTATAATCTGAACATTTGTATTATAAAATATTCCTAAAATATTAGTTAATGCTGGAGCTATAGTCTATGAATCTTCAATATGATTTTGTGGAAAGAATTCTTTATTAACAGTATTATTTAATATAATGCTTTGTCCTAATGTATCTGTATATGTTGGAAGATTTGATCCAACAAAAGTTATCTAACTCCCATAAAACATTCCTAAAGCAGAATTTAAATTATATGCATTTCTAATTATTTCATAATTAATTGTTATTCCATTAGAAAACGCACTTAACATTCTATCAGTAGTAGTAACACTTTGAGGTATCTATCCAGTTATTCTTATAGTATTTGTCACACTTGTAATATTAGTTGGATCATTATTAGAATATCTAATAGGTCTAAACATTTCTGTTAAAGTTTTTACAACATTATTTCCTTGGAATAAAGTTGTTAAATTTACTTCCTAGTTTGATGTTAACTATGTACATTTACAAGCAGATGTAAAATTAATAACCTTTGTACATTTTCTTATAATATTATAAATATTGTTATAACCAATTTTATTTGCTCCAGAAAAAGCATAAATAGCAGAAGTAACAGCATAGTCAGTCTAATCACCATCACTTGTTTTTGTTGTATCAATATTTATTGTTGGAAGTATTTCAAGATTTTTACAGGCTGTAAATAAATAATCTATACTATATCTTAAATTTAATGTTCCTGTAACTGAAATTAAATTCAAACAGTTGTAAAATAATTCTTTTCCTGTACCTTCCCAAGATATATTTGTTATACGCTATACTTTTGTATCTCTAAAATTAAAAGGAGTAGATGTTACTGTACCATTAGTATTTTTTGTATATGTTTTATATAAATTTCCTATTCCAGTAGTAAAAATACTAGGACTTGCATTAAATATTGTATTATCACTTCCTAATGACTAAATTGGAGAATTTTGTATATTAAATACCTACAAATGCTAGAATGAGTTATTATCTGTTAATTCCAAATGCTATAATCCCTAACATGAATTAAAATTAAGATTTTCTATATTTGAACTTATGGCATTTATATTTAATGTAGAATTAGAGAATATTGTTCCTTGGAAATTTAATTTTTTAAAGTTTAAATTACTTCCTGAGAAATTTATTCCAGCTAATGGAATTCCAGAGAAGTCAAACTCTGTAATATTTATCCCATCCTAAAACTCTATAATTCCTTCAAATTTAGCTCCAGTAAAGTTTATAGATGTTAATTCTTCGACATTAGAGAATGTTACGTTTTGTTTAAATGTACAGTTCTATAAATTAAGGGTTTTTAGCTTAATTAAATTACTAAAATATACTTGTCCGTTTATCGTACTTCCAGATAAATCAATATCTTCAACTAAACAATTATTATTAAATGTAAGTGAATCAAGTGTTACATTTTTTGCATTTAATGTTTTTAATTGTGATGGAACTGTAAGAGTTCTTACTCCAGAATCATTTATTGTTAATGTTTTTAGATTTGGTAAATTATTTCCAACTACACTTGTTATAGAATTAAGTCTAGTATTTCCAGAGACATCTAATGAAAGAAGCTATTCAAATGCAGCATTACCATTTAATAATGTTACATATTTAAATAGATTAATGTCTAAGACGGAATTCTAATTAACCATTAAAGTAACAAAAGTAGCACCTCCAGATCCAGTTGAGAAATTAATTTGATCCAGCACAAACTATACATTTTGTCCTCCAGACTAATATTGTTGTATTACATATTGTGGAGAATTTAATTTTAAATAATATGAAATATTACTAACAAGAGAATATGTAGCAGAATCCTATGCTGAAAAATATGAATCGCAAAATGCAAATCTTCTTCGTATCCAATTTTTAAACTTAATCCATCTATTTCCATAAGCTAAATACTAATCAGAAATATTAGCAAGATATTTATTTACAAAATCCTAGTTATATTGATTAATTCCTAATTTATTTATAAGTAACTCTTCACATAAATTTATTATAGATTCAGCATTATAATTTAATTGAGCTTTTAATAAACTATAAAAAGTATTAATTTCAGATTTATAATTTTTATAAAAATTAATCCATAATTTTGAATTATTTGAACTATAATGATACCTATCGTAATCTTCTGTACCATATCTTATAGTGGATTTATCAGTAAGATTTAATTCTACAAGTTGTTCCTATGTATATAAAGGACTATAGTTTAAACTAAATTCAGGTTTAATTTCAACAAAAGGAGCAATATTATCATTTCCTGCATTATCAAGTCCAGTCTAACTATCTAAGTCATAAGGTCTGGGATACCAGATACCTGTATCTCCCCAAGTATCAAACATTGCATTTTTACCTAAATTATCTGTTTGCCCAAATACCATAAGTTGTATAAAATATAGCATACAATATTTTAAATCAAAATGTTGTACAAACTACTCTTTGTAAACACTTTCATCAAGACTATCTGAATTATTAACCCAAGCCCACATTTTATATATTTTTTTAAAATGATCTAGACTCAATATTTTATTTACATGTGAATTCTTTTCTTTATACATATCAGAGTCTGGGTATCTATATTCAAGACCCTAAGATAAGAAATTACACCATTGTACATATGGTAACTATATTAATGCTTCATTTATTGGTAAATTTCCAATAGAAGATTTTGCTTCATTAAAATCATTCTATATTTCCTATTCTAATAAATTTCCGTTAGAATCTAAATAAGATTTTAGAGAATTTATAGCTATTTCAGAAGCTCCGTTATTATATTTAAGTAATATTTCATTTGGAATTATAAATCTTCCAGATGCTCCTGTATTATTATCATTTGAAGTTCCTTCTAATGATAAACAACTTAAATGTTGTCCATTTTCATCTATTTCGAATCCCAGAGAATTTCCAGTTTTATCTACGTTTAACATAAACGAACCTATATTAGTAAAATAATCACTAAAGTTAGAAGCCTAATCACTTATTTCTAGAACAATTGGAAAACCTACTATAGCATCTAAATTTCCATTTCTAGCAGAAGGGCTACCTTCTATATTACTAGTACTAATAAGATTCTATATTATATTATTATAATAAATACAAGTAGGAGTGTTATTTAAATGTGATGAATCCATATAATCACATTTTGCTGTATATGTGTATTCATTATAATATCTATCTTCCTCTGAAGTATAATTTAATTTTTCAACAAATTTTGGATTAAAATGTTCTATCTAATCATTCTAATTCATTTTCCAAAATGTAAATTTAAAATTAGGAACCGAATATTGTAATGTACTTGTACCTTGTGTATGTACTTCAATTATCGATCCACTAAGAATATCGTCTCCTTGTTCATCAAACCACTATCCATAACATAATACTGCGTATTCTTTTTGAGCAGGTTTTTTAATATTTACACTTTGTCTAAATAATGTAGCATCGCTTTCTATTGGAGAATTTTCTTCAGTATATGTATTATCATATTCTCCCATAGTATTCTACTTATCAGCTCCAATACTTCCAAAGGTTGTTGTATGTTTTATTGGATCTTCTCCATGACTTTCTTTATAAGCATTTATAAGATTAAAGTATTGTTCGTTCAGAACTTGATCTGTAATCTTTCTTAATTTTAATACAGGAAGATTATCTGGTTCTGAAAAATTAGTTTTATGTGATTTATAATTATTATATATTATAGAAATACTCTAATCTGTATTTGGATAAATTCCATCTACTCCATTTATTTTATGATAAAGGAAACATTTTTGTATTAAAATACTATTAGATAAAGTTATAGTTAATAACTTAGAAGGATCATATTGAAGAAGTACTCCAGCTTTCTCACTTATTGGAATATTTTTAACAACCATTCCGTTTATATAAATTGCGTGGTACTTAGCTATTTTATTTTCTGCATTTCTTACTATTGTTTCTTCAAGATTTACTCCTAATCCAATTTGTATCCATTCATTTAATGGAGTATCTGTTTTTATTCCCTAACAATAAATATCATCTTCTGTAATATATCCTATTTCTACATTTCCATAATTTATTGTTAAATACTTTATATTTCTATTATTTGATTGATTTATTTTGCAATATAAATCAAGTATAAAAGAACTAGAATGTACTTCAGAAGATACAGGGGTATTTATTATTTTAGTATATTTACCATCTTCTATGATATTATAATCTTCAGAAGTCGGATCTATTATTTTTTCTAACGATATTGTATTTTCATCAGGTTGAAAATAGTTCTAAACTGGAACTTCTATTATATTTCCTAACTCTTCATCAAAGGTTCCAGTTGTTTCAACATTGTTATATCTAAAACTAAAATTAGCTTTTAATCTAGCATTATTTTTTACAGTTTTTGGAATAACTTTTAAAGAATATCTTCTATAAGCCTGAATAGTTACAGTATCGAAAGTAAAATCAGAATCTTCTCCTTCTGAAAATACAACACTTACATTTTCAACTCCACTCTAAAGCTAAAAAGTATAATATGCAGGAATAGACAAATAATAATTACTAAATGTAGATTCTGGAACTAATTCCAAAGATGTAATATCAAGTAATGTAAATAAAGATTTTACTTTGTACTACTAGTTTATTCCAGAATTTGTTTCTTCTGTATATTTTATTATAGAATATAATGTTTTTCCATTATATTTATCTAACTCAGATGTATTAGGTAAATAGTAATAATTATTACCCAAATAGCTATCAGCCTATGTATTAGGATTACTATATGGAGTAAGTAATATAGATGTTTCTGTTATTTCCTAAGAATCTGATAAGTATAAACCCTGAACATTAAATGAATTATCTCTTGTTTTAATACCACATATGAAATATCTTTCGGCAACCGAATATTTATTTTTTATCTAGATTGTATTTAAATTCGCTAAATTATATGAAATTGATATACCTCCATATCTAATAACATATTCTATATATTCGTCATTGTCTCTTGTTGTAGCATATGCTCCAGATGAATCAAGAATTTTTATCCTATATGTATATATACCAGATGTAGAAGGATTATTTAAAACATATGTATTTGTTCCTTTACCTATATTTGTAAATTCTCCTAAGAATATTTCAGTGGTTCCGACTATCTAATATATAAAACCTTTAGAAATAGTAGCTCTTCCTTCTATTTTATATTGAAACTAAATAGATTCTCCTTCTTCTTTTACTAATTCTTGTTCTCCAACAGGAGTTATTGTTAAATTAAAGCTTTCTACTTTTTCTTCTGGATATCCTGTTAGATTGTTTGTTTTCCACTAATATTCAACTACTTTTCCAAATTGATCAATTATTCCTATAGTAAGTCCTTGAGCTCTATATCTTAAAGGAATTTTTTCACAAGCAACATCTAATGCTGACTTATTAGATGTTGCTTCATACGGTCCATAAAAAGCATCAAGGTCTGCATGTGCCTTTGTTGTCTATATTATATCTGTTCCTAACTTCATAGTTTAAATATTAAAATTGCATTTGCATCTGAATCATCTAAAGGACTAAATCCATTTTGTTTAATTATAACAATATTTTCAATATTTGAATCTATTATTTCAAAATCTTCAATTATAGATTGATTGTATTGATCTAATATATCGATATAATCAGTAATAGAAGATTTTCCTGCTTGTTTTGGTAGTATTATATATTGATCTGATTGTCCCTACCAATTACTCCATCCTTCTAAATTTCCAAACTATATTTGTATAGTAAAAGAATTATCAAATATGGGTTCTTGTAATGGAATGGATGTTGTTAACTTATATTTATAAGAATCTTTCCATTTCGCGTAAAGTATTATATTATCTGTAGGAGTATATCTTCCTGTATATTTAGTTCCATTATATTGAGGATTATCATACCATCCATCGAAAGTTTTTGTATTATCAATCCAAGTTGGAACTGGAAGTTGTATAGAATATTCTTCTGTTACAGTCTAAGGATCTAATAAGTTACCTCCAACAGTATTAAATCTAACAATAAATGTACTTGGTATATAATTACTAGCTACCCATTTTGCAAGAATTAAATTACTATCGAAGTTTGCTCCATTTCTTAACCACTATAAATAAGATTCATTTGAAGCAAAAGCATAATACATTTTATCTATTTTTGCAACAAATCCTACTTTAGTATCTAATTTATTATTAAGTTCTTCTACAATATCATTAACCTCAGCAATTTTATTATCAATAGTAATATTAACTTGAGATACAGCATTTTCTACTGTATTATTAAGTTCATCTCTCGTAATTATATTCTATATTGTATCATATATTCCAAGATTAATGAGTACCTAATCTTTTTCTTCCTAAGTTTCAAATTCAGATAAGAAATTATTATGTCTTAAGAAGTAATCTTCTTCTAAGTCTGTAGCATACATTTTCTTTGCTACATTATATCCACAACTATTCATAAATATTAAAGATATTTCTTCTAATATAAGTTCAATGTCTGGTTGTATTCCACATTCTAACTATTTTACTACTTTTTGAAAATCGTATATTATTTTATTTTTTAATTTACACCAATCTTTTTCATTAGTGTTAGGAAGTAAAGGGCCACAATCGGTATGAACTTGTTGTGGACAATCCTAAATTTTAAATTCTATAGGTTCTCGAGAAATTTCTCTACATCCACAATTAGTTAACATTGACACCCACAATTAGAATATTCGTCGTCACATAGCCCATTACATCCAACTATGCTTTCTAATAATCTTTCTGCTTCTTCAAACTATTCTTGTTCAGCCATATATAAAATAGTATTTAATGCTGACCAAACTAAATCTCTTAAATAAATATCTTCTCTATTTACTCCAGATATATTACATTTAATACCCTATCTTTCATCTAAAACTTTTTGAGCTAATTTAGCATAACAAGCTCTTAATTTACATACCTAAAAATAATAGTAATAAGTAATATCTATATTTGTTAGTGTATGATTTAACTAAACTAATTCTTCTATAGTGGTTTCTCTTATTTCATTAATAAGTTTTCCAGGTTCTTTATAATAGAATTTTTTATCTGAATAAAAAGCTATTCCTTTTTTTATAAAATCCTATCTTTCTACAAGTGTCATCTCATTATATTGTTCTTCGATAGTTTTAAAATTAGGAAATCTTTCTTTAGATAAATCATTTCTTTTTATCTTCAACTTACACAAAGTATAAAATCCATCCTATCCTATATTAAACTAAACTTTCTATTCTACAAATTCTCTAATGATTGTCTAGCTTTGTGTAGTTCCATTAGCCTTATTCAATTGTAATATATACACGTAAACATAGGGATATAAAAATTCTTCATTTACTACAATAGTATTACAGTTTTTATCAGATATAATTTTATCGTAAATCATATATTTTTAACTTCATCGTTATAAGGGTTTCCGTCATTTAACTACATAAGCTCAATCTAAGTTCTCTTAGTATCATTCTCAGCCTAAGATTCTTTAAATGTTCTTTCGGTCTTAGCTTTATAATCATCAA
>Ga0247610_10009075_pt1 | contig 10057 bp, 6 predicted proteins | sample 174DNAGHGhighgp2_FD_193483 | JGI IMG/M metagenome (GOLD analysis project Ga0247610, IMG submission 193483) | Sheep rumen microbial communities from Palmerston North, Manawatu-Wanganui, New Zealand - 1742 DNA GHGhigh gp2 | ecosystem: Host-associated > Mammals > Digestive system > Stomach > Rumen ... | reverse complement strand
CGTCACAGCAGGTTGTACCTGCTCCGCCTCATTGGGGCTGACTATCAGCAGATCCACACGCTCACGGATGAAACTGTCAATCTGGGCACACTGCAACTCGTTGCTGCCGTAAGCTATACGGCGCGAGAGCGTCATATCCGGATGCAGCAGCAACTCACGCCCCATTTCATAGTTCATCTTCTGCCGCCATGCATCATCCAGACACTGGCTTACACCAATGCGATACTGCGGTGTACGCGAGTTACAACCTGTCATTAACAGGCATAACATCACGATGCTAACAATGATGTTTCTCATAATGCAACATTTTTCTTACCCGCTATGGGCACGAATAACTTCATTTTCCGGCGGCAAAGGTACTGCTTTTTTTTGATATACGCAAGCACGCAGGTCATTTTTTTAAGAATTATTCAATATTCGCTTGTTTCTTGCATAAAAAAATGCTAAATGGCTATTATGAACCTCGGACGCTACGTAGTGGTAACGATGTGGTAACGTAAATGGACTTATTTTGGGTGGATGTCGGATGGTTTCCTAGCTAATGGACGCTGTTTATTTAAAAATGCATTTTTCCATAAAATAAATTCCATAAAGTGGAAAAATATTTGCATATATTAAAAAAAAGCAGTACCTTTGTAGCCGATTTTAATATGCGATAGTGTGGCTATACGAAAAAAAATAGCAACCTTTGTACTTTGTACATGGTCTCTTTGTACCTTTGGACAGGTGTCGAACGCAGGACGTTCGGTTTTCTCTTTCATGAGTCTGCCGGCTTCCTCGCGCTTGAACGCATTGGGAGGCACCAACGTCAGCCTCAGCGACGGAGACATTTCCATGGGTATGTGCAACCCTGCGCTGCTACACGCTAACAGCCACATGACTTTGCAACTCAACTACTCATATTATCTGCCCGGCACTATGTTCGGCTCTGTGCTCTACGGACATAACTTCGGACGCTCGCACGTCGAGAAACCGTTCGAAGGAGACGGAGAACCCGACAAACCCAATTATTTTGCCGTCGGACTTCATTACCTTGACTACGGCAGGATGAAATACGCGGACAACGAGGGACATCTGACCGGAGGGGGGTTCGGAGCAAGAGACATCCTCATTGATGTGATGTACGCACGCCAACTGGGGCGCTTGTTCAAAGTGGGGGTGACACTCAAACCCGTATATAGCATCTATGAGAGTTATTCTTCTTTCGCTATCGGTGCCGATATAGGAGGACATTTCCAGACTCCGGATTCAACCTTCCAAATGGGATTGGTGCTGCAGAATATAGGTTGGCAAATCAAAGGTTTCTACTCCGAAGAAGGAGGCTCTAACCATGAGATGTTGCCTCTTAACCTGCAATTAGGACTTACCTATAGGGTGAAACATGCTCCCCTGCGCTTCCATCTGCAAATACACAACATGCAAACATGGTATCTTAACTACGAATGGACCAGCCTTGACAAAAGTCCGACCACGGGAGACATTGTGTCACACGACATCAAATGGTACGACATGATGTTCCGCCACACTATCTGGAGTATTGAAATAGTCCCAAAGAGCGAGAAATTCTATATTGCTCTGAGTTACAACCACCGTCGGAGAGCGGAATTGCAACTCGCTGACCAAAAATCCCTTGCAGGGTTTGCTCTCGGTGCGGGAGTTAAAATCAAACAGGCACGTGTGGGATTCGCTATCAGCCAAATGACCAAATCCAATTTCTCTTACCAAGTAGGACTTACCCTGGATATCAACTCGCTACTTAAGTAATCGTTCGTTAGATAAGAAGCAAATGACAAAATGGTAAATGACAAAATGGTAAATAAGATTATTGTCGCCATTGACGGCTATTCCTCTTGCGGTAAATCCACCATCGCAAAAGCCCTTGCCAAACACGCAGGATACACCTATGTTGATACCGGCGCCATGTACCGCGCAATTGCGTTGTACACTCTCCTAAACGGTCTTGAAGACGAAGCGGCTATTATTGCTGCTCTGCCGGATATCAAGGTCGGCTTTGTGCTGGTTAACGGAGCACAGCACGCCACGCTCAACGGAGAAGACATCGAAGCACAAATACGTACCCTCGAAGTCGGCAACAGAGCCAGCCGGATTTCACAAATCAAAGAGGTGCGTGCTTTTCTTGTGGCACAGCAACAGGCGATGGGCACAGAAAAAGGCATCGTCATGGATGGACGGGACATTGGCACGGTCGTCTTCCCGAATGCCGAACTCAAACTGTTCCTTACCGCCAGTCCCGAAGTGCGCGCACAACGACGTTTCGATGAACTCGTCGCCAAAGGGGAGAAGCCGGATTATGCTGCTGTTCTTGCGGATGTCAACGACCGCGACTACCGCGACACACACCGCGCAGAATCGCCGCTCCGACAAGCCGAGGATGCTATTGTCGTGGATAATAGCAACCTCACTCCTGACGAACAGATGCAAGTCATTATCCGGCTGTTCGAAGAGAAAAAAAAGGACTCCATGCACCAATAAATGGTACTTGGTAAATGATAAAATAGCCAATGTCAATCACGATTGACGAACATAGCGGTTTCTGCTTTGGCGTGACACGCGCCATCAAAGCAGCAGAGAGCGAGCTCCAAAACGGAACTCTCTATTGCTTGGGAGACATCGTGCATAACGGTCAGGAAGTAGCACGGCTGGAGTTGAAAGGACTGACAACCATTGACTACGATGACCTGCGCACGCTGCCGCCGCATTCACGAGTTCTGCTCCGAGCACACGGTGAACCGCCTTCCACCTATTGGATTGCGCAGCAACGAGGCATTGAGATTATTGATGCCACTTGTCCGGTCGTCAAGAAACTGCAAGACCGGATTCGAAACTGCTACGAGCAACACAAAAACGACGAAGCGTTCCCCCCTCAAATCGTTATCTACGGCAAACCCGGACACGCGGAAGTCATCGGTTTGCAGGGGCAGACAAATAATACCGCGGTGGTAATCGAGCATCCGGAACAAATGGATTGTCTTGATTTTACAAGACCCATCTATCTCTTCTCGCAGACTACAAAAAGTGTAGAGGGTTTTAATACGCTGGTAGAGGCAATCAAGGCACAAATAATAAATCACAAATCACAAATTGCACTGGAAGTGCACGACACTATCTGCCGAAACGTTAGCAACCGTGTCGCACAACTGCAAGAATTCGCACGCGCAAATGACATCGTGTTTTTCGTCGGTGGTATCAAGTCTTCCAACGCGCGCGTACTATATAATCATTGTAAAGTAGCGAACGGGAACACCTTCTTTGTCAGCAACGCCGACAACATTGAAGATTTGAAATTTGAAATCATAAACCATAAATCAACAAATCCCGACCTAAAGATCGGTATTTGCGGAGCCACCAGTACACCTCTTTGGCTTATGGAAAAATGTAAAGAAAGGATTGAACATGAATAATCACATCAACATCATTGGAGTGCTGACCTCGGGAGGCGACGCTCCGGGCATGAATGCCGCCATTCGCGCCGTGACACGTGCAGCGATCAGTCAGGGTATTCGGGTTAAAGCCATCTATCGCGGTTACAAAGGACTCATAGACGGAGAAATAAAAGAATTCTCTTCGCAAGACGTATCCGGCATTATACAGCGCGGAGGCACGATTATCAAATCTGCACGTTGTACGGAGTTCCAGACACCCGAAGGACGCCGCAAGGCATACCAGACCATTCTCAAAGAACAGATTGACGCACTCATCGTCATAGGCGGTGATGGCACTTTCACAGGAGGTCGTCTCTTCGCACAAGAGTATGACATCCCTGTCATCGGGCTGCCGGGTACAATAGACAACGATCTATGGGGCACGGATGCCACCATCGGATATGACACTTCTCTCAGCACAATCACAGAGTGTATTGACAAACTGCGCGACACCGCCACTTCGCATGAGCGGGTTTTCCTTGTGGAGGTCATGGGACGGTACGCCGGATTCCTCACGCTGAATGCGGCTATTGCCGGAGGATGTGAGGCGGCGATTATTCCCGAACGCGCTTCGGTTAAGGAACAGATTGAAGATGCTATCGGAAACGGCAGACGCAAATCCAAAAACTCTTCTATCGTGCTCGTGCAGGAGCATGCTGTAGAAGGTGGAGCTGCCACGGTGGCACAAATGATTGAAAAAGTGCATCCTGAGTATTCCACTCGCGTCACCGTTCTCGGACATCTGCAACGAGGAGGAAGTCCTACGGCATATGACCGTATTCTGGCGTCACGCTTGGGCGTTGCGGCTATCCAAGCGCTCTTGGACGGACAGCGAAATGTGATGATTGGCATTCAGAACGATGACATCGTACTCGTCCCGCTCTCCAAAGCAATCCATCAGAAAAAGGACATCAAGGAAGATTCTTGGGAGGCGTTGCAGACTTTGAGTATATAGTTTCTATTTCTGTCTAGTGCGTATAGTGAGACTATTGAGCATAGTGCGTCTATCTCCTATACTCCATTCCTCAAAAAAAAACAATCAGCAGGGCAATCTCCCCGCTGATTGTTTTCTTTCTCTTTCTACGCTTATCTTATCTCACGCTTGTCAGTTTCTTGATTTTTGCGTTCAGTTTGTCGCACTTCATCAACTCTTCCAACTTCAGGTGCATCCTGTAGTTCCAGAAATGACGGGGGTTTGCCGGCACGTTGATGCGGTCAGCAAACTGGTCTTTGAGACGCACGTCGCCATCTATAGCAAGCCAGTCCTGCAACGGAAGTATCGTCCACATTGCCGGACTATACATATGCTGATTGATGATGAACTCTGCTATCTCCGGACTCATTTCCTTCGGCGCGTCACCCCACCAACCCATCTGCTCGTTGTAGAAACGCTGGGTTACGGCGCGGTCCTCTTCCCACCATGCGCGCAGCGGATTCATGTCGTGCGTGCCGGTCGTGCATACGCTCTGATACGGTGCGTCGGCCGGATGAGCGAACTTAACAGTCGGATCCTTCGGCATACGCTGGATCTCCAGACTCAGGATCTGCAACTCATGCATTACATCGGGTACACAAGCAGGCACCATTCCAAGATCCTCGCCGCAGCACAACATATGGGTGGAATGAATCAGAGTAGGCAGTTTGCGCATCGCCGAGTCACGCCAGAACTGGGTATGACGACGGAAGAAATAATCATTGTAGATGCGCATCAGCACCTCTTTCTGGTCGCTGTATAGTTCATTGAACGAATGGCTCTGGTAAATCGAAATACGCGGATGGAGCCATCCTGGGCGCCGTTGGTCTTCTACCATCAGCACTTCGCAATGCAGGTAAATCAAACCGTTGCAGATATTCTTTACTGCCTCAGCACTCAAACCACTGGCTTTCAGTTGTTTCTCATCTCCCAACAAACGGTCTGCCCACTCTTGTACTTTCGCTTGGGTGTCAAACTCAGGACGGAACCAATAGACGTAATTGTCCCGTGTCAGAAGAGCATTTTTCTTTGCCCACTCGGTATCGAAACCAAGCACGTCACCCAAGAAGTTACTGCGGATATATGGTTTGGTCATACGATCCCAGTCAAGACATACGCCCTGCGCACAAAGGTCATCATAACTGTACGGAAGCGCCGGAACGAAATGTCCGCACAAACCCCATACATCGCTCTTGCGCATCTGCCAGATACGGAAGAAACCGAGGATATGATCCACACGATAGGCATCGAAATAATCCTGCATCTTCTGGAAACGCTGACGCCACCAGCCGAAACCGTCCTTCGCCATCTCGTCCCAGTTATAGGTCGGGAAGCCCCAGTTCTGACCGCTAATGGAGAAATCATCGGGGGGAGCACCGGCACTCGCATCCAGATTGAAGAGTTCGGGATAAACAGCGGCATCCACGGAGTCCGGAGAAATGCCGATAGGTATATCTCCCTTCATCGCTACGCCTATCGAATGCGCATAAGCCACGGCGTCTGCCAGCTGCTTGTCGGCATGGAATTGTAGGAACTTGTAGTAGTCCTTCGGCTGCTTGTCACGCTTGCTCAAGAATGCAGCATACGGCTCCAGCCAAACCTTGTTCTTTTCCTCAAAAGCTTTGTATTCCTCACTGCCGAATAACGAATCTTTGTCCTGCTTGTACAATGCTTTGAAGAATACTGTCTTCGCGTCATACACGTTCTGATAATCTGCTATCTTCAGTGCATTCAATTCCGCCTTCTTCGCCTCATATTTCTTCTTCTGCGCCGGCGTCAGACGACCCATCTTCTCGATATTGATATATATCGGATGCAATGCAAACACGCTCACTGCGTTGTATGGATAACTGTCTAAGTTATTGTGTCTCAATGTAGTATCATTAATCGGCAATGTTTGTATCATCTGCTGACCTGTAGCCGCAGCCCAGTCTGCCATCTTTTTCAGGTCTTGGAACTCACCTATTCCGAAACCTTCATCCGTACGAAGAGAGAATACCGGCACTGCCACACCCGAACCTTTCCAACGAGGCTGAGTGCGACGGAAACCGCGGTCATTCTGGCAGATTATCTGACCATTCTCTACTCCCCATATCTGACGGTTCTCTCCCCACTCCATATCCACCATGGCACCGGTCTTAAGATCATAAACGAGGTATTTGTATTCCACGATATCTTGTCCTTTGACCATAATGTCGGCACGCCACAGCGGAAACTCGGCATCGCTCATGACTAACTTGTTTTCCACATTCCAGTTTCCCAATTCCGGACAATTGCCCACGATTGCCACACCTTGTGTCGGCAGAATCTGCGGAAGATCTATCGAGAAGCGGATATTACCTTTGGCGGCTTTGGCTTTCATCGGATTATGACGGGCAAACAGCGATTTCAGGAACACCGTTGTATAGAACGAATCTTCATAAGTACTGGCCTGCCATGCGTCACGCACTACCAAACGATCCTTTGTACTTTGTACTTTGTCACTTGGTAACTTCAATGTTCTCGGCTCACCTGCCTCATAAAGGAAACGGCCGTCCTGCAAACGGATCGCATACTTGTACTGAATAACACCGGCAAAATCACTCACCGGCACATTGACTGACCAGAAATCAGTGCCCTGGCAATTAAGCAACAGCGGCGACTTCTCTGACCATCCTAAAATCGATTCCTGCGTCTCTATAACGCACAGACTCTGCCCATATTCGGCACGATAATGAATCTGAAAATTAATGTTCATGATATTATTGTGTTTTTATTCGTTCTCTCTTATTCCGATATACCGCTATTACAGTGTTTCGAAAATCGCTTGCAAATTTACTGCTTTTTTTGCAATTATACAAACTTTTGCTCACTTTTTTCAAAAAAAAGCCAAATTAAGCATGGCAGTAGCGTATTTATACCCCATAGGAGCACACCTGCCAGCGCTGCATTGACAGTTCCGAACACTACTATGGCCCAAGCGCCGCGGATTCCGGTTTCTGCTATCGGCACATTCGGAGTTATCGTCACGAAAAGATAATAAACGAACAATTGCCAAATAACTAATGGGAAATTAGAAATAGCTCCTAACGCCCACAAAACCAGCGCCAATTGTATGCACCAGCATGTCAATCTCACCATACTCTGCCCCACACTCTTGATAACCAGCTTATGCGACACCACCGCCCAGCGCCTCAGCAAACGCGGGGAAAACCATAACACCGCTATCAGCAATACAAGTAACACTCCTACAAGAATACGGTAGTGCCCGTTGTCCATTGTCCATTGCCAGGTGTCTATTAGCATTGCTACAACACCTGCTGCCACTATCGCTACTGTCATCGTCGCACTTCCCACAGCTCCCATCGCCAGCACTTTTGCCATCACGCTCTTTGTACTTTGTACTTTGCCCCTTTGTACTTCCAGCACTCCCCTCGCGGGATATTCACCAAGCCGCCAAGGCGTAATCAATCCCGCTAACTTGCTATAATACACCTGTCTATGCGCCTCTCTGAATGAAAGTCCTCCATCCTTTAATTCTCTCACTCCTTCATTCATTAAAGAATACCACCGCCATGCCTCTATAGTCATATTCACCGGCATCAACGCCACGCATATGACGATAGCCAGCCACTGCTGCCATCCCATCCCGCGCAGGCTCTCACTTAGTGCAGCATAATCGTCATACGTCGCTAATTTCCACACCAGATAAACACAGGCTGCTATAGCAACAATCCACTCGATGATATGATATAGTCTCTTGGGGGGCATTGACTAATTTCGCCGTTTTAAACTATCTTTGGGGTTTTAACTTAATTAAATCGCTGCAAAAGTACAAAAAAAACACGAATTACGCAAATTTTCAATTTTCAATTTTCAATTTTCAATTATTTTTTGTACTTTTGTGCCGTGAAACGACGATTACGAATCATATTGGTCTTTTTATTCTTTCTCCTTTCCCGGAATGGATGGGCTGGAGATAGGACTTCTTTCTCCTTGGACGAAATCATACTGGACATCTACAATGCCGTCACAGAAATAAGCGAAACCGATTTTGAACAATTGCAGTCAGATTTGTATGCGTTGCACGAATCACCCATTGATCTGAACAACACCTCCGACGAAGAGCTGACGCAATTATATTTCCTTTCTCCGCGCCAGATAGATGATATCCTCATGTACGCGGATAAACATCCGTTTCAGGAATTGTATGAATTGCGAATGATTCCTTCTCTGGAAGACTACGAAATACGGGATCTGCTGCCTTTCGTCAAAATCACACAGCAAACGACAGACATAACCAACACCATCTACCCAAAAGAAGTTTTTGCACATGCGAAACATGAAATCATCACACGTCTTGACGCACGTAATATTGAAAACTTCGAAGGAACTGACCCTGTGTATTTTCACACACGCTATCGTTTTGATTATCAACGAAAAGTTATTTTTGGAGCACAACTTCGCCGTCCGACTGGAGGCCTTGCTGCTGACCTGCAATACGGGGCTTATCTTCAGCTTCGCGACATCACTCCGCATCTCCATACGCTTGTGGCCGGCAATTATCAGGCATCGTTCGGACAGGGACTCGTTCTTGCTTCGGTCTTCCATGCCGGCAAATCCATGTATGTCCAGTCGGTCGGACAAAACATTGAAGGACTACGTTACTACTCGTCTGTGGATGGGGAAGGACTTCACGGGGCGGGGGCCACGTTCAGATGGGAATGGGGCAAAGCCACACGGCTGGATGCTACTGCTCTCTACTCCATGAAACGCGCTAACGATTCCACTTGGCATCATCTTGTAGGAGCCAATCTCTCTCTCCGCCATAAACGCCTGCATTTCCAACTTACGGCGTTGGAGAATATCTATACCGATTCTATCCGCCCATACCGCGACGCCGCATATAACCGCCATTACTTCCGCGGACGCAACCAAGCCGTGCTTGGCGCCTCTTTCCGATATAACCACGGCTGGTTCGATGCCTTTGGAGAAGTAGCCACGGCACAAAATCATCAAATCACAAATGACCAATCACCAATCATAAATGAAAAATGGGGCATAGGCGTCCTCGCAGGAAGCCGTTTCTATCCGACAAGCGGGATTTCTCTTATCGCCCTTTACCGCTATTACTCGCCATTTTTCGACAACGTCCTTGGCTATGCTTTCTCGGAGACCTCACGCATCGGAGATGAGAATGGAGGGTATCTCGCATTTGACATCACCCGCCTTGCTCACTGGCGCTTTTCCGGTTATGCAGATGTGTTCCGTTTCAGCGGTCCCAAATACGGCATTCCGCAATACCCTTCCCTCGGCTACGATGCCATGTTTGAATTAAAGTATAATCGGAATCACGAGATTACGGAATCACTGCATCACGCTTATTGGCTCAGCCTGCGTTCGCGAGCGAAAAAGAAAGGAGATTTATCTACTTTTTCGCTACGCGCACAATTTGACTGGCACTCCGGACCTTGGTCTCTCCGGACTACAGCAGATGCGAATCTCATCCCCAATCGTAATAACGATAGCACGTCCACCCGTAATAACGTCTCCTACGGAGCAAGTATTGCACAGGATTTCGCGTTGGACTTCTCTCAACTCTCATCGTTCAACGCTAAACCACCTTTAACGCTTAAGTTAAGGGTTCAAGGATTCGATGCCC
>Ga0247610_10009071_pt1 | contig 10059 bp, 5 predicted proteins | sample 174DNAGHGhighgp2_FD_193483 | JGI IMG/M metagenome (GOLD analysis project Ga0247610, IMG submission 193483) | Sheep rumen microbial communities from Palmerston North, Manawatu-Wanganui, New Zealand - 1742 DNA GHGhigh gp2 | ecosystem: Host-associated > Mammals > Digestive system > Stomach > Rumen ... | reverse complement strand
AAGAAAACAAGAATATAAAAAACGAGATAATAAAGAAAAATATGGCAAATAAAGAACCAGGATATGTTTATATTCTCACTAATCCAAGCTTTAGGGAGGATTGGGTGAAAATTGGGAAAAGCAGTCGTCCTGTAGATGTGAGAAGCAAGGAATTGGATAATACAGCCGTTCCTCTGCCTTTCGAGATTTTCGCCACAATGAAGACGGCGAAGTATAACGAGGTGGAGAAACTGGTACATAAAACCATTGACCGTCTCACCGATTTGCGTATCCGACAGAACCGTGAGTTCTTTAATGTTGCTCCACTAATGGCTCTCGACATTTTCCGCGATATAGCAATGACGATAGATGATGCAGAAGTAACCCTATATGAAGACAACAAGCCAATAGTGGAAAGCGGATGCAAGGAACCACAGAAACGAGAGGTGAAACGTCCTCGTTTCAAGTTCTCTATGTGTGGCATTAAGATTGGCGAACAAGTCACTTTCGATCCAACGGGTCTTGTTGTAAAGGTTGCCTCAGATGACAGCGTCGAGTACGAGGGACGCATATATAAACTCTCTCCCTTCGTTGGTACCTTCATGCCAGAGGAACATCGAAATGCCTCTGGTGCCTATCAGGGTGCCAAGTATTTCTCCTATAATGGGAGAGTACTGGATGAGATAAGAAAAGAAAAAGAATGTATCGAATAACTAAGATAGTACATTATGATTACAAAAGATAATTTTGCCGCCCTTTTATTACATCCGAATTTTGGTTTCACGAAAAGGGGGAATATATATAAGAAAGAGTATTTTCAAGGCGCAAGTATTGAAGTAAACACCGATACTCAGAAAATTACATATTCTCCAGTAGATTCTCTTTTCAAAGAAGGCGAATTCCCCACAAAAGACAAGCCGGCTAATGGTTTTGTAATTCATAGGGATACGACATTAAATTTTAGTGCAAATGAAAATTTTGTCTGTTTGGTTTGTACCCATCTTTTGCTTAAAAAGGGATACGAGCCAAAGCATATAGTCTTTGAACCCGCATTTAAAGTAGGCCACGTAAATAAGCCTTCATATGGCGACATACTTGTTTTTGACAAAGAATACAATCCGCTTGTTTTGATAGAAAACAAAACATTTGGAACAGAATTCAGCAAAGAATGGAACTTGATGCAGAAAGATGGAGGACAGCTTTTCAGCTACCTTGGTCCACTCGTTAATGTTATGGGGCGATGCCAGAATCTTGTTCTTTTTGCTGCCGATTTTGACGAAAAGGAAGTCCTTCTCAAAAACCACATTATCACTCTAAAGGATAATGAAAAACGTCTCAAAGAGTTGGATAATGCAAAGTCATTTGCAGATGCCCAAGGAAAATATTATGAAGTTTGGGATCAGACATACGGAAAGTCATTCGAGACCAAAGGCCTTTTTGAAGACGACATCGAGGCCTATTCTGTTGGAAAACTCAAATATACGATAAATGATTTGAAGGGGTTGTCTCATGCAGAGATACGCCCTATATACCATGAGTTTGCAACGATATTGAGAAATCATGCAATCACCGATTTCGAACATTCGTTTTATATCCTTATCGATCTGTTCCTCTGTAAGATTACCGACGAGCTCAACAACCCCGATGACCTTCAGTTCTATTACAAGGGTATTGCCCGTGACACCCCCAAGGAATACTGCAATCGTTTGTTGAAACTCTACCAGTTGGGAAAGCAGCAGCTCTTTAATGTGGAGGTGGTGAATAAAGACGAGGAGGACATCAAGCAGATTTTTGAGGATACCAATCGCTCCCTAAAAAATGGACTATTTGCAGGCATCAAGGAACTATTTGAAGAAATGAAGTTCTACAATATCAAGAAGTTCAACTTCATTGATGTGGAGAATCGGGAAGAGTTTGAAATGAACTTTCAGATTCTGATCAAGATAGCGGCTCTTATACAGGATATCAACTTGAGTTCAAGCGAAACAAACCATTTCTTCGGTGACCTGTTTGAAGGTCTACTATCAAAGAACGTACACCAGACGGAAGGACAGTTCTTTACGCCACTTCCAATAGTCAACTTCATCATCAATTCTTTACCTCAGTTCCCTAATACTGACAAGGTGAAGGTGTTGGATTATGCTTGTGGAGCTGGCCATTTCCTGACCGAGTTCGTAAAGCATTACCCCAAGGCTAAGATTTACGGAATAGAGAAAAGCCAGACATTGAGCCAAGTTGCAAAAATTGCCACAATCATTAATGGCAGTCAGGACTCTCGCATCATCTTTAAGGACTCGCTGAGTCATATAAACACGATGGATGTACGCTACCAGGGGTTTGACAAAGAGTCTTTTGACTGTATTATTGCGAATCCACCATATAGCGTTAAAGGGTTCTTGAATACGATGGAGCAAAAAGATCGTGACCAATTTGAACTTGCTAAGACTGTCGAAGAAAAAGCGTTCTCTACAAATAGGTCGATTGAGTGTTTCTTTGTAGAACGTGCACAACATTTTTTGAAGAAAGATGGTCTAATGGGCATCGTTCTTCCAAGTTCGCTGTTGAGCAACGAAAATATTTATACCAAAACCCGTGAGATCATTTTCGCGAACTTCAACATTCTGGCAATTGCTGTTATGAACAGTCGCACGTTTGGGTCAACAGGAACAAACACCGTTATTCTTTTTGCCCAAAAGGTAAAGAAAAACTCGGAAGGACTTCTCCATACTTTTTTAGACAAAAAGGATTACACCCAATATACAACCAGTAGCGCAATTGATTCCTATATTAAGAAACAGGGTTATCCCAAAGATGAGTATTTTGCGTTTATGCAAGACAATGTTCTTGGAGACAACCTTAAAGAAACAAATGTGTTCAAAGACTATGCCGCAAACTTTAAGAAGAGCAGCATAAGCAAAAGTATCCAAAAAGAATGGTTTGCCAAATCTAGTTACTATTTGGAAGGACTAAAGGAAAGCTCAAAGGAATACAAGAAGCAGTTTGCTCTTTTCTTGTCGAGTGATGACTACAAGCAACTAGAAGAAGCTGAATATAAAAGACAATTCGTAGCCTTTGCAAAAGACATTGAATGCAAAAAGCTTAATGTTTTCATTCAGACAGCAAACAATATCGTTGCCATTTTGCAGTCCCCACCCGAGAAGATCGGAAACAAGAGCAATAAAGCCGAGGTGGTCAAATTCTTGGGTTATGACTGGAGCAATCGCAAGGGCGATGAAGGCATTAAGTACCTGACAAGTAAAGTTCAGGAAACCGAAACTTCGGATGACGATGATGATAAAGATACTGAAATCGTTCAGGCCATCAATTCCATCAAATACATTGAAACGGCTCTTTACAATCCTAGCGACGATAATGACGTTACAAAATTCTCATACGCACTGAGGAAACATATTACAGACAGTTGTAACAAATTTTCTTTTGGTGTAAAAGTAAACGGCCGTGTCCAGCCAATATTAGATGACACAAAAGGACTATTGCAATATGCAAGATTGACCGACTTAATAAAATTTGATAGAACAGCCTTTAATTTAGTGTTAAAGACGGAAATAGAAAGGGAGGCACTAAAAGTAACATTTAAATGGCCATTAAAAGTATTTTCAGAAATAGCTTCTGCTATTGAAACAGGCTCTCGTCCAACAGGAGGAGTTGGAAATATAACAAGTGGAGTGTTGTCATTAGGTGGAGAACACATTGACAATAGTAGTGGATTTCTCAATCTTTCTGAGCCCAAATACGTTCCAATTGAATTTTACGAAAGGGCTGATAGGGGAAAACTTCAGAAGGGAGATTTGCTGATTTGCAAAGACGGGGCGATGACAGGTAAAGTTGCCATTGTCAGAGATGAGTTAGAAGGACAAAAAGCGATGATAAATGAGCATGTCTTTATTATACGGTGTGAAAATGAAATCACACAGAACTATTTGTTCTTCTTCCTATATTCTCCATTCGGGCAGGATTTGTTAAGGTCGAATATCACAGGCTCAGCACAAGGTGGATTAAACAGATCTAACCTTACAAAAATCAATGTACCTTATCCACCAGATTCTATTCAAGAAAAAGTCGTAGCTGAATGTCAGAAAATTGATGCAGAGGCGCAAGATGCAAAAGAAAAAATTGCTGAGCTGAAAGAAGACATTAACGAGATTGTATCTGGCATAAAAGGCAAAACGACAAAACTTGGTACTATCGCTCAATTTAAGAATGGACTGAATTACAAAAAGTCAACACAAGGTATAACTATTAATATTGTAGGGGTTGCTGATTTTAAGGAAAACAAATCACCTGATTGGGATAGAGTACAAAGTATTAAAATCAACGAACATATTGATGACTCCTTCCTCCTGCACAAGAATGATCTTGTGACAGTAAGGTCTAACGGTTCAAGAGAATTAGTTGGACGCTTTATGCTTATTGATAAGGAGCCCGAAGACCGAACTACTTTTTCCGGTTTCTCAATAAGAGTACGCATTGTGTCCGACGAAGTGAATAGCGAGTTCCTTTATTACCTACTGACTTCCGCAAATATCAGACAACGTCTTACAACGGGAAGTAATGGTGCCAATATAAAAAGTCTCAACCAGGATTTGTTATCAAATCTTGAAATACCGCTTCCCTCACTATCAGAGCAAAAGAATGTTATCGATAAAATTGGAGCAATTGAAAGCCAGATAGCATCCCTCAAAGCCATCTGTGACGAAGCTGTTGATCGCAAAAAGGCAGTTTTACATCGAGAACTAATTGAAGACGACAAGCAGGAAAGTACTATCGAGACTGTTGAAATTGACACAGAGAAAGACGAAGCCAAGGCGATTATTCTCCCTGAATATCGCGAAGGATGCATTCCCCTTTATACATTACGTGCAGCCTGTGGCTATTTTGAGGATGGAGAAGTTCCCGAAGAAGAGGGCTGGGTGGATGCTTCTAATAATGGTTTTACTCCCGACCCAAAGCGTCATTTCGTGATTCATGCTAAAGGCAATTCTATGTTGCCAAAGATAAAGGATGGCGACCTCTGCGTATTTGAGTGGTACAGAGCAGGTTCACGCAATGGCGAGATAGTACTTACCCAAAGTAGCGAGTTCGATTCCGAATATGGTGGCAAATATACCATCAAGAAATACCATAGCGAGAAAGTGGTGACAGAAGAAGGCTGGCAGCATAGCAAAGTGGAGTTGATTCCGTTGAACAAAGACTTTGATGTGATTGAGCTCGACGAAGAAACTGAATATAGAACTATTGGCATTTTGAAATGTGTTTTATCTAACGAATAAGTATTAGATTAATTATATGGAGAAATATTATGCTTACTTAGACGAATGTGGAGGTTATGGCTTTAATGATTCTGTATTGGAGCAGGAAAGAATGTTTATTGTTGCTGCTGCCATAATAAAAGAATCAGATATCGAAGTCGTCAATTCAGCTTTAAGTAGTATCAGTCAAGAAGATTTTGGTGGACAAGAAATAAAGTCAAATCGAATAAAAGGGAACCATTCGAGAAGAATTCGCGTTTTAAACAAAGTGATCAAGCTACCATTTAACATTGTATGTCTTGTTGTTGACAAACGCGAAATACTTTCCGCTCATGGCGTTAGAAGAAGTAAAAAGTATTTCTACGAATTTTTGAATCAGCTTATTTATAATGAACTTCGCGGAGCTTATCCTTTCTTACGAATAGTTACTGATGAAGTTGGGAACCCTGAATTTGCAGAAGAATTTGCAAAATATGTCAGATCACATCGAAAACCTGTAACTCTTTTTGATAATGAAGAATTTGATGTAGTAAACAGCAAATATGTTAATGCTGTTCAGCTAGCCGATCTTATTGCAGGAACATTATCTTATGTTTATGAAGACTCAAAAAGGAATGCTGTTCCAGAGGATATTGATTATCTGAAGATGCTTGAGAAAAAAATACTACGAACAAAATTCTTCCCTAAAAGCTATGATGAGTTACTATTTGAGCATCCTGAAGGAGACAACAATTACAATCAGCAAATTGCTAATATCTCTTATAGGAAAGCCGAACAATTTATCGTAAATCATTCTCGATCTACTGACGATTATGTACGACGACAGGTTTTTACTTTGAAATACCTGTTGTTCAGATTTAAATACAATTCTTTAAGACGATATATTTCAACTAAAGAGCTAATGAGTGCATTGGTTAGGGCTGATTATGGGCATATATCAGAACAAGCATTTCGCAGTAAAGTAATAGGTTCCTTACGCGATAAAGGCGTTATTATCTCGAGTTCTCCAAAAGGATACAAATTACCTTCATCTGAAAAAGAGATTTTTGATTATTACCAACATGTAAGTGGAGTTGTTTTACCAATGATACACCGACTAAATTTGTGTAATGAATCATTGCGGTTAGGTTCAAATAATGCCCTAAACTATCTATCAAACAATGAATTTAAAGGCTTGCAAATTATCGTTGATGCGATGAAACAAAATGACCACAAATTGGAGATTAGCGAACAATAGTCAAAAACATCATGACAATAGTATGCAATAGCATAAGCAACTAAAACGTTATAGAATATATGGCACTTACAATAGATGAACTGAAGGAACTGATACAAACTGACGAGCATCGTCAGTTGGAACTGAAGAAAACCACGGGTGAGCTGAAGGATGGTATGCATACTGCCTGTGCTTTCTTGAATACGGAAGGTGGATGGCTTATCTTCGGTGTTGCTCCAAAATCATTGAAGATTCTGGGGCAACAAGTTACTGACAATACTCAACAAGAGATTGCCCAGGCTCTGAGTTACATGGAGCCACAGGTTGATGTGAGGGTAGAGTATATTGATGTTCCTGATCGCCCAAACAACAAAGTGATTGCCATGCACTTTGAAGGATGGGCATGGGGTATGGTGCCTTATACTTATCATGGTTGTCCTTACTACAAAGTGGAGAGCACAACGAAGGAGATGCCACGCGACATGTATGAAGAGCGGTTGCGCAGAAGTAAGCCAGATATGTTTGCATGGGAAAGGCAACCATCGGAGTTTACGGATATCAGTTCATTGGACGAGAAACTGATACGTGGTGTTGTGCGTCTTGGTGTGGAAAGAGGAAGACTGTCTGATTTGGCTCTCACAGAACCCATTGAGGATGTGTTAGGGAAATGGAAACTTACCACAGGTCCCCAACCTCTAAACGCAGCCACAGCACTCTTTACAAAAGAAACTGGCATGTACACGCAGTTCACAATGCGTCTAGCCCGTTTCCAAGGAATAGACAAGAATGAGTTTATAGACAACCAGCGAGTGGAAGGAAATATCTTTGTACTACTCAATGAGGCTATGAACTTCTTCCGCAAGCACCTGAATATGCATGGGAAGATAGTCGGACTGGTACGTGATGAATATCTGGAGGTTCCTGCCGAGGCTCTGCGTGAAGTGGTCTTGAATGCCCTTTGCCATCGTCAGTATGAACGCTATAACCTGACTATAGGTATTGCCATCTATGATGATCGTATCGAAATAGAGAATCCTGGCATTCTGCCTCCACAGATTACACCAGAGAACATCCTTCAACCACATATCTCTTATCCATATAATCCGCTTATAGCTAATGTGCTATATAGTACAACCTATATTGAGAACTGGGGCTCGGGGGTGAAGCGCATCATGGAGGCTTGCCAAAAGAGAGGTGTAGCAGCGCCAACATGGACAGTCAATGGTGGCTTTGTTGTAGTGATATTTAAGAGACCCGTAAAGGGTGATACTCAAGGTGTCCCTCAAGGTGTCCCTCAAGGTGTCCCTCAAGATGTCCCTCAAGATAATGAACTTGATGATTGGATAGAGAAACAGATCCGAAATAACCCTCAAATCTCAACAGAAGATTTGGCCAAATTGAGTAATCGAAGTTCAAAAACTATCAAGCGTCATATTGCCAAAATGCCATATATCCGTTATGTAGGTAGCGGTTATAGTGGTCATTGGGAGATTGTGGAATGACAGAATCATCAGGGACTGCAGGATCTCAGGGACAAGCGCTTTGATTCGCAAGAAGGAGGCTGAAAGTACTACGGATTTACGGACTCACGGATATAAGGATTCACGGAAATAAGGACAGAATAAAAACGTTATAGAAATATATGAGTATAGAAGAGATACGAGCATTGCTCAACGACATTGAGAGCGACAGGGTGGAACGCACGATTTCCACTACCAATACGGATAAGTTCGGACAGACAATCTGTGCTTTCGCCAACGATTTGCCTGACCACAAGCAAGCCGGCTTTCTGTTCTTGGGTGTTAAGGACGATGGCGAGGTGCAGGGTCTTGACGTAACGGATGAGTTGCTGAAGAATGTGGCTGCTATCCGTACTGACGGCAATATACAGCCTCAGCCTTCGATGACAGTAGAGAAGGTGGCAATGCCCGAGGGCGACATCGTGATGATACGGGTGGAACCATCGGTGTTTCCTCCTGTCAAGTATAAAGGCCGCATCTGGATAAGGATTGGCCCTCGCAAGGGAGTGGCCAACGAGGACGATGAGCGTATCTTGCTGGAAAAGCGCCGGACGAACGTGACGGCTTTTGATGCGTCGCCCTGTCTGAATGCGACTATCGATGACATGGACTTACAGAAGTTCAAGCATTACTTCCTGCCTAAGGCGATGACGGACGATGAGATTGAGGAAGACCGTAAGGAGGGACGTACCGTCAAGCATCAACTGTCGTCATTTGGATTCTTCGACATGAAGTACGAATGCCCTACGAATGCCGGTATACTGTTCTTTGCCAAGAACCTGCGCAGATTTATCCCTGGGGCGTATATCCAGTATGTGCGCTTTGCGGGCAAAGACCGTGCTGGCGACATTATGACCGAGCATGAGTTTAAGGGGAACCTGTGTACCACGCTGGAGGAACTGGATACGTTTGTGGAAACCACGATTGCCAATCGCCGCCCGATACCCGTCAGCTCTACACGCGAAGACCCGTTTGTGGACTATCCCTACTGGGCCACTCGTGAGTTGCTGATGAACGCCATCTGCCATCGCGACTATACCAGCAACGGCCCCATTCAGTTCTATCAGTACGATGACCGTATAGAGATAATGAATCACGGAGGACTGTATGGTAAAGCCAACGAACAGAACTTCCCCAAGGTGAACGATTATCGTAATATCGTTGTGGCTGAGGCAATGAAGGTACTGGGCTTTGTGAATCGTCATAGCAGGGGCGTACAGAGGGTGCAGAAAGAACTGAAGGCCAACGAGAACGGCGAGGCAGAGTACGATTTCAGCTACCAGACAGCCGTGATGGTGAAGGAAATGAAGTCTCCACTTGGTGAGCGTGCTTTACAGGAAGCAATAGCTCGTGGCTTCGTAACGGAAAATAATGATGGAAAATCCCAGAAACAGCCAAAATTGTCTGTTCATGAAGAAAAACAGCCACAAAAACAGCCAAATTTGTCTGTTTCAGAGTTCCCGACAATGCTTACTTGGAATGTGTATCATGCTATCAAGCTGAATCGCAAAGCGAAGTATTCTTGGCTGGCCGACAACCTCGGAGTCAGTGAACGTACTATTCAACGTGCAATAGACGATTTGAAGGAACTGGGATACATCAACAAGGAGCACTCAAAGATAAAAGGTGAGTGGCAGCTGCTGAAGTAGCGTAAGACATTCCAGTATGGCAAGAGCGAGAGGATGCCACGGGGACAGGTGATATATAGAAGGCTGAGGGCTGAGGGCTGAAGATGGCTGAAAGTATTACGGATTTACGGACTCACGGAAATGCGGACTCACGAATCTACGAAGACAGGAATAGTGACACAGGGACAGGTTCTTGTCACGAAATAGCGAATTGAAGTTGTAACATTTTCGTGTTTTCCATACTATAATATAGAAGGCTGATGGTTGAGGTATGATGGCTGATGCGATAATAAAGCAAAGAATAAAAACGTTATAAAAATAAAGAAGACGAGATATGAAAGAGAATTCACTATACGACAAGAAATCGCTACGGACGGTAGTTGGCAAAACAGCTGACTTTGCTGAGTTGGCAAAGGACTGCGTGGCATTCAGCAATGCACAAGGTG
>Ga0247610_10009069_pt1 | contig 10060 bp, 16 predicted proteins | sample 174DNAGHGhighgp2_FD_193483 | JGI IMG/M metagenome (GOLD analysis project Ga0247610, IMG submission 193483) | Sheep rumen microbial communities from Palmerston North, Manawatu-Wanganui, New Zealand - 1742 DNA GHGhigh gp2 | ecosystem: Host-associated > Mammals > Digestive system > Stomach > Rumen... | reverse complement strand
TATTCATAAGTTTGAAACATATTAAACGTGGGTTTAGTATTGTTCAAGAATAGTGGAACCCTCAAGAATCGCCCTGAGAATCCCACCATTCTGTCATTTTTCAGATTCTGTGATAATGCCGTATTCCTCACAAATTGATTTCTCATAATTGTCGGTTTTTTCTACAGCATCATCTATCACAGCCACGAGATTATCACAAAAGACGGATTCTATGGTATTCACGATTTTGTCATTTTCGTCAATCAGTGAAACCTCAAATAGATCCAAGCCTTCGTTCAGGGTCACTCTTACAAGGCCGGTATGTTTGAAGCCTTGCACGTGAAATTCCAATCCGAGTTCAATCGTCTTCACTGTCTTAGGATCGATTCCCCATGACATAAGGATGATAGGTTGGCTCGTGAGAATGGTCCATATATATTTGGCCAGCCTCAAATTGTAATCTTCGTTGTCTTGCATAATCAGAAAAAGCTTAAGTGAAGGTAGTCGCTGTCAGGTTCGCTCATGGACAATAAGCGCTCCATCTTGTCGATCACCTCATCGGTTGTACAGTTCAGGTCTTTTACACGTTCCTCGATTTCCCCGGCCTCATCATCGGGCAGGGTATCGAGTCTTTTTAGTTTATCGATAACGCGGCGCCAATCTTGTTTCAGCACCTCGAAATCAACGTCAAATTCTTCATTAGTGTATTCGCAGCCGCATGTATCGAGCAGGCCGTGAAATTCTTGGATCTTGTGATTGAATCCTACTGCGTTGCCCCACTGTACGTTATAAGTGGTAGCAACATGTAATCTGAATCCCATAATCGTTAAGCTAAATAGGTTTCGTTCATGTAACAGGTCTTGTAGAAGCTATGGTCCTGGGGTATCGTAATTCTCCGGAACACAACTAGCCAAAAACCATTCTTGATTTCACTCGTCGTTGGGGTTTCGTCCAGCAGCATCTCTACAATGCTTGGAGATATCGGGAAGCAGTATTTCAATGCCCGCTCCCTTGAAGCTCGTGATAGGCTGCACCAGTATTTGATGGTGAGCTTCTTGTTCTTAGTCTTTGCCATTGTCTGTTGAATTTTTGCGGTTGTTATAGTTCATTTTTACGCGTGTGAGGTAGAAGTCCTGATATTTCCCGTCCAGTTGCCCCCTCACGTAGAAGTTGCCGTCCACATAGAATTCGGCATCTCGTTGGGTGAGCTGTGGGTTAATGGTGGTCAGGTGTATCTCGATCGTCCTTCTCACGGTAAAGTTGCGGAATGACGGATTGGCTGGTTTGTCGGCAGTGGTGTGATGTTCCTGCCGTTTCTCAGCCAGCGTTCTCTTGTTCTGCTTTCTTCTTGTCATAATAGTTCTTGTATTTGCGTTGAACATAGGTGAGCAGCAATGACCTAAGTGCCCTTGCCTTGTCGCCCGGTGAATAGGTGTAGTAGTCCGTATGTGGGTTACCAAAGCAATCCTCATAACAGATATGGCCGCGATAGTCACCTCTTGAGAAAAACTCGTTGTAGGTGGCGTCGGTATCGGTATCTGTGTTGCTATACTGAACATACAGGTTCACATAGAGTTTCCCCTTGATTAGTTCCACACTGTTGAAAGTACTATTCCAATGGTTGCCGGTGCGGAATCTATCGGGAATCCACAGCCGCTTGTCCCTGGATCTGTAAAATCTCGTTCCCGCTTCCTTGATGATTCTCGTGACGGTGGCGGGAGTGATGTTCAAAAGCTCGTCCTCGGTCAGTTCATTGATGATCTGAACCTTCTTGTCGGGCTTATAACGCTTAAATAATTCAATGTTGATGTTCATAATTGGTTGGGTTTTAAATGAATGGTAAGTAAATTTCGTCCTTATGCTCCTCTAAGGATTTGGCAAGAATGACCGCTGCCTCATGGGAACCTTTGTTACGCAGGTCGATGAATCTATTGCTATCATCGGCCATAAACTTGATACACGCGATAATCAGCCTCATGAAGTTCTGCTCCAGCGTCTTGTGGAACGAAGGAATGGCTGCGGTGAATCGGTCAGGATTGAAGCTGTAGTCGTTAAGTACCCGCTCCAGTTCCTTAGCCGCTTTATACTCACGGCTTTCATTGATGTTGATGTTCATTTTGTTCAAGTGTTCATAAGAATGCCAGGAGAACGGTTGATGTCAATTTCATTCTCCTGGCTCGGTTAATAGTAATGTCAGTTAGATCGTGATCAGCACACTGCCGGATACGTTGCTGACCTTCATGTAGTCGCTCAGGTCAAGATCGGGGTTGTCTGTCTTATAGCGCCCCAGGTCAAAACTCTCTCGTTGGGTTGGTAGCTTCCGGGTGATCCTCATGCTGTCAGTCTCCCAGATCTTCGCGTTAGTGGCCTCCATGCGTAAAAGGATGTCGGCCTTAATGCGCTTCAGTTCCTCATCCACTTGCTGTTTCGTCTGGATGAGCTCACGGATCGTCATTTCTTGCGCCTTGATGTCGGCAGGGATGGAGTAAGGGTTGTTGAATGTCCCGCCGTTAAGGTCCGCTTCGAGCAGGGCCTTGCAGATATTGACGGGGATTCTCTCAACTTCAATAATCTCGCTGATATGGTCCTTCCCCTTGCTGCGGAGACGGATCACAAGAAGTCTATCAATCTTCGCCCCGGGGTTTTGGAGCGTGAACAGATAGGCGTAGATGCTCAGTTGCCATTTAGCACGCTCCATCTTCTCGGGGGTGAAGGTGCCGTAGGTCTTGATATCAGCCAGTGTAAAGGTGTCCTGGTTGATGCGGTACACCTTGTCGATGCTTGAGGCGTAATGCTTGGTATCGGTAACAAGATACTCGCTGGCCTCGTGCACAAGTTGATTGGAATGGGTCAGCTGGATGTAGTCGGCGACCTCAACGGTGCCGTCGTTAACCCATTCACGGTCGAAAAGCTCACATGATTCATGGACCGAGTTGCCATATGCGGCAGCGGCCTGGATCATTTCTTCTGGTACCTCGTCATACTCGTTTGGAAAGAGCTGACGCTGGATAACGCTCGTGATGCCGGAAAGCTCTTTGCCCTCCAGGTGATAGGTGTGCTCCTCACGATTGAAGATCACGCCTGAATCGTTTAATCTGATCATTGTCATAGCGTTAGAAAGTGATTACGGTGGATTTGTGAATTTCCTGCTTACGGCGCGAAAACATGGCCTTGATGTCGGGGTTGTTCTCGACCTCCATGCGGTGTTGCTCGTAAAGCTCAATAAGTGAGTCGATATCGTTCACTTTAGCCAATGCCGCTTCGATAGCAGCATAGCGGGGATCCTTGGCCGCAGGCGTTGTAGCCTGGGCCGATGCGGATGTGGTTCGTGTCCTTCGTGCCGGTGCCTTCTTTGCGGGCTCCTCGGGAAGGGGCTTGATCTGTTCACGGTGGTAGCTGTCACTATCAACGTCCTTTGTATCGTCAATAGCAAACATGGCGTTCATAGCATACTTACGTGCATAGGATGATGCGGCGCCGGTAATTTGGGCTGCGTCCATGCCTGTCTTGGTGGCTGTATGCTCAGCGATAGCCGATGTGGTAATGGATTCACCCTTGTCATTGAAAAAGTAGAGTGTCGTCTTCAGGAAGGTACGCCCTCCCAGTTCGATTACCTCGTCTTCGAAACGGATTCCACAGTTTTGGCTGCGGAGTAACGGCTTGATGGCAGCGAGGATAGATTCCAGACTGCGGTAGTTGTACTTGCCGAAGCTGTTAAATTGGTCCTTCGGCACGATCAGGTGTTGCTGAATGTAGATCAGCGATTGAATCAAATCTTTCATTTTGTGTTGATTTTTAGAATGTTAGTAAAAAAGGTTGTTGTCTAATAAGGAAAGAGGAGGCCATCACGGTGAAGTGATAACCCCCTCTTCGGGAGCATTGAGGTTGTCGTGCCTCGTTGCTATGTAAAATGGTTTGTTTTACGAAAGGAACCAGTCGTAGGCGGGATTGGACTCGTCAATGGCTTGCTGGATTCCGAATGTAAAGTCAGTGCAGTTTTGGTTGCGCTCCAGCCACTGTGAAATGTAGGTCTGCTTAACGGCCTCATTGAAAAGCTGGAGCAGTTGCCATAAAGTGATGGTGTCGATGTCGTCCTCCTTCTTGAAATTGGGGTTCTCGACATATCCACGTACTGCTGCGTTAACTGCCTGGTCGCCCAGAATAACGTTGGGCAGACCGAGTTCGTTGCGTGTGGCGGTGGGCAGAGCCTGGTAAAGTCTCAGGCGGCCGATGATGCCACAGAACTGCTCTTCGGTGATCCTGGTGTTACCCAGGGCCTCCAAGGTGCGCAGGTTCTCGTCCTTGTGTGGATCGAACCCGCTGAAAAGTTGCAGTGCACGCTCCTTAATGTCGGAAGCGGTCAGTGCGTCAAAATTTCCTGTAAAACCGTCACAGGTTAAACAGAGGTTGCTGCAAACCCGGACTTGCCAGCCCACAAAAATCTTGAATTTCATGGGGCTCTCGCGTCCGAATAGCTTGTCTTCGTTGTAAGCTCTCACGCCGCCGATGCAAAGGTGCACAGGCTGGCCGTTGATAAAACGCGTAAGACCAGCAACATGGCAAACAAATGCCATACGTTGGTAGTAAATGGTCTTCTCGTTGTCTCTAAGCTCGCTAGTCTTCTTGTGCAGAGCCGATGGGATGCGCCCGTTAATCTGGTGCGATACCCTAATCTCTACAGGAGTAAGTTCTCCGAAGATGGTCTTGCCGGCCTCGATGACGCTCTTGATGAAAGCCTGGTGGCTAATGGTGAGCGTATTGTCCGCGAAGGTCGGTACGATGCATTTCTCGGTGAGTTCCTCAAGCGTTACTGCTGAGGTGTTACTCTCGATAAAGTTCGGGTGGTTGTCCGGATCGATGTTGTCCAGTACCACTGCGTCTTCGATTTCTTCTGCGTCAATGTTGATGACGGAAGGTGATGTTGCGATAATCCCGTCAGTAGGGATGATCTGCATTTGTTGTTGTTCGTTGTTCATTGTTGGTTTGGTTGTTTAGCGCGGCCTCTTCATCTTGCCGATTACAGCCGCTAGTTTTTTACTGTTCTTAAAAATGGTGCCCACGGTGTCGCAGGCTAGGATTACGAGGTCAACCCAGTTCTCAAGTTTTGTCTTTTGTCTGGCCATCGCTCGTGGTGTCGTTCTTTGTGGCCCAGCGCTTAATGGCTTTTCCGATATCGATCAGTGCCATGAGCTGAGCCGCGTAATTCATAATTTTCATAAGTCGTCTCATAATGTCGTTGTTATTGTAATTAGTTGTTAATAAAAGTGTTAGTTAAATCTCAGTTATATATATAAGGCTTCTTCCGGGTATGTTGGTTGTGGGTTTTGGTCATTTTGAGGTAAACATGAACATTGAACAAGATGAACATGGTGAACGCTTGAACAAGGTGAACTATATCCTGAATCCGCAAAAAAATGTGCGTTATACCGACCGGGAAGGCGTGTTGGTTGCGTATTCTATATCGAAAAGCTTCATTTTTTCTATTGCGATTGTAAATAAAAAGAAAAAAAGATGTTTGAATACGGATTTATATTTATCTTTGCATGGCGAAATATCACTAATATAAAAAAGATTTGCACTTGTCGCTGGCATGGTAGTAGAAAACAGATATGAGGTCAAGATTGCAGAGCGAGTATTAACCGATGAGAAGGGTTATTCACATCTCGTTTCTGTTTACAATGAAATCATGTCAAGTGAGCATAGTGACGTTGAGGTTAACTTCGTTCCCTGTACATATTTTGAGGCTAATCTTGGATCTGTGTTGGGATCATTGCTAGATAAAGCGCTGTTACAAGGTAAAACCATATGGGTCAAGCCTCCATCAAAACCTGGCGTGAGGAGATCTCTATCAAGAATTGGTTTTCTCTCGGCTTTTGATGTTCTAACGTCAACACAAGATAGAGAAACATTCATTCCATACACTAGATTCCCCTTGTCTGAATCGCAAAGGTTTAAGAAATATATAGAGGACTATCTGATACAAAAGCAACAATTCCCACATCATACCAAACGAGCTGGTAATTATATTCTTGAGAGTATTTTTGAAGTATTTGCTAACGCTTTAACGCATGGTAACTGTTCACATGTTTATTGCTGTGGTGAATATCACCCAAATAAGAATCCAGCCGTTTTGGATATGACTATTGTCGATTGCGGTCAAACAATTGTTGGCAATGTCAACAAATTCATAGCTAAGCGTGGAGGAGAAGGTAAAAGTCCAGTAGAGGCGATTGAATGGGCATTTGCGGAAGGGCATACGACAAAAGATGTGCCAGGCGGTATAGGCTTATGGCAATTACAGGAATTCATCAAACTGAATTCGGGATCGTTACAGATTGTTTCTGACAAGGGAATGGTAGAATTCCAAAAAGGGACGCGCCACTCGATAGAAATGAAACAAGCTTTCCCGGGAACCATCGTCAATATGGCATTCAATTTCAACGATGATAAGATATACCACATGAGCAATGAAATTAACATGAACGACTTACTATAAGAGAAAAGACATGAGCATTGTTACTATTAAATTAGATGAACTTGTGACACTTCACCAGGGCGTGACTCCTGATGAGGCTCAGCCTGTTTATGAAAAAATTGCAGAAACGATCAAAAATGGAGATTCTGTAGAGTTGGATTTTGAAGGTGTGCAGCTTGCTACTACTGCATTCCTAAATGTTGCAATTGGTAAGCTTTACGAAGACTATACCAGTGAAGATCTGAAGCAGTCGTTGACTCTCATGAATGTTGACGATGATATGGCTTTACGTATCAAGAAAGTCACGGATAACGCTAAATTGTTTTATGCCAACAAGCTACAATATGAAGAAACTTTAGATGATGTTCTTTATGGCGACGGTGAATAAAATCAAAGAATATGAAATTCACTCAGTAGATGTGTTTTTCTTTGACACAAATGTCTGGATGTATGTGTTCGGGCCCATGGCTGGAGCAAAAACACTCCAACAACGTTACTACTCTCAGTTACTTCGTGACATAGGTACCGCACGAGCTTCTGTGTTTGTTAGTTCTCTCGTTATAACAGAATATGTTAATGCCTGTCTACAGATTGAGTTTAGGAATTGGAAAAAGAAGCCTGAAAACGTGGCGAAGACGAATTTTAAACGAGATTTCAGGCCGACCCAAGACTACAAGGACGCCCTTCGCAGCGTAAAATCACAGGTCAAAGATATCTTGGCTGTTTCTACACAGATACCCGATGGATTCAACAATATCGACGTGATGCCGCTATTTGACTGGAATGACATTGACTTTAATGATGCCTATTACATGCGGCTATGTGATAAGCAATCGAATAAAGTCACTTTGGTCACAGATGATAAAGATATTCTAAATAACCCAAATATTACAGTTGAATTATTGACAGCATGATCAGAATTTAGGTCATAGCTCATAAACGGTTTTTTACGATATGGTAAATCAAAATATCTCAGATATAGAGATCAACATGGGAGAAGTTGAAAGATTCTTCGAGCAGTATCAATTGGAAAAACGAAACGATTTCTTCCAATTCCAAAATAACGTACATGAACATGATGTGCTGACGGTAAAGCTCTCCAATAGTACAAATGCTATGATAATAATCTAAGAAAAATGCCTACTTGGGACGAAATATTACATGAAATAGGTACAACGACTAATGTGCTAGACCTTACTCGCAGGAAATACGTTAAGGCCTTAAGCGACTATACTGGGCGCAATACAATCATTTATTATTCAGCATTCCTACAAAAACCACAGCTTGTGAGCAAAGGTGTTGATTTCAGCATTAATGATAACGACAAGATGGGTTTCATGACTGTTGTCAATAAGTTAGATCCCAACAAAGGACTTGATCTACTCTTACATACACCAGGAGGCAATGTCGCTGCTACCGAGTCAATAGTATCTTATCTAAAACAAAAATTTGGTGACGACATTAGGGCTATTATCCCTCAGATGGCGATGTCTGCGGGCACGATGATTGCTTGTGCTTGCAAATCTATAGTCATGGGAAAACAATCAAATCTTGGCCCGATAGATCCTCAGTTCAACGGTGTGCCGGCTCATGCTATTCTTGAAGAGTTTAATACTATTATGGCTGATGTGAAGGCCGACCCTTCACGGATTATTGTATGGCGGGAAATACTCCAGAAATACACCCCCACCTTGATTGGTGAATGTGATAAAGCCATTAAGTGGTCAAAGAACATTGTGGCTGACTGGCTAAAAGAAAATATGTTTAAGACAGCCGACAACAAAGACGTTCTTGCTGCGAACATTGTCTCTCAACTATCTGATCATAAGGGAACATATACTCATGCCCGTCATCTAGGCTTTGATAAGCTTGTTCCTATGGGCCTTATTATTGAAAAGCTTGAAGATGACCAAACGCTGCAGGATAAGGTTTTGAGTGTTCATCACTCGACTATTATTAGTATGTCACAAACCCAAGCAACAAAAATAATTGAGAATGACATGGGTAAAGCATATATTCAGTCAATTTAAGAACTAAATGGTATGAGATTTTACCTTTGCCTTTATTCTTATTGATAGCACCTCAATAATACTTGTCCGCAAAAAGTGTGCGTTTTTCTCATTCTACTATAATATAATACCCCTCAAAACCAGACAATAATGCACAAAAAGTGTGTGTTTTTCTCATTCTACTATAATAGTAGTAGTTATATCAAATAACTACTCATGCTTTTGAGATGAAAATGAAACCCGGCAGGACACCTTTTGATGGGTGTCCTGCCGGTAAAATATAATGAGTAAAATTCAGAAAATCAACGTCTGCATGCATCTCTCCACTTGGCCTCATACTCAGCATATAGAGGATCGTTTTCCCATGAGTTCCACCATGAGCTATTAAACGACGGCACGGTAAAATTGATCGGGCCTAAGTTGAGGATGCTGCTCTCGGGTGATGGGGACGTTGACGAGGTGGGTGTGGATGGCATGGCGTATTCCTTACCCCAGTTACGTATCGTCCCAACTGATAGATTCAAGCCATACTGTAACATCTTCTCACGATTCTTGGCCGCTGACAGGTTAGGATCATAATACAGCATGAACGTGGCCTTCTTGTCTGCTTTGTCCTGTTTCTTGGCTTGACGCTTCTGAACATACGTCTGCCCCTTCCCCGGATTCGTCTCGATGTACCTTTCACTGCAATATCGATACAGTGTGGCCGGGGATATACCAAGCGCAGCGGCATTGTCCTGAACCGATTTTGTCCTGTCATAGCTGAGGTCAAGTTCAGCATAATGGATTCGCTTGATGACGAAGTTAATGAATGCCTGTGACTTCGGTGCGTTGGGGTGCATGATGAACTTTGGCCTGTGATCCTTCCAGTAATTGATTTCATACTGGCAATACTCCCTCAGCTCGTCATAGGTCATCGTCATCGCCCGCCTGGTTCTTCGCATGAGAGTGTCCAATGTGATGATGTGGTCGGTATTGTCGATGAACCGATGAAAGTCCAAATACATATTGAACAGGAGTGTGTTAGCATCGACGTATGGGTTGATCAGTCTTCTCAGGCAGGCAGACTTCAACAATTTGCGCCTCCTATGGTTGCCGTCAGTGATTCTCTCCCTAGGCCACCACAGCTGAAGGTAATCGTCATCCGTAAGTTGGTAAATCCCATCTATCCAGTCGGCGCGCTCAGTCCGATAAAAGTAACAGTATTTCCGCGAATTATAGTGCATGAACTTCTGGTAGTCCATAGTGCCCATATCATGCAGCAGGTGATCATCAAATTCAACTGTGGGCTGTGACGTATTTTGGCCAGATAATGCTTGCTGTGGCGTGCTATCATGAGGCAAATCTTCAGGGAACTCCTGCCGTGAATATATGTAATAGGAGGCATAACATTCCTCGTTGCCATACACGCCGTTAAAGTATTGGGATGGACGGTTACCACATTCATCCTTCATCGGTTCGCCTGTGTCCCTTACGATGCTGTCAGTGATGCACCTGGAAATGATGCTCAGTTCATCTTTGTTCAGCACCCGATTGAACACGTACACCATCCTGAACCGCCTAGACGTGATGCCCCCCCTCTCCTGCTTATCGGAAT
>Ga0247610_10009067_pt1 | contig 10061 bp, 29 predicted proteins | sample 174DNAGHGhighgp2_FD_193483 | JGI IMG/M metagenome (GOLD analysis project Ga0247610, IMG submission 193483) | Sheep rumen microbial communities from Palmerston North, Manawatu-Wanganui, New Zealand - 1742 DNA GHGhigh gp2 | ecosystem: Host-associated > Mammals > Digestive system > Stomach > Rumen... | reverse complement strand
TACCACGCTTTGGTACTGGGGAGCATACGATGACGAGAACAGCGCAACGGCAGCAGCCGTTGAGATCAGGAACGGATTCGTGGTGGAGGCATTGGATGACAGTAAGGGAATTGATTGAACTGAATCAGATGATCTGCGATCTGGTCATCGAGGTCAGAGAAGGCGGAAGTCAGCTTATCGACTACTACGCCATAGGGTATGCGATGTACAAGCCTCGGTATCCAATGAGAGTGCCGAGAAAGCCCGAGTACAGCCTCTCAAACAGATTTGATGACAAACGCTACCGGGAAGGTACTTACAAGCCTGTCAGCATCAACACATTTGACGATGGCAAAGACTATTGGCAAGTCAAGGTTAAAAGAGTGCCGGAATACTACCTAAACCTGCAAGTGTGCAATTGGGACTGTACCAGAGCATACAGCGGAATCGGCAGAAGAGGCAGGGTGGGGAGTTTTGAGGGCAAGAAGATTTGCGTCACCGCTCTCCCGAACGGCACACCGCCACCTGTGGAAGCGAAGCCGAAGGCAGACGAGCAGATGGCAGGTCAAATCACGTTAGACACGCTGGAGGGAATATGAGCAAAAGAATTATTGCACTGATGATCGCAGGAACAGTCCTTGCATCACCGTTAGTGACAGAGGCAGACGATGACCTTGAGTACATCCGAACAACGGTCTACTACGCACATGAGGGAGCAAAGACCGCAACCGGGAAAGAGGCGAGATACGGCATTGTTGCATATAAGCCCGAATACTTTGGGAAGACCTGCATCCTATATACCGCAGACATGGAATATATCGGGGTGTTTGAGTGCGAGGACACAGGCGGAGAGCGAGTTAGGACAGGGCGAGTGCTGGACGTGTACACAGGAACGACAATCGATACTTGTTACGACTGGGTAGAACAGAATGGAACGCACTGCTATGTACAGTGGGTAGAAAGTGAGGGATAAAATGCTTGATTTAGATTTAACTAATGCAATTGATAATTTATGCAAAGGTAAAGCAAACGAAAAAGAACAAAAGATATGTGGAGTGGTGCTGAAGGAATTTATAGCAGAGAAAGGTGTAAGACCAAACTATAATTCTAACGGCAAACCTTATTGCCCAAAGTGTAATCAGCCGATTAACATGAAGCTGAAGGATGGGAAGCACATATATGAATATTGTAAGTGCTGCGGTCAGAAAATTAACTGGGAAAAGAAAGTGAGGGATGAAGAGTGAAAGTATTGAGTTTATTTGACGGAATATCTTGTGGAATGGTAGCTCTTGAGCGTGCAGAAATCCCTGTTGAAAGATATGTTGCTTACGAAATAGACAAGTATGCGATTCAGGTCAGCGAGAAAAACTATCCCAAAATTGAACACAAGGGAAATGTATTTGATGCAGATTTTGCCGAGTACAAAGGATTTGATTTGTTAATAGGCGGCAGCCCTTGTACCTATTGGAGCATAGCAAAGAACAACCGAGAAACAACCCCAGACGGAATGGGGGGGCAATTGTTTATGCAGTATGTCAGAGCGTTGCGTGAAAGCTCTTGTAAGTGGTTTCTGTATGAAAATAACTATTCTATCCACAAAAATATCAAGGACTTTATTTCCGAGCAGTTAGGTGTTGATCCGATTATGATCAATTCTGCATTGGTATCAGCGCAGACAAGAAAGAGATGTTACTGGACGAACATCCCGAATGTCGAGCAACCCGAAGACAAGGGGATTCTGCTTGAAGATGTGATTATTGGGGGGGGGTACGGAGTACACGGACAGAAGAGCAAATGCTTGACGGCAAGCTACAACGGAGCGGTTCTGTGGAACAGCTTGGAACGGAATCAGAGGACAATGGTTGCTATGCCGTTAAAGTCGGAGACCAAGGAAGGACAGTAAAGCTGAACAACGACAAAGGTTTATGTCTGTTGGCAAGAGACTAAATGAACGGCTGTGCAGAAAAAATACTAATTGCAAAAGAAGACATACAGGAGGTGGCAAAAACATTGAAGCATAGTGCAGCGATATATTCCGTGAATGGGGGAAAAATAACCGTCACAAAAGCTGGGAAGACAGAGGACAAAAGCGAAATTTACAAAATCGCCCTACCAGATGGTGACTATCTCATCCGAAAGCTGACACCGATAGAAGCTGAACGCTTACAGACATTGCCGGACGATTATACGGCAGGAATATCAGACACGCAGAGATACAAATGCATTGGCAACGGATGGACGGTGGATGTGATAGCACACATTCTGAAAGGGCTGAAAGGAGCGGCATATGATGACAATTGATGTTGGATGGTGGCTGTTAATCATCGGGGTGCTTGACCTGTGGGCGGTGTCCATGCTGGTTGATGCTTGCAAGGCAATCAAGCTCTGCGTGAAGGGCAAGGACTGGAGAATGCCTGCATATGAGCTGTGCGGAAAGGTCTTTCTGACCATCTTCGCTATAGTCGCAGGATTCTTCGTTATAACGAGGTGAAAAGATGATAGGCAGTATTGAAGCAGTGGAATATTTTCAGAGCCTCATACCAGAGGGAGACGCAAAGGGACAGAGCGCATTGGAACGTATCAAGTACGAATCGGCAAGGAGCATCGGGTTACGCATTAAACGTACACCACCACCGAAGCCGGGATTTCATGAGACGGTCGTGTGTCGTCATTGTGGCAGTGGTGGCATTGAGGCTTGGTGGAGTTATTGCCCGAACTGTGGAACATATTTTTTGAAGAATGACTACACGGAAAAGAAGGTCAAGGAACATCAAATCAGCATAGAGGAATGGTTGAAAGGAGCAGAAAGCAATGACTAATAGAGAAAAGTTTGAGGAAGTATTTCAGCCTATCACAGACAAAATTCTGCAGGGCTGTCTTGTATGCCCGGATGAGGTCTGCAAGGCTTACCCGGACTGCAAGGACTGCCCATACGATGACTGGTGGGAGCAGGAGTACGAAGAGAAGGAGGAAAAGGCAATGACAAGGACAGAAGCTGAACTGGCAATAGTGGAGAAGATAAAAGAGATCAAGGAGCTGGCGGTTCGCTACGACAAGAACATCGAGTCCCTGTCGATGTCGGTCAGGCACTATGACGGCACAGAGGACGACTTTGACAATGAATGGGTGATTAACTTCCATGCAGACAACCACAGCCTTGATGCCTTCGTACAGGGCGGAGAGGTATACAGTGCAAGGGTACGCAGCGCAGGTGAGATCATCGCAGAGGGGGTGACGGTATGAGCGAAGAGAAGGAGAAGACCGCCAGAGACATCATCGAGGAGGTCTGCAACGAGATATGTAACCACTATTGCAAGTATCCCGACATTTGGGACGAAGAGAAGGATGGAGAGCTGATTGATACCAAGTGTATCGACTGTCCACTGAATAAGCTGTAAGGAGGGGAAAGGAATGATTAAAAGACAGGTTATCGTTACATGGTACACCCCGGAGGAGAAGCTTCCGGCAGAGGACGAGGGAGTCATTGCTACGGTGTCGGGCAATGTGAACGGAACGATCATCTTCGATCATGCCCTCCAGACTGTCTGCTACGACAAGAAGGAGGGATGGTACTCCGAGGACTACAATTTCACGGAGCTGACCGTCCATGTTTGGTGCGATTTGGAAGCATACAAAGGATAGGAGGGAACAACATGATGGATTTGGACGAAGCTATCCAGAGCCTTGTTGATGAAATAGAAAAGCAGGCAACATTAGGACATATTGGACATGTTGAGAATTTAAGCCAAATGGTTGAGTGGCTTAGGGAATTGAAAGCATATAGGGAAATGATACCAAGTTTCTCCGAGTATTGGAAGGAGGTGCAGGAATGAATATCTTTGATGAGATGCTGATAATTCTTAACGCATTTTATGATATTGCAAAAGAAAATTCGACAATTGAGAAGCCATTATCGCATGCGCTGTATAAAACATGGATAGTGATTAAACAATTAGAGAAGCCGAGAAAGGAAGATTCAAAATGAATTTAGACGAAGCAATCCGACATTGCGAAGAGGTGGCAATAAGCAAGACGAAGCAAGTGGAGAATGGCGACTGGGAAAAGGGTAGTTCGACCGAGCGTGATTGCATTGTGTGTGCCGAAGAGCATCGCCAGCTTGCAGAGTGGCTGAAAGAGCTGAAAGCGTACAGGAGTCGTTCGGAAATTCCGAACACCTGCGAGGATGCTATCAGCAGAGCAGATGCCAGACATTTAATTGCTGAAACAAACAGGAATGGATTAGGTTACATATCAACAAAAGTATTTAAAATCCTATATGACGGCATAGACAACTTGCCATCCGTCACACCACAGCCGAAGACAGGGCGGTGGAAATTCACAGTTTATGATGCTAACCACATAGGACACTATGAATGCTCAGAATGTCATTGGAATGTTCTTATGAATGTGTCAGACTATTGCCCACACTGCGGAGCAAGGATGGGGGAAGAATGATAAAAGAAAAAACAATAAATATCAAAGTTATTGAAACTGATGATAAATGTAAAGAATGTAAAAAAGATTGGACTAAATGTGGTGGATGTCTTGTTATGATGAAATGGCTAAAGGAGCAGAAAGTGAGGAACAGAAATGATATATACAATAAAGCCAATAGTGTGTGATTATGCCGTTATTTGTGTAGATACACATAAATGCATATGTATTTGCAACATCAAAAGAAATGCTGAGTTAATAGCCGACATTCTTAATGGAGATAATGCTAATTCTTGTGCTTATTCTTATGATGTATATCCAAACGCAAAGTATAAAGTTGTTAAGACAGAAAGAGAGGATGATGAATGACAAGAGAAATGGTAGAAGTCGCACTTTATGAAAATGGCAGATATACGGTAAAAGATGTATCTTCGGATCATGCGACACAGAGATTATATGGAGTAAGCGATGGTGTGGAGGTAGATATATATTATTGCCCTAAAAAGAACTGGAAAAAATACCTCTTGAAACTTGCGTCAACAACGGAAATTGATAAACAAATTGCTAAATTAAAGAAGCAAAGGCAAAAGATAATTGAAATTAGAGAACGATTAAAAAGTGAATTATCAGAGGAGAATAAGTAAATGGCAGATATAGAGTTAGTGATTAAAATGCCTGAAGAAATGTGGGAACGAGTAAAAGAAGGATATGTGCCATTGGGCATACGTAAATATTTAATGAATAGCGCGCCACTTCCTAAAGGGCACGGAAGATTGATTGATGCAGGAGAATATGTTGATGTATTAAATAATGCTCAAATTGAAGGCTTGAACACATATAAGGGGCTTGGAAGAGCAAAAGAGTTGTTAATAGAAACCCATACAATCATAGAAGCAGATAAGGAGTACGAAGTTGAAGTGATAACTCGTGGTAAATGTATGATGTGTGGAAAAGAATTGACCGAGGGATTATTCTTTTGTAAGGAATGTGGAGACAAAGCAAATAGCAGAAAGTGAGGAATAAGCAATGAAAATAGAACACAGTTTTGATTATGATGCGTATTGGGATGAAATATCTGATGAGTTTTGTGCGCATGATTCTACATATCAAGCAAATGTTCTCAATGATATCGGATGGCAGTTTAAGAAATGGTCGCAGGATAAGAAAAGAACAGCAACGTATGTGCAGATGTTAGAGATAGCAGAACAGCTAAACGATAGTGGGAAATGGTTTATCAAAACAATCTGTGAATACATGGATGACAATTCAGAAAGTGAGGACAAGAAATGAACAACAAGCTAAAGCCGTGTCCGTTCTGTGGGGCAGAAGCCCATATGTGGTCATGGAATTACGGAACGGCAATCCAGTGCAGTAAATTCGATAGTCACACCCATGTGATACAGGTTAGTGGGCAGACAAGCGCAGAGGCTATTGAGAGGTGGAATGAGAGAGAGGCAGAAGGGAGCAAGGAATGAAATGAACAAAGCAAATAAAATATACTGCACAAAGTGTCCCTATTTCACTGATGTTATCTATGAGGGAGAACAATGGTATGGAGCAAGATGCAAAAAAGATGGGCATTCAACAATGCCATCAATGTATGCGATTAAATCACTTCATAATAATTGCTCATTGGTGGCAGAGGTTGAGTCACAGGAAAGTGAGGTGAAAGAATGAACGCAAGACAAAAAGCAAAAAAGTATAAGCGTATGTATGAAGAATTATTAAAGCAATCTGTAAAGTTCACAATTGAACAACATAAGATAGATACTGTGAGATTTGAAAGACGTTATCCCACAGCACTTGTTATGCAGGATAATATTGACTATTTTCGACATTGTGTGGTTAAGGATATTGCGCATAGTTTAGCAGAACATTTAGACAAGTACATTGATTACAGGATGGAGTTTTGCCCGCATGCAAATGAGTATCGTATGCGTGGGGAAATTAAGATTGTATCACAGAAAAGTGAGGAATGAATATGTATAAACCAATAGATAAAATGTCTGATTATGAGGCACAACAATTTATAGAAAAAGCAACAATAAGATTAAAAGAAACTGCCTATGCCAGAGGCTATAAGGATGGATTTAACGATGCAAAAAATGCGGGGTATTTTAAGCAACCTGTAATAGAGTATAGAAAGAACAATGAACCTATGCAAGTACAAGAAAGTGAGGAAGTATGAGCAGATTTGTACATCATAAGAAGTGTAAAGGCGGTCACGCCTTTGAAGAAATAGACCATAATGTGTATTGCTTGGGTCGAACAGATGACTATTTTGAGGACGAAGTGTTTTTGCCAGAGTGTAAAAAGTGTCCAAGATTGTTAAAAAATAATGAGAATAAGATTGAGGAATATGCAAAAGAGCAGCAGTGTGATATAGCGAGGACATGGGTAGGTAAATAAAAAGAAAGTGAGGTGGAAGGATGACCTGCGATAAATGTAAATATTTCCATATCTTGTATGAGCCATTACGAACAACAGGCGAATTATGGGATATGGGTAGAGCAAAATGTGATAAGCGTAATCTGATAACGGATTTTGCTAATCACGGAAAATTTAAGAGGTTAGATACTTGTGAGAATTTTGAGCCACAGGAAAGTGAAAATAAGGAATAAGAATGGAGGTGGAAGAATGACAAGGGATGATGCAATATTCACTATGGAATATTTCAAGTTACACTTTGCGAAGAGAGAAGCTGTTGAAGCTTTTGATATGGCGATCAAAGCATTAGAGCAAGAGCCAATTCTTGACAAGATAAGAGCAGAGATAATGGATTTTGAGGAAGAATTATTCCACAGACCTAATACCGATTATTCCGATTATTCCGCAGTAAGACATTGCGTGGAGATTATCGACAAGTACAAGGCAGAAAGTGAGGGATAAGGAATGAACAACAAGCTGAAGCCATGCCCTTTCTGTGGGGCAGAAGCCCATATGTGGTCGTGGAATTACGGAACGGCAATCCAGTGCAGTAAATTCAATAGCCACACCCATGTGATTCAGGTTTCTGCCGAGACAAGTGCAGAGGCTATCAAAAGGTGGAATGAGAGAGAGGCAGAAGGGAGCAAGGAATGTCAATAATTGATGAGGACAGAGAAAAGCACAGGTTAAGTCAGAGGGAATACTACTATCGCAACAGAGAGAAATGCTGCGCTGCCCAGAGGGAGAGAGCCAAGAAAAAGAAAGAGGGAAAGGAACAGTACACAGCACAGAAGACGGTCACTAAAGAGGAATGGCTTGAAAGGTACGGCTATCCCATGGGCGACACTTCCGGCTGGGAAGACTGGCAGGGATGGGATACAAGGATAAGGAGGGGAGAAGAAGAATGACAGCAAAAGAATATTTCAACAATGTGCGTAATGCCATCTACGGACGAAAGAACCTGAAGCGCAACCTGTCCGACCTTGAGACGAAACTTCCCACGATAGGCTCTTTTGACTACGGCAAGGACAGGGTGCAGACATCGCCACGCAACGTGCATGAAGAGCGCATATGCGACTATGTGGATTCACAGACCAAGTACATGAAGCTGATGCAGGAGTACACGGAACTGATACTTGAGGCAGAGGAACGGCTTAAGCAGATGTCTCGGTCGGACTACTCGGAAATATTGCGCTGCCTGTACATGGGAGAGTACCGCATGACCTACGCAGAAGTAGGCGACCAATTAGGCTATGCAGAAGCGACCATCAGGAATCTGGTCAGCGAAGCCTATACGGAGTTTGAACAATTATGGTTAACGGAGGGCAAAAATGATCAACACAATAATCAGCAATAACTGCACAGGTGGAGCAGTCTGTCACGAACTGGGCATGGAGTTCAAGTCGCCCACGGTCAATCTGCAGATTCTGCCGGAGGATTTTCCGAGATTTTGCAAAAAGCTGAAGGTCTACATGGCGAAGGATCTCTACGAAGCTCGGACATATACAAATCACGAGCGCAGCATATTGAATAAAATGTTCGGAGGCATCCCTAACTTTCCCATCGCTTTGGTTGGTGACATCCTCGTGTGCTTCCAGCATTATGCGACTTTTGACGAAGCGAAAGCCAAATGGGACGAGCGCAGGGTGAAGATTGACTACGACCACATAGGCTATATCTTCCACGCAAGGGGCGAAGAGTACAGGGCAGAGGCAGAAGAGTTCCTTGCACTGGACTTGCCTAACAAGCTCTGTATCACGCAGGATTTTGAGATTCCGGGAAGCGTGAGGATGGATGGTGAAGGCTTTGAAGCGGTTAACAACAAGCTGAGAGTGGTGCAGGCATACGACTATAAGGGGTGGGTGAAATGATTCGAATCAAAATGCACAGCATATACGACCACTTCCCGGATCATCATCCTGTGGAGGGATTGCCTTATATCGATTGTTACTCTGACCATAAGATGAATGAGGCTACCAAGGGCAAGAAGACAATTGCGATGCTGTTAGAACCTAAGTCTATGCTAAAGGATGCTTATGACTTTGTAGGGGCTCACAGCGACTATTTCAGGCTTATATTCACTCATGATTCAACATTGCTAAAGCTTCCGCAGGCAAGAATGCTCAATTGGGCTGATGTATGGTGTACCACGGACTCTGAAAAGACAAAAGAGATATCGCTTGTGACATCATCAAAGGATTGGTGTCCGCTCCACAGGGCAAGATTGGACTTGGCAAGATATTTTGAACCTACACCATTTGTGGATGTGTTCAGGGGAGATTGGGGAGAGGGAGTGACAAACTATGCCCCACAAGAATATCTTGAACACTATACTCACTCAATAGTTATTGAGAATGATATCGATGAGTTTTGGTACACAGAGAAAATCCTTAACTGCTTCGCTAACAAGGTAGTGCCGATATATGTGGGAGCGACACGGATCGGGGAGATATTCAACGCTGACGGGATCATTCAAGTCGATGATTGGAGTGATATCCCCAAGATTGTTGAAGACTTGGATACGGTTAGAGACTATCAATCACGATTAGAGGCTGTTAATGACAATTTTAAACGAGTTAAGCCGTACAACGTAGGATGGAAGGACAGATTTTTCCGAGACTATGGGGATTTATTGGAGGGACTGCAGAATGAGTAGAGTACAAGTGTTGTTGTATACATCCTATTTGCATACTATTGGTGGCATAGAGACGTTCGTAGACAACTGGGTGGAAATACTGCTGCCATATTACGACATCGGCTTGTACTGTCCGCAGATGCCCACAGAAAGGCTATGCAGACTCTCACAGACTATCCCGGTATTCAAGGGTGGCGAGGTGGAATGCGACACGCTCGTGATGATCAGGATAGGCGATGCGATTCCCAAAGGGGTCAAGTACAAGAAAAGCGTGAGAATGTGTCATGCGTGTCGGAGCAATCCGGCATGGCATATTCTCACGGATTGCGACAAGGTGATTCATGTCAGCGAAGCATCAAAGCACAGCTTCAGGAGCGATGGCGATGTCATCCTGAATCCTGTTGTCAAGCGGTCAAGGGATGCGCTGATATTGGTATCTGCCACAAGGATTCCGGCAACTGACAAGGGGAAGAACGCAGATAGGATGCTCAAGCTTGCTGAGATGCTGAACCAAGCAGACATTCCGTTCGTGTGGCTGAACTTCTCCGATTCACCGCTGACAGATGCACCTCGTGGCATGGTCAAC
>Ga0247610_10009065_pt1 | contig 10061 bp, 7 predicted proteins | sample 174DNAGHGhighgp2_FD_193483 | JGI IMG/M metagenome (GOLD analysis project Ga0247610, IMG submission 193483) | Sheep rumen microbial communities from Palmerston North, Manawatu-Wanganui, New Zealand - 1742 DNA GHGhigh gp2 | ecosystem: Host-associated > Mammals > Digestive system > Stomach > Rumen ... | reverse complement strand
TGATGGAAATGCCCGTGTACTTGCCCAGGACGCAGGTCTGAAGGAATAGCAGCAGGGTAAGGGCCACCTAAATTTGCAGTCGTCATAGGAGTGAGTATTTATTTGTATCTGTTTGATTTTCACCTATAAAGGTACAAAAAAAATCACTCCTACAACTTTTTGGACACTTTTCTTACATCGAACTCACGTTAATATTCAGCCACGAAAAGGGTAAAATATCTTTTCGTGGCAGAATATATTTATTGCAATTGCTGGACGTTAACCACTACACCTTCGCTAACACGTCGTTCGGATAATAAATCTTGGTAACTTCTGGATGTTTGGGGACCTCCCGCAAGAACATACCGTAATGTATCTCGTGGCCCTTTGCAAATGGTAAGCCTTTTGCAATCGTCTGGAGTCTTTCAAGTTCTTCCTTAGCATCAATAGCCTGACTCCCATTCTGCCACTTGCATTCACCCAAGAAAAGATGTTTCCCATCAAACGACTCTGCTACGACATCCAATTCCACAGGAAGATATTGGTCCTTTTCCTCGTTGTAGTAACTGCCCCACCAGCGAGATGCCATCTGATACATGATGTCATTGAACCCATGAGTACTAATGTAATTCCTACACAACTCCTCCCAAGCTTGGCTGGTATAATCATTCTCCGTCTTCGTCAGCACATTCAAGACAGCTTGGTTGTTGCCCAACTCTATGAGTGAGCGATATGGAAGGACATAGCGATAATGAAAGCGTAACAACGGGTCGGAAATATGGTACAACCCTTTCTTACTCTTTTTCTCACTTTCACCAAAAGGAATCTCCTTAGTAATAAAACCCAGCTCTTTCAGCCTCGATAACTGCGGCGTAATATCTGTGGCCTGCTTTTCTGCACGCGAAGCTATCTCTGACAGTTTATTAGCACCATTACCGATGAACGATAGAATGGATGATGCCTGTACCGTATCGCGCATTTCATCGTATAACAACTTAGACGGTTCATCATATAGCGTCCCTTCTGATGTCAGCAATAAGTTCTCGATAGCATCATGAAGGCTGTCATAATTCTCGCGCAATACCCAATATCTTGGAACGCCCCCCCAAACTGCATACTCTCGCACAGCCTGTTCAGCATCACAGCGAAGTGCCTGACTGATAAAGCTTGGGGCTATGGGTTGCATTTTCATGATTTCGTCAGCACGACCATAAAGAGGTTCTTTACTATCGAGGACAAAGCCTTGCATCATCTGCTGTGATGAACCGCAGATAATCAGATCGAACTTTAACTTCTTGTCATCAAGCAGTTTCTGAAGAATAGAAGGCAAGGCGGGACAACTTTTGACAAGGTAGGGAAATTCATCGAGGCAGACGGTGATACGATGGTCAACGGATCTGTTAAGACTGACAAAAAGCGACTCCCACGTAGGATAGCTGGCCATACTGAAACCTTCGATGCTCATATCCACCGCAGCGGAGAACAACTGTCGCTGGCTTGGCTCGGAGGTCTTGTCGGCCAAGAAATAGATGTCACCGCGACTAAAGTCCATCACTTTTTTTATTAATGTGGACTTACCTATACGCCTACGGCCATACACAGCTATGAACTGAGGTTTTTCTCTCAGCAATGCCTTCTGCAATCGGGAAAACTCTTTCTTTCTATCAACAAACTCCATATTTCGCGACTTTTATTGAGCAAAGATAGGTTAATTTGGCTATCCAACCAAATCTTTTAGACATTATTAAGAATATAATTCTACTTTATAATAATTCTACTTTATAATTCTAAGAATTTCTGTTAGCCTATCAAGTCAATAACACTTTTCAGCGTTTCATCCTCGATATTTCTATATCGCTTGAATGCCCGGCTACCATCGACATGTCCGCTCATGCGACCTATCAAGTTTGGGTCACTTACCTTGAAATACGCATTGCCGATGAATGTACGTCGCGCAAGGTGTGATGATGCTACTGTGTCAATGGCTACCAGTTCATTCTCTCTGAAACGTTTAAGTCGGGTGCAAAGGTAAGAAAATTACCGCAAATACCCAAATAATTTTTGGCGGTTTTTTGGCGGTTTTATTTTTTATATAGCATTATTGATTTATACTTATACCTATATTGATTAGTTTGTTAAACTATTGAAATTTAGAGCGTTAAGTAAACAATTATCAATTTTAGTATATTGCGATATAATACAAAGTTGGCGCCTCATCCCGACACAATATTAAAAATTGTGTTCAGAGGAAGTGGTTAGTTTTAATCGCTTCCTTTTTTTGTTCGCCCGACAACAGAAATCTTCATGCTGTGCTTTTGGAATGACGCTGAAAGCGTCTCTGCTTAGTAACCCCAGTGTCCGGAGGCCCTGCGGAAAGAAAACACTCTGACGGAGTGTCCCATCGGTGGTTGCTTTCCAGTGTAGGAGCAGATTTCAATATCACGGAAATGTTGTCATCCGCCCAGGGCAACGCCATGGGCAGATGCGCTGCTCGCTGCTTTCTTGGACGGGATGTGTTTCCACAGACGGTTACTTTTGATGCTGTTAGCGTTAATTCTTCAAAAAATCTTTCCCGTTACAACCTTTTTTATTAATTTTGCAAAATCTAAGACCTTATGATATGCGAAAAGTATTTGGAATAGGCGAGACCGTTCTCGACATCATCTTCAAAGACGACCAGCCAATAGGTGCCGTTCCTGGTGGGTCCACTTTCAACGGCATCATCTCGTTAGGGCGCTGCGGTGTTAACGCCTCGTTCATCAGTGAGACAGGCAACGACCGTATAGGCCGCCGCATAGTCTCCTTTCTTCAGGACAACGGCGTCGACGCCTCGAGTGTGTACGTCTACCCAGACTCAAAGACGCCCATCTCGCTGGCATTTCTCAACGACAGCAGCGACGCAGAGTACATATTCTATAAAGACCATCCAAACGACAGGATAGACTTCGTGAGTCCCGAGGTGAACCCCGACGACATAGTCATCTTCGGTTCATACTATGCAGTGAACCCCGTCATCCGGCCACAGGTGCAGGGCTTTCTTGACCATGCCCGAAACCGTGGCGCTATACTATACTACGACGTCAACTTCCGCGCCTCGCACAAGAACGAGGTGGTGAAGCTCACCCCCAACATACTTGAGAACCTGGAGATGGCCGACATTGTGCGTGGTTCGGCCGAAGACTTCGACGTGATGTTTCACAAGACCGACCCCGACCAGATATACCGTTCGCAGATAGCTTTCTACACCCGTAAGTTCGTCTTTACCCGTGGGGCCCAGCCCGTTGAGCTCCGTGCCGACGGCGGATTCAAGAAGCAGTACCCCATAGCCCCCGTGTCGAAGATAGTGAGCACCATAGGCGCCGGCGACAACTTTAACGCCGGCTTCGTCTACGGTATGCTGAAATATGGCATCACGAGGAGCGTCATAGAGCAGGGACTGACCGAGCAGCAGTGGGACCAGGTGATAAACTGCGCCCAGCTTTTCTCTGCCAATGTGTGCCAGACACTGAGCAACTCAGTGGACCAGCAGTTTGGAGAGCAAATGAAAGCGGAGCTGGAGAGAAATGGCGTGATAACGAAATAACGAAAAAACAAAGAAAATAAAGCAATGAAACAAATTACTGAGAAAATCTATTACATCGGAGTTAACGACCGCAACAAAAACCTTTTCGAAGGCCTGTGGCCCCTGCCTTACGGCGTGAGCTACAACGCCTATCTCATAGACGACGAGAAGACCTGTCTCGTAGACACCGTCGAGGCCGACTTCTTCCTCCCCTTCCTGCAGAACCTGCGCCAGGTGCTGGGCGACCGTCCGCTCGACTACGTGGTGGTGAACCACATGGAGCCCGACCACAGCGGCTCGCTGGCCTTGCTGCGGCAGTACTACCCCCAGGTGCAAATCATTGGCAACAAGAAGACCTTCGACATGATGCGTGGCTTCTACCAGCTCACCGACGGGCTGATGGAGGTGAAAAACGGCGACGAGCTGTGCTTGGGCCAGCGCAAGCTGCAGTTTGTGCTCACCCCGATGGTGCACTGGCCCGAGACAATGATGACGCTCTGTAAGAGTGTAGAGTTTGCTACCGCGACAGAAACCGATGCGGTAGCAAACTCTACACTCTCAACTCTAAACACTATTCTCTTTAGTGGCGATGCCTTCGGGTGCTTCGGTGCCTTGAACGGAGCGTGGATAGACGAGCAGATGAACTGCGACGACTTCTGGCTCGAGATGATCCGCTATTACTCAAACATAGTGGGCAAGTACGGCACGCCAGTGCAGATGGCGCTGAAGAAGTTGGCCGGTGTGAAGGTGGACTATATCTGCTCCACCCACGGCCCAGTATGGCACGAGCATGTGGCAAAGGTGATAGGCATCTACGACCGTCTGTCGCGCTATGAGGCAGAGCCGGGCCTGGTCATCTGCTACGGCACTATGTATGGCAACACCGAGCGCGCCGCAGAGGTGATAGCCAGGGCTGCAGCCGAGGCTGGACTGAAAAACATAGTGCTCTACAACGTGTCGAAGACACACCACTCTTATATTATACGCGACCTGTTCCGCTATCGCGGTCTCATAGTGGGCGCACCGACATACAACACCGGTCTCTACCACGAGATGAACGTGCTGCTCGACGAGCTGTCGCAGAAAGACATCAAGGGCCGTCTCTTCGGCTGGTTCGGCTCGTTCAGCTGGGCGTCGAAGGCAGTGGCCGAGATACAGCGGTGGAACGACGAGCGGCTGAAATACGACACTGTGGGCACACCGGTCGAGATACGGCAGGCCCTGACCCCCGAGACATACGCAGCCTGCGAAGCTCTGGGCCGTGAGATGGCGCAGAGGCTGTTGGAGGAGTAGAAGGAGTTGGAAGGAGTTAAAAGTAGTTAGAAGGAGTCGGAAGTAATTAGAAATAGTTAGAAGTCGATAGACTTTGCGCTACCGTACAGGATGCCTGTTACCGTACAAGACTTTTTAAAGTGGACTCTTTTCTTTAAATAAATATTTTAGACTATGGGAAAAATTAAGACTATCGGTATTCTTACGTCGGGTGGCGATTCCCCCGGCATGAATGCAGCCATCCGCGCCGTCACGCGCTCCGGCATTTGCAATGGTTTCAACATCAAGGGAATTTATCGTGGCTACGACGGTCTCATCAAGGGCGAGGTGAAACCTTTCACCACCGAGGACGTCAGTGGTATCATCACCCGTGGCGGTACCATCCTGAAGACTGCCCGCTCGAAGGAGTTCATGACACACGAGGGCAGGCAGAAGGCATACGAGATGTGCCAACAGCAAGAGATAGACGCCCTGGTGGTCATCGGCGGCAACGGCTCGCTGACAGGCGCCTGGAACTTCGGCGTGGAGTTCGACTTCCCCTGCATAGGCCTGCCCGGCACCATCGACAACGACCTCTACGGCACCGACGCCACCATAGGCTACGACACAACGATGAACACCATCATGGAGTGCGTGGACCGCATACGCGACACGGCCAACTCCCACGAGCGCATCTTCTTCGTCGAGGTGATGGGCCGCGACGCCGGCTTCCTGGCCCAGAACTGCGCCATCGCCTGCGGTGCCGAGGCCGCCATAGTGCCAGAAGAGACCACCGACGTGGACCAGCTGGCCGCCTTCATGGGCCGCGGCATACGCAAATCGAAGAAGTCGTGCATAGTCATCGTTTCGGAGAGCCCGAAATGTGGCGCTCTCTACTATGCCGACCGCGTGAAGCATGAGTTCCCCGAGTTCGACGTGCGTGTGTCCATCCTCGGCCATCTGCAGCGAGGCGGCTCCCCTTCGGCCCGCGACCGCATACTGGCCAGCTGCTGTGGCGTGGGCGCCATACAGGCCATAAAGCAGGGGCAGCGAAACGTCATGATAGGCTATCGTAACAACGAGATTGTCTATGTGCCCTTCTCAGAGTGCATACGCACCGACAAACGTTTTGACAAGCGGCTCATAACGGTCCTGGACCAGCTGAGCATTTGACAAGAGGCACTTTGCCAGATAAGTGCCATGAGAAGGTCTTTACTCATAATAGCTTTGGCTCTATGGATGGGCGGCAGCACAAACGCACAGACCGACAGCACCGCCCAGCGTAGAGCCAAGGTGGGAGTGGTGCTCAGTGGCGGTGGCGCCAAGGGCATGGCCCACATCGGTGTGCTGAAAGTGCTGGAAAAGGCAGGAATACCAGTCGACGTGATCACCGGCACGTCGATGGGCAGCATCATCGGCGGACTGTATGCCATAGGCTACAATGCCAATGACCTCGACTCGATGGTGCGCGTGCAGGACTGGAGCTACGTCATCACCGACCGCGAGGACTTGCGGCGCCAGAGCCTCAGCGACCGCCGGAAGCAGAACACCTACTTCTACTCCACCGGTCTGACCATAGGCAAGAAAGACATGAACGCCGGAGGTATCATCAGAGGCAAGAACCTGGCAGAGCTGTTCCAACAACTGTGCACAGGCTATACCGACTCGATCGATTTCACCCGCGACCTGCGCATACCATTCGCCTGTGTGGCAACAAATATCATAGACAACAGCGAGGTCGACTTCCACAGCGGCCGGCTGCCCCAGGCCATGCGTGCCTCTATGGCCATACCTATCGCCTTCTCGCCGGTGAGAATAGGCGACATGGTGCTCGTAGACGGCGGAATGAAAAACAACTACCCTGCCGACATTGCCCGCGAGATGGGGGCCGACATCATCATCGGCGTCACCGTGCAGGGAGCACCGAAGACTGCCGAGGACATGGGATGGACAATGAGCATACTGAGCCAGATCATCGACGTGAACTGTAAGAACAAGTATGACGAGAACCTGGCCATCACCGACCTGCACCTGGCGGTGGACACCAAGGGCTACGGCTCGGCCAGCTTCTCGCATGCCGCCATCGACACGTTGATACGCCGTGGCGAGGAACTGGCCATGCGGCACTGGGACGACATCATCGCACTGAAGAAACGCATAGGCATCGGCGATGACTGCCACCCGGATGTCAAGCACCATCTGCGCCCGCAAGTGGTGACCGGGAAACAACGCGTCACAGGCTACACCTTCGAGAACATGACTCCACAGGCCGAGCGCTTCCTCAGACAGAAGTTCCATCTGCATGACATAGACCACGCTCCTAAGGGAGTAGAGTACTTCGACAGCATCGACTCAAAACTGGAACAGCAGCTCACCACCACGATGCGTGTGGACCTGTTCTACCAGACCGCCGACTGCCGGCTGGAACCGGAAAAGAGATGGTCTGTGGTCGATGGCAAGCCCACACTGGTCGACGGCGTGCGTGTAGTCCTGTCGGCCGGCAACCGCAAGTCGGTGCAACTGCATGCCGGCGTGCGCTACGATACCGAGGAGTATGCTGCCGTGCAGTTGGGGCTCGACATCCCACTCAAGACCGCCACACCCGTCAACACCGACTTCACACTGCGACTGGGCAAGCGGCTGATGGCACGCGGAGAGATAACCATTCATCCGCGTAGCTTCACACGACCCACACTAAGCTATACCTTCCGCCGAAACGACGTGGACGTATATATCGACGGCGACCTCGGCTATAACGTGCGCTACAACCAGATGCAGGCAGAGTTCCTGCCATTCCAATTCAACCTGAGCCACTTCAACCTGCAGATGGGCCTCCGCTGGGACTTTATGCACTATCGCACGAAGCTTGGGGCGGAAGATGCCAAGCAGGTGACACTGAAGAACGAGCACTTCTACAGCTACCGCGCCCGAGCTGAATACAACAGCGAGAACGACTGGTACTTCCCCACACGCGGTGCGCAGTTCAAAGCCGAATATGCCTACCTGACAGACAACTTCGCCAAGCTCGACGGCAAGACCGGCATGAGCGAGGTGAGTGCCAACTGGCGCAAGTCGCTGCCCATAGGCGGACGCTTCGCACTGCAACCGATGGTCTATGGCCGTCTGCTCTTCGGGTCTGTCGTGCCGCCTGTCCTGGGCAACACTATTGGCGGCGACTGGTTCAACCACTATGTGGAACAGCAGATGCCCTTCGCGGGAGTGGGAAACATGGAGTACGTGGACCATCAGTTCGTGGCTGTGCAGCTGAGGGCCCAGCAGCGCATAGGAGGCAGCAGCTATGTGGTGGCGCGCATTGCCGCAGCCCAGCAATCACGGCACCTGAGCACAATACTTGACCGCCGCACTATGTTAGGCGGACAGATAGCATACTACTATAAAACCATGGCAGGCCCCTTAGGTGCGACTCTCGGCTACAGCAACCGCACCAAGAGCCCGTACTTTTTCTTGAATCTTGGATATGAATTCTAATGTGAACAGCGTTGAGAGGGCGCTCTTGGCTGTGGCGCTTCTGTTTTGTGCCGGCATCACCACCAGTGTGCAGGCACAGAAGCTGTGGCGCATGCTGTTGCACAACGACAGCTTGCTGTACTCGCGATACCATCGTAGTACCATCGATACGATGTATATGGAAAGGCCGCAGACTCGATGGACCGTCGCGGGCAGGGTCAACATGTCGGGCGCTAAGATAAAGGTCGATTGGACAGAGGATGACAGGCATTTCCGCTCGGAGATGGAATCTGCACAGAAGACCACCCTGTGCTTGGCGGTAAGCTATCTGGGCATCTCGCTCAGTCTTGCCCTCAACCCGGCAAAGATGATGGGCAAGTACAGCGACTACGAACTTAACTTCAACTCCTATGGCAAGCGCTTCGGCTTCGACTTCATCTATCAGAATGCCCATGACTTCACCGGCTGGCACGAGGCCGACGGGTCGCCACGCATAGACCTGCCGGCGGACATGCTAAAGGTCAAGACGCTGAATGTGAATGCCTACTACGTCTTCAACAGCCGCAAGTTCTCCTATCCCGCTGCCTTCACGCAGAGCTACATACAGAAAAAATCGGCTGGCAGCGTGCTATTGGCCGTCTCGGGACAGGGACAGCATACTGAGACAAATGGCGACTATGTGTCGCATCTGAAGGTGACCAACATTGGGGTAGGGGGCGGATATGGCTACAACTGGGTGCCAGGCCGCCATTGGCTGCTGCACCTGTCGGCCATGCCCACATTTACCCTCTACAGCAATACGACGCTGAAGGTGAACGACGAGCGAGTGCCCTTGGACTACCATTTCCCCGAGGTTATCATCACTTCACGAGGGTCTGTAGTACGTCAGTTGGGCAATGTTTTCATCGGCGCGTCGATGGTATATAATTTCACAAACATTGGTGCCGCTGAAAAGTTGTCTGTACATAACACCAAGTGGCGAGGCCGGTTGTTTGCAGGGGTCAGGTTATGGTAATAAAGACGAAAGAGTAATTGAAGACGATGCTTAAAAACCATTTCTACGAAAACATGATAGAGGCAGGATGTGACGAGGCCGGGAGAGGCTGTCTGGCAGGCAGTGTCTACGCTGCTGCCGTCATATTGCCGCCCGACTACGAGAACGCCATGCTCAACGACTCAAAGCAGCTCACCGAGCACCGTCGCTACGCACTGCGCAAGGTCATAGAGCGCGATGCCCTGGCCTGGGCCGTCGGCATAGTGACACCTGAGGAGATAGACCGTATAAACATACTGAACGCCTCGATATTGGCCATGCACAGGGCTCTTGACCTGCTGACGATGAGGCCGGAGGCCGTCATTGTCGACGGCAACAGGTTCAAGCCCTACCACAAACTGCCATACACCACCATAGTGAAAGGCGACGGCAAGTACCTCTCGATAGCTGCTGCCTCCATACTTGCCAAGACCTACCGTGACGACTATATGAACGCCCTGGCCGAGGACTATCCGCAGTATGACTGGAAAAGCAACAAGGGCTACCCTACACGCAAGCACCGTGAGGCTATAAGGCAGTACGGGACCACTCCGTTGCACCGCATGAGCTACAACCTGTTGGGCGACACACAGCTGGAACTGAATTTTGAAGACTGAGCGTGCTCTGGGACTTCTCCGTGCTCCCGCAGAGAGTTTGCCAGGAAGATATAGCAGACGAGACAGTGAGAGGGCTATTTAGCAGACGAGACAGTGAGATTTTTTTATTTTATATAACAAACTATTATGAAGAAAAAAGCAATGATTATGA
>Ga0247610_10009064_pt1 | contig 10063 bp, 7 predicted proteins | sample 174DNAGHGhighgp2_FD_193483 | JGI IMG/M metagenome (GOLD analysis project Ga0247610, IMG submission 193483) | Sheep rumen microbial communities from Palmerston North, Manawatu-Wanganui, New Zealand - 1742 DNA GHGhigh gp2 | ecosystem: Host-associated > Mammals > Digestive system > Stomach > Rumen ... | reverse complement strand
TCCGATAACCTCTCCGTGAATTGAACAGGGCTCCGCCTGAGTTGCCGGAATTGATGGCACAGTCTGTCTGAATGAGATTCATCGCCACATTATTGATCGTGATCTTACGGTTCAGCGCACTTACCACTCCTGAAGTCAGCGAAAATGTCAGCTCACCCAGAGGGTTACCTATGGCAACTACGTCATCTCCGACATTCATCTGATCGGAATCGCCGAGGACTACGGGAGTCAGTCCGCTTGCTTCAACCTTGAGAACAGCAATGTCATTGCTCTCATCGAAGCCCACGAGTTCGGCTTTATATGATTTGTTATCGTATGTAGTAACAGTGATGTCTTTCCCGTCTTCCACAACATGATAATTCGTGATGATATAACCATCAGCTGTGAGTATAAATCCTGAACCGGAAGCCGCAGCAGTGGTCTTGTAGCCAAAGTAATTCGTAGTAACGGATGTCTTTATTCCGACAGTGGAATTAACATTAGCTTGATAGATCTGGGAAGCAGTCATTACAGCACTTGTGTTAACGTATGATACGTTTACGGCTGTGGTGTCACGCTGTCCCTTAAGGATCTCCGTGTCCTTTGCAGATGAACTCATCAGCACGTTTGTGCTCATATCCGACTGTCCGGCAATGCGGCTGTACATAAACATACTACCCGCACCGAAAACCCCGCCTATAACAGAGCAGCACACTGCAAGCGCAATTACCTTGCCAGCAGATCCTTTGCGGTTCCTTCTCTTCCTGACGACCCTTGCAGGCCTTACAGGCGCTTCGTATCCATAATTTACATCGTATCCATTATTTATCATTGTCATATTACTCCTTTGTTTGGTTGTTGAGACGATTATATGAGCCCAACTTGAAACCAACCTAAAGAAAATGCATTTGACTTATCTTTTTTCAGTTAGTATCATAAATATGTAACAGATCAATTAGTTATTCGCGTTCTGTTGCCGCGGCGCCTTATGGCGGGGTTAATAATGATAAGAACCTTGGAATCTCATCATGAATGACAGATATGCGCATAGCTGCGCAGTATATTGTTGTTTGTGGAAGGAGGTTCTTTTTTTATGTCACACGACAACTATTATGAATACTACGAGAGGCTGGCGAACTGGAGTTTTGACGAGTTCGATATCCACTCAGAGAGTCTGACTGACTGGAATCTTTATGAGATCCTCGGATCGCTGACAGACAAGGATTCGCACATTCTCGACCTGGGAACAGGCGGCGGCGAGAAGCTGCTCGCCTACTATCCTGACTGTGCCGGGATACTTGGAACTGACTACTCCCCGCAGATGATCGCAACTGCAAATGAAAACCTTACCAGGAGCGGCAGAAAGAACATCACCTTCAAGGTAATGGACAACCTTAAGATGGATGTACCGTCAGATTACTTTGATATCGTTGTGGCACGTCACACGATAACCGACCCTGCGCAGATCTATCAGTGTCTTAAGCCGGGCGGACACCTTCTCATCAGAGGTGTTGACAAATACGACAGCTGGGGACTGAAGATGATATTTGGCGGCGGTCAGGGATACAATGATCCTGTGCCTGTGAGCATAACTGACTATGAGAATGTGTTGAATTCCGGCTTTGCAGATGTGGAATTAGTGCCGATCCATGAGCGTGAGTTCTTCAAAGACCGCGAGGTGTTCAAGGCATTTCTTGGCAAGGTTCCGATACTTGAAGGAGAACCTGATGATAAGCTTTTGAACGAGTACATATCCAAAAATACGGTCGGCGGCCGGATACGTCTGCTGAGGAACTACTACGGAATAACCGCAAGAAAATAGGAACCTGTCAAAGGGACGCAACCTATCACTGAGAACCGTCCCTTTGATAGGTTTTACTTATACCCGCATTCTGTCTTTGTCGGGCCGTCTATTCCGGATTCGTAATTTGCACGGAAGGCCATATTGATCTCCCGGATCTCTTTCTTGCCGTCGATGTAATCCTGATACATATCGGCGAGCCCGGCCATACAGCCGTCGCAGGATCCGCTGATATTGCCGATAGATTCTGCGACTATCCTCTCACGCTCTTCTCTTGTCGTATCTTTGATCAGGATCGAATCCATAAATGTATCTCCTTGTAAGCGAATGGTTACTTAAACAATAGAAATCTATAATATCTTTTCCTCCTATGTCAATCTTTATTTCTTCGGAGGCAGACCAAAGGCGCGACGTATCGCGTCATCGTTATCCAGTTTCTTCACCTCAATACCGAGCGTGCTAGGACTGATGTTGCCATTGTATTCACTATGGCAGATGTTCGCGGACACCTCTGACAATTATCGGAAAGGTGGTGGAAATACGAGGTAAGTTCTGGTAGACATATTGCCTCCAAAGCCTTGAAAAATAGGGGGCAAGTGTTAAATATAATAAAAGCAGTTGACGCTACGTACAATACGTATTACAATTACATTATCAAAGAAGAAAGTAGATACAAATGAAAATATCAGAGATGAAGAAACTCCTCGAGAAGATCGGATGTTACAAGGAAAAGGAAGGCACTAACCACGAGATATGGTACTCACCTAAAACAAAACAGCGGTTTCCAGTCCCGAGGCACAATTCGAAAGAACTGCCAACAGGAACAGAGAAAATCATAAGAAAGCAAGCAGGTCTTAAATAATCCCCCGGCTTCTTCTCTCTTATATCAATGCACATCAACATGCCAAGAGGCAACTCAAAGAAAGGAAGAATGAAAATGAACAGAAAAAAATCACCTATTTATGTGTATCCTGCTATCTTTACACCAGAAGACAACGGCGCCTTTTCTATAAGGTTTCCGGATATCGAGAACTGCTTTACATGCGGTGATGATATCGAAGACGGTATGATGATGGCACAGGATGCCCTCGCACTTATGGTATACACAAACTACGAAGAAACAGGCGAACCTGCTCCTGTAAGTACTCCTATTAAGGATCTGAAACTCAAAAAGGGTGAGTTTGCTACTTATATTGTGTGCAATACTACAGAGTGCAGAAGGAAGTTCGGAACAAAGGCTGTAAAGAAAACACTTACTATACCTGAATGGCTCAATGACGCAGCAGTTAAAGAAAGAATCAACTTCTCACAAGTTCTCCAGGACGCATTGAAAGAAAAGCTGAATGTCGGCTAAAAGACGTCACTCGTCATAGGGACTGAGCGACAGCATTCAGGGCAGCATGTGACAAAGCCGGAACCAAGCCAACAACGGAGATAAAGAAGTTTATAGCCAAGTTTATTGAGTAGATCAATAAATGAAGGAGATCATTAACAAATCGAAAACAAATTGATGCAATCGCTTTGATTTACTTGAAGAAACATATAGGCATAGCTACTATAATTGTACAAATTGTATTCGTACATTTTTGACTGTTAAACCAGCCCAAGACGGTAGGCATCCCACCCATAAGTGAGTAGCCGAGTTCTTGGGTTTTATTATATCCGGATGTGTACGACGGGCACTGCAAGCAATTTGTATCCAGAACGCCCAGGCACACACGTACACCGACGGCCTTGTAAGCCCATACTTTTTTCCGGAATTCTTACCGCAGACGCACACGCTTTGCCCCACTAACGGTCTATGCCTTGTAGAAGGTGTGCGTCGAGGACTGGATTCCGGAAAAAAGTATGAGCGTCTTGGCACCCCCAGCAGGAATCGAACCCGCACCAACAGTACCGGAAACTGTCGTTCTATCCATTAAACTATGGAGGCATAAAGGCCGGCGGATCGTACCGCCGGCACTATTATATCAAAAACATGGTAATACATCTACAAACCTATCATTCAGAACCGTCCCCAAAACTAGGTTACAACGGAATATTGCCGTGCTTTCTGATAGGTCTTACGTGCTTCGGGTTCTTGATGCGGCGTGTGTCCATCATGGCTTCGTAGAGCTTCTCGCGCGTCTCCTTGGGCTTGATGACGGCATCGACATACTCGCGGTCCAAAGCGAACTTATAGCCTACGACATTCTTGCGGTACTCTTCCTGCTTGTCCTTTATGAAAGCAGCACGGTCCTCTTCGGGCATTGCCTTGATCTGCTTGGCATAGAGGATCTCGACTGCACCTGCCTCACCCATGACAGCGATCTGAGCTGACGGCCATGCGAGCACGATATCTGAGCCTAAATGCTTGCTGTTCATCGCGATATAAGCACCTCCGAAAGCCTTGCGGACGATGACATTGATCTTCGGAACAGTCGCCTCTGCAAAAGCATACAGGAGCTTTGCGCCGTGACGGATGATGCCCTTGTACTCCTGATCGGAACCGGGCATATATCCCGGAACGTCAGTGATGGAGATCACAGGGATATTGAACGCATCACAGAATCTTACAAACCTTGCGGCCTTGTCTGATGCGTCACAATCGAGAACACCTGCGAAAGCAGCGGGATCATTGGCAACAACGCCGACTGTCATGCCGTAGAGCTTTGCAAAACCGACGATGATCTCCTTGGCAAAGAAAGGCTGAACTTCCATGAATGAATCGTCATCAAAGACATTTTCGATGATCTTGTGCATATCATAAGCGGCATTTGCCTCCTCCGGAAGTTCGAAGTCAAAAGGCATCGTCTTCTTGTATGCGTCCTTGTCCATCATGAGCATCTTCTGACGGTTATTGGAAGGCAGAATGCTGATAAGATAGCGCACTGCCTTGATGCAGGCCTCCTCATCGTAATATCCGAAATGAGACACTCCGCTCTTCTCCATGTGAGCTGTATAGCCGCCCAATGCCTCAGCCGTTATCTCCTCGCCCGTTACCTGCTTGATTACCTTAGGACCCGTGATATACATCTGACCGATGTTCTTGACCATGAAGATGAAATCTGTAATTCCCGGAGAATATACGGCACCACCTGCACAGGGACCTGTGATAACTGAGATCTGCGGGATAACACCCGATGCCCTTACGTTACGGTAGAATATCTCGCCGTAACCTGCGAGCGCATCAACACCTTCCTGGATACGTGCTCCGCCCGAGTCATTGATCATGATGAAAGGGCACTTCTTCTTGAAGGCAAAGTCCTGTGCCTCAGCGATGTTCTTGCCCTGCTGAAGGCCTAACGAACCGCCCTTGAACGTGAAGTCCTGGGCTGCAACAACGACCTGCTTGCCGGCTACATTACCCGTGGCGCAGATAACGCCGTCGCGGGTCTCTTCATCGGTCAGCTCCTTATATTTACCATCGTCGAAGAGCTTCTCAAGACGCTCGATGGCATGGAGTTTGCCCTTCGCGTGCTGCTTCTCATATAACTCATTTTTGTCGCTCATATTATAGCTCCCTGCAAAATACTTGGATTATCAAAGTATTTATACCACAGATTTGCTCTCATTTAAAATACAAAGTATATGAATTACTTCACTGATCGTTCGTTCATTCTGCACAGAAATCGGCTTGTAGGCCAGTACAGGAGCCCCGATAGCATCTATCCTGAGCCTCCCGGCTACTTCTTTATTGCTCATAAGAACGCTGATCGCCTGCATATCGAGGGGTTTGCCTTCCGCGAATATGAACCTTACGCCTGAGCTCTTTATCGTAACTTTGTCAAAGCCTGTCCGCGGCGCCATATGCCTGATAAGCGACACACCCGCAAGTATCATTATCTGCCTCGGCGGGTCTCCGTATCTGTCAGTAACTTCATCGATCAGATCATCGTAATCCTCCCTCGTGCATATACCTGCGATCTTACGGTAGATCACCATTCTCTCTGATTCATGCTCGATATAACTTCTCGGGATATAGCTGTCAAAGTCGACATCTACTGCCGCTTCCGCAGGAGGCAGTGCGACTGACTCATCGCCTTCACTGCGCAGCCTCGTTATCTCTTCATCAAGCATCCTGCAGTACAGTTCATATCCGACTGCATCCATCATGCCGTGCTGCTCGGCGCCCAGAAGGCTTCCCGCGCCTCTTACCTCAAGATCTCTCATCGCGATCTTCACGCCTGACCCTAGTTCGGTAAATTCACGTATGGCCTCAAGGCGCTTAGCCGCATCCTCCTTGAGGATCTTGGACGGTTCATAAGTGATATATGCATATGCCTGCCTGTCTGATCTTCCGACACGCCCCTTGATCTGGTAGAGCTGTGACAGGCCGAATCTGTCGGCATTCTCAACGATCAGAGTATTGACATTAGGCATATCCACGCCGTTCTCGATGATCGTCGTGCACACCATTATGTCATACTTGCCTGCCGCAAAATCGACTACGATCTGCTCTAATTCCTGCTCGTTCATCTTGCCGTGAGCATATATTATCCTTACTTCGGGCATCATTTCGCCCAGCTTCTTCGTCACGAGATCTATATCTGATGTCTTATTGTACAGGTAGAAGACCTGTCCTCCCCTGCCGATCTCCCTGAGACAAGCCTGCGTGATCACATCCTCATCATATTCCATCACGAAAGTCTGTACAGGCCTCCTGTTGACAGGCGCCTCCTCCAGCATCGATATATCCCTGATGCCCGTAAGTGACATGTGAAGAGTCCTCGGGATCGGAGTTGCCGACAATGACAATACGTCAACATTCTGGCGGAGGACCTTTATCTTCTCTTTGTGATTTACACCGAACCTCTGCTCCTCATCTATTACCAGGAGCCCGAGGTTCTTGGGGCTGACATCATCTGACAGGACTCTGTGGGTACCGATGATGATATCCGCTTTGCCGTTCCTGATCAGCTGCAGGTTCTCCCTGATCTTTTTGGCAGGAACAAAACGGGACAGGAGCACAACGTTCATCGGGAAGCTCCCGATGCGCCTTCTCATCGTCTCATAATGCTGCTGTGCCAGAAGCGTCGTCGGCGCGATCATGACAGCCTGTTTCCCGCTCATTACGCACTTGAACATCGCCCTCATGGCGACCTCCGTCTTGCCAAAACCGACGTCCCCGCACAGGAGTCTGTCCATCGGTCTGACGCTCTCCATATCGCGCTTGACCTCTGCTATGGCGCGTACCTGATCCTCTGTCTCAACATACGGAAAAGACTCCTCGAAAGCCTTCTGCTCATCTCCGTCGGGCATGTGAGTAAATCCCTCCACCGCACTTCTTGAAGCGTACAGCTTGAGCAGGTCATAAGCAGTCTTCTTGACCGTATTGCGCGCCTTGGTGACTTTCTTCGCCCAGTCATCTCCTCCCAGCTTGGAGAGCTTGGGAGCCTTGTCTCCGGGGCCGACATATTTCTGCAGGCAATCCATGTTCTCGGGAGATACATAAAGTATCTCTCCGTTCGCATAACTGACCTTCAGATAGTCCTTGCTCGTAGCACCTGTCTTAACATTCTCAATGCCTTCGTATCTGCCTATACCGTGTGCATCATGGACGACAAAATCGCCGGGCTCGCACTCGCCGATGAACGACATTCTCGCACCGCCCCTGCGCTTTGGCTTGGTGATCCTGTCAAGACCGTAGACATCCTGCTCACCGAACACTGATATTCCCAGAGCGGGATATGTAAAGCCTGTCGGCAGAGCCTTATAAATAATATTGGGAAAACACTCTTCCTCCCTCATCTGCTCCCTGAAACTTTCCAGTCTCGAGCCTTCACCAAGGAAGAAGAACACTCTGCCGACTTCTCTTGAGCTGTCCCTCTTTATTATCTGCGTCAGGTCTTTATATCTTCCGTGATAACTCTCCTGCGCAAATCCTGTCACTGAACAGGATCTTCCGCCCGCAAGACCGCCTCCCGCAGAGCCGCCAAAACATGAGAGAGTAATGACATTCCTCTTGTCGAGGATCTTATAGACATCGCTCTTCTCAAAAACTGCATCACGTGCTGAAGAAGGCGCCATGCCGACTTCAAAGAATTCCTGGCATCTTAAAGCATATTCCGATGCATAAGACCCGAGCCTGTTATCTGACTCGTTAAATTCAGACACAAATAGAAGAGAATCATTACCGAGGTAATCCAATATAGTGACTGTCTTCCCGTAAGCTACTGATAACCATTTGGCAAACCCGGTAACTCGTACACCGTTTCTGATGTTCCCTGCATCTTTGCGGCCTGTCTCGGTGATAAGCCTTGCAACTTTGATCGCAGCTGAAGTATGCGCCATTTTGGATGTATCCTTTGTGACCTGTTCTTCAATTGCTTTTGCCGCCTCATCACGTCTGTCTTCAGGTATCACAAATTCTTCTGCGGGACATATATGCGCTTCCGTCATCGCTTCCAGAGAGCGCTGGCTGTCCGGATCAAATGACTTGATCTGATCGACCTCATCATCAAAGAAACTGATACGCACCGGAACGTCTGAATCCGCAGGAAAAACATCGATGATGTCACCGCGCCACGCGAACTCACCCTTGCCGGAAGTCATCTGAACACGCTCATAGCCGTTAAGTGCAAGCGCATCTGCCAGATCGGAAGGATCGAATGTATCGCCCAGCTTGAGACTGATAACAAGATCTGACATTGCCTTCAGAGTGGGAACTTTGTTGATCAAAGCTCCCGCTGCTATAACAGCCGCTCCGTAATTGCCTGATGCCAGTCTTGCAAGGCCCGCAGTCCTCTCCATCTCTTCATCCCTTGAACTTGCCACAGCAGATACAAGAGTCAGCATCGACGGCGGGATTATGACAGGATCTCCATCGATAAAAGGTGATATCGCTTTGGATACCATCCTCGCACGTACAATATCCGGAACGATGACAACGGGCTTTTTGCCAAGATGGTCTGCGACCGCAGAGATAAGAAAACCTTTCTGCTCCTCGCACATTCCGTGGATATTGAGATGAACACCTCCATCGGGAGAAGTGCCAAACGAACTGTCGACGGCTTCAACGAGTGCCGCATCATCCGGGATGCGCTTCAGAAGTTCCTTGGCATTACTGATCATATTTGCCCTTGATCAGATCGCTCACGGCATCACATGCCGTCTTAAAGGAATCAAATACCTCAAGGCGCTGTTCCTCGGGAACATTGCTGAGAACATAGTCGATCAGATCCCAGTGCTCAGGCACGGGACCTGTTCCGATTCGGACTCTGGGGAATTCGTTCGTACCAAGATGTTCTATCACAGACTTCATTCCGTTGTGGGTGCCTGCAGAACCTTTGCTGCGGACTCTTATCTTACCCCTGGCGATATCGATGTCGTCGTAGATTATTATTATATTTTGAGGTTCTATCTTAAAGAATTTTGCACAAGCCGCGACTGATATTCCTGAATTATTCATGAACGTAAAAGGCTTAAGAAGGATAACGTCCTCCCCTTCGATCCTGCCCTTGCCGTATTCTCCGTCGAACTTGGATTTGCCTATGGATATACCGTGCTTCTCCGCCAGCACATCGAGTGCGAGGAAGCCCATATTATGCCATGTCTTGTAATATTTCAGACCGGGATTGCCGAGTCCTGCAATCAGCCACATATCAGACCTCCGAACGCTTGTCGTCGAGTCTAATATAGTTTGCTCCTCTCATTCTGCTCTTCTTTGCAACCCATTCCTCTTTGTTGACCTGCTTGGATCTTCCGATGCCAAGGCCCAGCGGAGGAACATCCTCAGTGATCGTTGAACCTGCAGCAATGTAGCTGTCCTTGCCAAGAACTACAGAGGATACGATATTGGAATTGCCACCGATGAAGACATTATCTTCGATAGTGCATCCGACCTTGTCCTGGCCGTCAAAGTTACATGTGATCGTACCGCATCCGAAATTAACATTCTTGCCGACAGTGGAATCACCGATATATGTAAGGTGCCTTGCACGCGTATAATCATCGATCCTGGAATTCTTGACCTCAACATATGCACCGATCGTAACATGGTCTCTAATAACTGTATCAGGTCTGATATGAGAGAACGGTCCGATACGGCAGTCCGATCCGATAACACAGTGCGATGCTATCGAGGAATCGACCGTAGTATCGTCACCGATGAACACATTATCAAGTCTGGTGTTCTCGCCGATGATGCAGTTCTCGCCGACTACTGTCTTGCCCATGAGGGTTGAACCGGGAAGGATTACCGTGTCCCTGCCGATCTTGACTTCATGGTGAACCCATGTGGAATTCATGTCGAGGAACTGGACACCGTTCTTCATGTGTTCTGCTATTATCCTTCTGTTCATG
>Ga0247610_10009062_pt1 | contig 10065 bp, 8 predicted proteins | sample 174DNAGHGhighgp2_FD_193483 | JGI IMG/M metagenome (GOLD analysis project Ga0247610, IMG submission 193483) | Sheep rumen microbial communities from Palmerston North, Manawatu-Wanganui, New Zealand - 1742 DNA GHGhigh gp2 | ecosystem: Host-associated > Mammals > Digestive system > Stomach > Rumen ... | reverse complement strand
AATGTTGAAACAATAGCCCCTTCTCTTCCAACGACTTTCAATTTTTTTATACTTGTCGGGAGACGCTGCAATTTCTTGGTACCTTTAGGAACTTTTATCATGTGTTTGACAGTCAGTATCTCAGCGTCATCAAACAAGGGCAGTATACCTCGTAACTCATGATTCATATGCTTTACTAACTCATAGTTTCTGGTGCGTTGTCCTGCAAGACTGATAGGCGCATCGTGGTAATCCCAGTCATCGGTAGGTTTAGGTGTCCAATATGTAAAATACTCGATGGCTTTGGCACCATAAACCAAATTGGAAAATATTTGCAGTCGAAGTGTTTCGATGGTTGGTTGTGGATAGTCTACATGTGGCGTACAGAGAGCAAAGGCCCAAAATGGCTTCCCTGTTCGCTGGCTTTCTTGACGGACATCCTCAAGACAAGAGTACCATGTGTCGCGGATGCCTGATTCTCTGATGGGATAGAAGTCAAAGGAGATAAACGGCAGTCCAATAGAAGAGGCATCTTGCAGATATTTTTTGTACGACAGCATGTTGGTCTCTTTGTGAAGATAGTCGCCATAGTCAGGTAGCAGATTGACGTAGGTAGGCTTTGAGATATCGTATTTTGCCATAGCACGATAATAACGCGCTGTTTCTGAAATGTCTTTGGGCCATGGCTCGTCGCGAAGGAAATAGCCGTAGAGCGCAGGATGGTTTTTGAGGCGTGGAATGCCAACATGAGGCTGTGCGGAAATCCAGCCGCTGCTCACCAAGAGTCGGACACCGCTCTTTTGAGCATCGTTAAGAATTCTGATGAGTGTATCGACTGGTGTGTCATCATAGAAGCAAATAGAAACATCAAACCCAGCTTCTTTCATCTCTTTGAAGCGATTGACGTTAGAATACTCTAGTGGAATGCCGTAATAAGCGACAATGGGAATCTCTGCCTGTACGTTGAGAGTGCTTGTTATTAAAAGAGCAATAGTGCAAACAAATTTTTGCAGCCTGCAAATGATATTTGTCCAGTCATATTCAGATAGTTGGTTGAAATTGATGCTTGGTGGTTTTTGGACCATTTTCAGAATTGTTTGTTGCCAATGGCCTACATCATAGCCTTTAACAGTGACTGCACCGCTCTTGCCATCAGCCACTTCTATCATGGCAGAATTGTGGGAAGTGACAACAGGGCAGCCACATAGTAAGGCTTCTATTTGTGGCATACCAAGTCCCTCCATGAGTGCTGCTGACACAAAACAGTCGGCACAACTATAGAGTAGGGCTAGTTCTTTGTTGGTAACGTATCCACAAAAGATAGTTGATGATTTGGGAAACGATTGTGCTTCTATGATATCCTTGACATCTGAGTTCTTCCAACTCTTACCCCCAACGACCACTAATTGTATGTCATGTTGCAGATATAGGCCAGGAATGATGCTAAGCAGAAATTTTAAGTTCTTTCGTGGTTCTAAAGAGCCAACAAAGAGGATATATTTGTTATTGATGCCATAGTGGGATTTAATGTTTTGACGTTCTTGTTCCGTCAGCAGTCGTGGATAGAATACATGTCTGTCTACGGCTCCACCCACAAAGATGTCCTGACAGCGACGCATGGGAAAGTACTCTTCGACTTTAGACTTGGTATAATGTGAATTAGCCCATAGATAGTTAGCTTTCTTGATGGCCTGCCCGAAGAATACACTAGTGGCTAATCGATTAGTCCACGACATAGTATGAGCCATCTCGATATTGACGACATCATGAACCGTCACCATTGTTCTCACGGTGGATGGTATGAAGTATGGCAGATGAGGTACTGGTGAGTAATAGAGGTTGATGTGCCGTTTACGGCAAAGATAGGGTACCAATATCTGCAAGATGATGATATTGGGCAATACTTTAGGGAATCGCTTGTTGTAGTCGAGTATGACTATATTGTCGGGTATGGAAGGCAGTTCATATTTCGCATCGAGCCCCTTAGGCAACATGATGAAAAAGGTGTCTTTGCTATTTTGTCGGGCCCACTCAATGATAGCACTGGTAAAGAAAGTGCCAATGCCAGCAGAGTAAAGAGACCAGATACGACCGTCAACGAGTATGTTCATAAAATCAGAGTTTGATGGAAACAAAAAGTTGTTTGAAGAAAATCCATTTGTCATGAAACGACACGTGAGGGTTCAGCCAAACGGTCTGTCTCAGCACAGGATGAATGATACGATACAGGTAGTATTTCCATTTGGGCTCGGTCAGCTTAAAGTAGATAAAAAGACTCCTTTCTTGACGATAAGTATCGAGAATAAACTTTGAACTTTTACCGTCTTTACCGCCTTCACCTTCCAAATGAATTATACGAGGACCATTCAAGATGATGTTGTCGTAGCCCTGTAGCTGAAAACGGAGTTCCATTTCAGACTCTTCATAATACATGAAGAAAGCTGGATGGAAGGCACCACATGAGCCAAGCACCTGATGGCTGACAAACAAGTCGGCGCCAGTGACGTAATCAACCTTCATCCACCTCTCTGGGTATTCGACAACTGGCTGACGATACAGGTGAAGTCCTTTGAGAATGGGAACCCAGAGGAATATCCGAAGGTCATCACTCATCTTGGGAAATTGACCAAAGGAGTGAATCCAGTTTCCTTGCCTGTCTTCCAGAATGCAACCCAAAGCACCCAAATGGCCTTCATAGTGCTCGGCAAAGTCATAGAGCATCTTGATGGCATTGTTCATGAGCAGCGTGTCGGAGTTGAGGAAAAAAACGTAGCGGCCTTTAGCGTGCTCTAATCCCCTATTGTTGGCTCGTCCGAATCCCAGATTCTCGCCAGTAAGAATCAGAGTCACACGTTTGTCGTCGGATAAGGCCTCGATAGAGCCGTCGGTGGAACCGTTGTCCACTACGATAATCTCGTAGCCGATGTCGTGCGTCTGGGCTACGATACTGTCGATACATGGTTTGATGACATGTAGTGTATTGTAGTTGACGATTATGATAGAAACAGCAGTCATTCTTAAAATTTATAAGTCTGTCTGTAGGTAATTGCTTATTTTCTTGTCAGAGTTACGTGACGATAGAACAAGGGCTATCTCTTTGTTCTTGTCGCTTTTTCGTTGTGTGAGCAGAGATAAATCGTCTTGGTAGTTGACATGTTCGTAGCCAAGTCTGAATGAATCGCCAATTCTTTCGTATTTAACGATAGGGATAATGCCATAGTAGAGGTATTCTATCAGCTTTGTAGGAGCAGCCACTCTATTGAGTACATGTTCGTCTCTGAGGATGTAACCGTAGTGAGCTATAGAGTAAAATATACCTAGCTCTGTTGGGGCAACACTGCGAATGATATATCTGAATGTTTTTTCAGGCGACATGGCTTCCATCATTTTTTTGACACCTTTGATATCGCCAGTTAGTAGAATATGGAAATGATTGGGAACAGAATACTTAATCATGCTTTGAATGGTAAGTTCGACATTCTGCCATCTTTGCGTGTTACCAGAGTAGATAAAAACGACATCGTCTTCTTGGATGCCTAATTCATTCTTAAGAGCAAGTTGCTTTTCTGGTTGAACTTCAGAAAAAGAATTCTGTGAGAATATGGGTTTGATGATGAAGTTCTTGGTTGAACAAAATGGATACTTCTCAATATAGTAGTCTTTCATTTCCTCGCTGACACAGATGAAATTTGAGGCTGTCTGAAACAATTTTTTCTCTGAAAAAGAAAGAAGGCTTGAGAAAAACCGACTTCCAGCAAATGCCATTTCCTCAGGAACAGTTCCATGAATGTCCAATGTCACGTTGTGATGACGGAGACTGAAAAAATAGAGCTTGAAATAATTGTGTAAAGAATGTATATATATGTGGCTATGCTTCTTAATGATATGATACAGAAAAATGACGTGAAGGAATAAATTGACTCTGTATATGTCGATGCGACCATCGTCTAACACCTCATGTTCTTTCTTTATGAAAGTCTTGAGGCCAATTTCGATATAAGTACGATGCCAACGATCAAATTCTTCGTCTATGGAATGGATGCGTTGAGCCATGCCGTCAATTATCTTATCACCTATAGGGTATGTTGCAAAAAACAATATATTTTTCATTATGGCAATTTATTTAAAAAATCTACAATACGCTTGGATGCCAAACCGTTACCATAAGGATTGACGGCTTTGCTCATTTTTTCATAAGCAACGCTATTGTCCAATAAAGTGCTGATTTCACTCATAATCTTCTGATAGTCCGTTCCGACTAACTTGACGGTTCCAGCTGTCAGAGCCTCAGGACGTTCAGTTGTATTGCGCATGACTAGGACAGGCTTGCCCAAGCCTGGCGCTTCCTCCTGAATACCACCGCTGTCAGTCAGAACAATGAACGATTTCTCCATCAGATAGATAAATTCCAGATACTGCAGTGGCTCTATAAAGAACATATTGCCGAGATGGTCGAGATTCTCGCCGAATACCTCGTGGATGGGTTTGCGGACATTTGGATTCAGATGCATGGGGTACACAAAATCAACATCAGGATACTTATGTGTGAGATCTTTGATGGCAGTACACATTTGGATGAATCCCTCTCCGAAGTTCTCGCGACGATGCCCTGTAATCAGAACCAGTCTGCGTCCATTGTCTAATCGGCTCGTGTCATAGCCTGCATGTAGTAAAACGGCCTTTTGTTCATCAGATAAAGCCGTATCACTTTTCATACGGTCAACTACCATGTGAAGGGCATCGATGACCGTATTGCCCGTAACGATGATTTTGCTGTCATCAACATTCTCTTTCAGAAGATTTTTGCGGCTTAGTGGAGTGGGGGCAAAGTGATAGGATGCTATACGGCCTGTCAATTGTCTGTTCATTTCCTCTGGCCAAGGGCTATAGATGTTGTGAGTCCTTAATCCGGCCTCTACATGGCCAACAGGAATCTGCAGATAGAAAGATGCAAGGGCAGCACTTGTGGATGTTGTAGTGTCGCCATGTACTAAAACAATATCAGGACATTCTTTCTTGAGAATAGTTTTCATGCCAAGCAACACATCGGAGGTAATGCTGAACAGGTCTTGATTGGGTTTCATGATTCCCAGGTCATAGTGTGGCGTGATACTGAATATATCGAGTACCTGATGTAGCATTTCCTTGTGTTGCCCTGTTACACAGACAATGGTTTGAAACTTCATATGCTGTTGAAGTTCCAATACCAACGGTGCCATTTTTATGGCTTCGGGTCTCGTTCCGAAAACCAACATTACTTTCTTCATAGTTTCTTTAATTTAATACTTCCAAGCATGGTTGCTGTCAGCAGCAATTCTCCAATGACAATGGCATAAGCTGTGCCATAGCACGAAAATCGTTTTGTGAGGAGAAATATCATAATGATAGTGATGATACCGCAGGTTGTCATCAACTTCGCATATAGTTTTGACTGACCAACACATGTCAGATATTGTACTCCTATAAAATTGTTGCCAACACTGAAAATCATCCATACGGAAAGGATATATAAAACGATTTTGTAATTTAGGAATTCTACGGAAAACAAAAGTGGAATGATAAAGTCGGATGCAATGATAATAAATAATGCTATAACAATTGCCAACAGCAAGGTGTATTTGGCAGCATTTTTGATATACTTGACCGCTTTCACTTTCTGTTGAGCCATCAGTTCACTGACGTGTGGATATATTGCGGTTGTGATAGGGGCAAATAACAGAAGGCATGCACGGATGATTTTGTCAAACCCAGAATAATAGCCTATAAGTTCCTCTGTAACAATGAAGCCCATGATGAAAACTGAACTGCCATTTAATATAACTGACATGGAAGAGGATATAAAGATGGGAAACCCGTCTTTGAAAGCCTTGATGCTATCTGATAACTGTATGAAATGAGTATAATGACAGTCCTTTAGACATATCATTGCTGCATAGATACCTGCAATAATGAAACTGGCAGAATAGATAAGAGGTACATAAATGTAGTCGTTTTTTTTGTTAACGACCACAAAGACGGACAGCAAAAGAAGTATCTTGATAACCACGTTTACAATGGTTATTTGGCCCAGTCTTTGTATCCCTTGAAAATACCACTGCGGAAACAGACAAGATCCAATGACAACTCCCCAAAACAACAGATAGAGATAAAAATCGGTATAGAACTTCTCGGATAAGAAGATAATAGTGATATATATGAATGTACAGAGTAGTAGCAGAAGGAATTTGGCAGTATAAACGCTGCCAACAATTCTGGCTACCATATCTGGTGATTTGCTGTTTCTGGCAATATCTCTTGTCGCTGTGATATTAAAACCATAATCTGTAATAATGGTGAAATAAAGAAGAAAAGCCTGGGCAAAGGATATTTTTCCAAAATTAACTACTCCAATAGTGATAATGAGATACTTCATAGTAAGAAGCGGAAAGATATAGTTGACCATTTGGGTAGTCAGCAGAAAGAACAGATTCTTTCTGACGACATTATCTCCACTTAGCTTTTGAAGAATTTGGCTCTTTATGAATTCTATTGGAATAAGCATGCACTGTTTCCTGTTAGCTATTTCATGTTTATGTGAAATATTCGGTGACAATCATATTGTATATCAACATGTACAGACCAACGCTTGCAACACAGATTCTGGCAATATATTTGGGACTGACGAGATATAAGACGAAAGTAAACGCTACTCCGTCTACAATACCATAGAGGTCGCTGGCTCGCGATGCAATTATAGGAACTGATGACAAAAGCATCGGGGTAAGAATACTGGCAGCAAAAATGTTGATGATGAGTGGGGCAATATGATTTCTTTCTGTGATATAGTCGTAAAAATAGAGGCATACGAACAAAAAGGCAAACTTAACCATATAGTAGGCATTCTTATATAGTATTGCCATTTCCCACAAGCCTTGTTCGGAAGTCTTTTGGTATACATCAATTTTACCGCTGACAAAGGAGGAAGGGATGAGCTGAAAAAGGTCTCTTCCAGAAAGGTACATGACAAAACATGCCAGGACAAGACATGCCAATACAGTTCTCCATGCAGGATTCAGTTTGATGTTCCTGAGAAAAAGAAACGGTAGGAAAATGAGGGAAGAATAGTGGAAAAGAGTTGCAACTATCATTAATGCTGCAGTATACCAATATTGATTCCTTGACAGGGGAATTAACGCAGTAAGCAAGAAAGTGGCCGCTGCTGCTGCTCTGATTTGTACCATGTCATGAAGTTCGAAATAGACAGGTATGTAAACCATCAAAGCTGTGAAGATATAGGGCGTTAAAGCATTTAAAGCCTTTAGCTTTGCCGGGATAGTAATAGTGGCATAGATAAAAAACATAACTCCTATGGTTCCTCCCATTGAGAGCACTATACGGCTAAGGTATATATATGAAGGCTCAGTTGCAATTTCTGTTATGATGTCGTCATTGCCATAGAATATTTGTTCGTAACTTTTGGCATCGGCAGTATGTTCAACGCTTTTTGTGGTAGCAAGAATAATCATAAAGATTGCATACCCCACAAGAATGAACGTCTTGTGGGATTTTTCCATATAGTCTTCTACAAATGCAAAATAGACTGTTATGATGAACAGAAAGGCAATGATGAGATGCGTTAGCATAGGCTAATTCTTTCTTTCCTTCTTTTTCTCAATACAATATCCTAATTAGTTTTTAAAAGAAGATAACCAGACAGCACAAAGAAGGAGAAAATCATCATGGCTATAGAGATAAGCATTCGTTTGGGGCCAGCTGGCTTCATGGGCACGGATGCACCTTCAATAACCGTAAAAGCGGGTGTCGCCTCCTGAAGCTTGGCTCTAGCAGCCTGCAGTTGGGTATTCATGGCAGTATAGACGTTGTGTTTTGCCTGCATATCGTTTTCCAATCTCTCCACTTTTGCTTTATAGATGGTTAGGATTGAGTTCGTATACGAATCAGCACTAGATGCATATCTGTCAAGTGCTTTGTCGTATTCATTTTTGCTTTCGTCACACAATTTTTTGTAGTATTCGTAATCAATACGAGCCTTGTTGGTGCGGTAAGCTACGATGAATTCTTGTAGCTTTTCACAAGTAGCATCAGCCATTGTAGCGCAGACTAATGGGTCTTGGTCTGATACGGTGATGGATACAATTTCAGTCTTCTTGTCAAACGAACATTTGATTTTGCCTTGGGCACTATTAAATACATCGTCTTGCACTTTGGTAAGACTGAACGTAGAGATCTTTCCCTGTCCGTTATAATTGTCTTTTTCTGGTGTGCTGAAAAGCCCTTTGATAGTGCTTTTCAAGACGTTCCACCAGGCATCCTTCTGATGGTCGCGCAGATAAGTGTAGTAGTTGCACTGAGTATCGCCCTTCTTTGTCTTTATATCAACTTCCATCAGTTCAGCAATGAATTTTTTGGACTTAATAACATCGGGGTATATTTCTGCGTAAATTGCGTCTTGTGAATTCAGTTTTGCCAAAGAACCTCCTAGCCCGAAAGAGGACGCTAATGAACTGATTGAACCAGATACAGATGTTCCACCAGTTTCTGGAGCAAGACTTACCGTGCAACTATAGTATCGAGGAATGCATACCATGAATAGGTATGTTATAATTAGTGTCGCAGGCATTACGTAGAAATATTTTTTTCTATGTGGCCATAGCTTTTGTGCTATTTTCGCAAAGTCAATGGGCTTGATATCTTTCTTTTCTTCCATAATTCGTTTCGTTTACTTCGTCAGATTAGTAATAGTGGTTATAACGCGTAGTGTCCTTTATAGGAAATACATGTCAGGGCTTCTGGCGTACAGAAGACTATATGATGGGTGGGATGCTTGTAGCGTGCTAAAGCCCAAAAGGCTTCGCGGGTGATGTTGCCGGCGACGAAGTCCTCGACATAGTCCCAAATCTGGTCATCTGCCATAGGTCCTTCTACGATATCATACTGGTGCTCCTTGCCTTTACGGCAATCAGTTACGAAATCCAGCCATTCATCAGACATTTCCGGGAAAATGAGTGCCTTAAGATTTTGAGGTTCTGTATATTTGTACAAAGAAACGAAGTGTTTCTTTCCTTTTGTCAAGGCCCACTTCTTGGTTTGCTGTTCAAAGCGGGTGCAATAAAAACCATATCCGAAATCTTTGAAGTGTCCGTAGATTCTGACTTCGGGCTGCTCTACTATGACATTGCTGCCGTGATAAATCGTGCTTATATTATTTCCTGTCATAATCAATTGAAGTTTCCTTGGATATATGCTCTTGTGATGACATAAGAGGGTTCATAGTAGGCTGAACAGTTGTAGTTGTCGAGTTGTTGGCAGATGGGTGAGTGGTAGACATTGATTATGCTGTCGACAAGGTTTTCTTGACTATTCTGTACAGAATGTATCAGTCGTGCATATACCTTACCCATCTGAAGGGCCGTCGGTGGGGTGGGGGCGAGCGTCTTGTCAATGTCAAGTACGTCGGTAGTGCCTTCTTCCAACTTGTATTCTGTCATCCAACGGTCTGCCACATCGTCAGGGTTTTCGCTGTGCAGCACATCAGCCAGAGAAAGGTTGCGTAAGAGTTCATCCTTGCCAACATGGTCGACCACGTATGCATTGGGCTGCTTGATGCGACGGGCTGTCCGTTCGATCATATAGCAGACGAACTTCAAGTCGTCGAAGGTTATTTCTCTTTCAGGGAAATAGATGTTGCGGTTCAGACGAGACGATATGCCATGACTTCTTGTATTCTCTTCCATAATCCTTTACTTCGTCAAATTAGCAATAGTGGCAATCATGGTGCCGAGTGAGGCTGCGGTAGTACCGATGCTGAGCCATTGCTGCAGTCCGAATCCCTGGCGCTGGCGCTTGGTGGGTACTACGATTTGACAACCGGGACGGGGCTTGTGTTTGCGGTCTGCTCGGGCCACCATGCCGTTCATGTAGATGATGATGGTCTGACTCTTCTTGGCTGTTGATGTGGTGCCACCCGCTAAGTCGATATAGTAGTCGGTGTCTTTGCCTTCCTTAAAATATACGGTGTTAGGGTATAGCACTTCGCCATTGATTGTTACAGTACCATCGTAGCGGGGAACGACAATACGGTCGCCT
>Ga0247610_10009061_pt1 | contig 10066 bp, 16 predicted proteins | sample 174DNAGHGhighgp2_FD_193483 | JGI IMG/M metagenome (GOLD analysis project Ga0247610, IMG submission 193483) | Sheep rumen microbial communities from Palmerston North, Manawatu-Wanganui, New Zealand - 1742 DNA GHGhigh gp2 | ecosystem: Host-associated > Mammals > Digestive system > Stomach > Rumen... | reverse complement strand
AAAATAATATGGATGCTATATTTTTAGGAACATTTAATCCACCACATATAGGACACTTGAATTGTATTCAAAGTGTTCTTGATCATGAAATAAGCAAGAATATAACAAAAATACATATTATTCCTTGTAATCAAAATCCAAATAAAAAGGGAAGTATCGATTTTGATATTAGATTCAAAATGTGCCAAGAACTATTTAAAAGATTTTCTAATAAAGTAATTGTTAATGATATTGAAAGAGATCATAAATAGATTTTCACATATGATATGTTAGAATATCTTTCTAATGATAATGATAAATCTATAGGAAAAGATTTTCTTTGGATTTTAACTGAAGAAACATTTAATGAATTAATTGATAATAAATGGTATAAGTCTGATGATATATTGAATAAATATATTAATAAGATGATAATTGTTGGTCCTAAGAAAGAATATTTATTAACAGCAAATTTAGCTAAATGTTATATTGAAATAATGCCAGGATTTGAAATGCATTCTACAGATATAAGAAATTTAGTTAAACAAGGAAAGTCTATTAATTTATATACAAACCAAAAGGTTATAGACATTATTGAAAATGAGAAGTTATACAAATGAAAAAGTCTAAAAAAGTATTATTTAATAAAAACAATATACTTATTAAAGAGTATAATGGTGAGAAGAATGATATAAGCTATGTTTCATATCATATTGATTATAGTAATACTTCTTATTGTAATCCTAATCATTATAGTGATACTGGATATTATAAATATGTTGAAGAGAAAACAAGATATGAATCACCATTAGGTTTTTATTATTATGTTACTACTCATAAAAAAGTGCCAACTGAAAAACAAAAGAAAATATTAGAGACAACCAAAACTGCAATACTTTATAAAAGTTTTGAAATATATGGTCCTAATTATCATTATTTGATTAGATATCCACATGCTTATAATAATACAAATATTAGTGAAGATACAAGACCTTGGGATTTAGTAGATAAGAATGGATTAGAAGATCATTTTATTATAGACTTGAAAAATGAATTAGATAAATTATTTGTTGTTGCTTATAAAGATAAAATCAATTTAGTTGAAAACCATAAGAATTATTGGTGGGAAACACATAATCAAGAACAATATTCTAAAAAACCTATTGGTGAATTTAAATGTGAAATTTATAAAGATATATTTGGATTTAAAGATGGTCCAAAGATGCAATCAAATCAAGAAAAAATATTAAGTCATGGATTTGACTTAAAAGAAAGTTTTAGAAAACCTAAAGAAAATTAAAATGATGTATTTTATATTATATCTTATTACAATTATTATTGCATATATAATTATGCGATATTTAGTGATTTCAAAAAAATATGGATTTAATGATGATCCTCAAATAGTTTCATGTATAATATCACTATTTTGGCCATGTTTTTTGATTATATTTGGAATATCAGAATGTGGTGATTATATTGATAGTTTTATTAAGAAGAAAGTAAATGGCTGATTTTAGTTTACATAGAGATTTTTGGTATTTTAATAATAAAGAAGATAAAAGATATTGTTTGATTTTTTCAAATTGGACAAATGTTCTTTTATCTTATTCAATATCATTTTTTGATTCAGAAGATGAAATCAAAGAAGAAACTATGATGCTTAATAATATGTATTGTAGTACTCCTAAACCATATAAAAAGAATATTGGATCTAAATATGACAAAAAATATGAAATTTGTTTTGATGATAATTCTTTTTATTGGGGTTATGTGATATTTGATTTTCAAGAAGAAACATATAGTTGTCATCATGATGGTGTTGTAATTCCTATAAATAAACCAAGATTCAATTATAATAAATATGTAGCCGATTGTGTAAAAGTAAATAATAAATCTGATAAATTAGTCATTAAAGATTATTTCTTAAGAAAGCCAAATGAAATAGATCCTAATTATAAATTTAAACAAGGTGAATATGAAGGGTGGCTACAATTTAGATGGGGTGATGGCAAGAATGCTATTGGATTACCACAACCAGAAGATATATCAAAAGAAGAAATAAGAAAAAAGAATTATAAACCAAAAGATAAGTATTTTAAGAAATATGAAGAAATAGCAGAATCTGAATATATTGATAATGGAAATACTTTAGATAAGAAAGAAACATTAGTTTCTATTGGTGATATGATTCAAGAAGATATAGATAAACTAATTGATAAAGAAAAATCTAAATATTTAATGGATAAGTGTGGTTGGTGATAAAGGAATTTTGAAAAAAGTTCCTTTTTTATTGAATTTTTTTATTTATGTTCTATATTATTAGTGTAATTAAAAAATTCAAAATATGAAAGTTATAGGTTTCGCAAACAAATTCTACACTCTTTGGGATGTTACAGAGGAAACAAAAGATCTTGGTAATGGACATAAGTACGTCGTTACTCACTTTGCCTATATTAAGAATATTTCCTTCGATAAGGAAACTGCTTTCTCTAAATATCCTGGATTGGATTTTGATGAGAACCTTAGAGGTAAGACTCAGTCTTGGGATACTGAGAAAGAGATTTGGGAGAATGTAGATACCTATCGCTTTGGTAAGTTCAAATACGAGAAGATTGGTGATCATGATATCGATTATTTGGCTTGGTATTGGGATCAGATTTTAGGAGACCATAAGGAGTATGTTGGCTCAGTTCTTAAGAAGCATGGATATGAGATTCGTACTTGGGGAGATAACAACCAGTATTTAGTTGATCCAAAAACAATTGAGAATGAGAAGAAGGCTATGGAAGCTATGAATGAGATGACTGAGAAGTTGAATAGCTCAGATTCATTTGACATTTGCTTTGATCATAATCCTGATGAAGATGGCTATTGTAGAGTTGATGATATTCTTTATCACTTCCAGGAGGTTAAGGAGAATTGGTATAATGGATTTCCTTATTATCTTCCAGTTCTGAATGATAAGTCTAAAAGAATTAAGAACAAGAACATTAAGGTAACTAAGTTCAATACTAGAAATCATGAGAATGGTTCATTAGTTGTTGAGATTTTGAATTTTGAAATTGTTAAGTAATATGAAAAGACTAAAAGCAATTTGGAATATATTGACTTGTGATGAATTCTTTCTAGCTTGTTACTATAATAATTATAATCCTAATGTACAAACAATGGATGAAGTAAAATATACACATCCAAAATTTAGCCAATATTTTGCAGATTGTATTAGGAGATGGATTGATGATATATATAATAATTTACCTAAATTTAAAGAATAAATATGAATCAAGAGAAAACATTGTATGTAAATTCTGCAATTGACTTTTCAGAAAATGGTAGTTATTCACTTGTTGATAGTTCATTGAATAATAATGCAATGGTTGTTATTACAGATGAGAAAGTAAAAGTCTATTTTGAGAATGGTGATCCGGAGATGGATTTTGGAACTGATTATCAATGTCTTGTAGATTATGCTAATGAGAATAATCTTACTTTTGTTAAGCTTATGAGTGGTGACAAGCGTTGGAAGGAGTTCAATCCAAATCCTAAGGAGCGTAATATTGGTGATTGTACACTTCGTTCTTATTGTGCGGCATTTGGAATTTCTTGGGATAAAGCATTTGATATTGCTTCAAGAGTAGCTAAGGAGAATTCTTCGATGATTCAATATGTAGCTGATAAAGTTCTTGTTGAGGAGTTCAATTGTGTTGTAGATGAGAAATATAACAAGAAGACAGTAAAGTCTAAGGATCGTATTAAGGTAAATGAGTTTGCACTTTCTCATCCTTATGGTACTTATATTCTTCATGTACCTAAGCACCAAGTAACTGTTGTAAATGGTGAATATTGGGATTCTTGGGATAGTGGTGACAAAAAGATTGATACAGTTTATATTGTACCTAAGAAGAAGTAATATGGAGAAGATTTGGCATTTTATTGAAAAGGATGGATATCCAAAAGTATTTGGAGAATATGAGAAGAAACATTATCCACAGATTCCATGTTTAGTACAAACTAAAAGACGAGATTATGGTATAAGATATTGGAATGTTACAGAACAATGTTGGGATGATGAAGAATGTGATGATTATTATTGTGACAAAGATTTTGTAATTAAATGGGCATATCTTGATAAATTAATTCATATTGATGATGACAAATGATTTTGAGTCTTTTGGAGCACATATAAGGAATATTCTTGGTCCTTATGCTAATATAGTTTGTATGCTTGAAAATTTAGCTGATCCAGAAACAGATCTTAAACATAAGAATTTGATTTTGAATGTTCTTAGAGGAGAGAAGCTTTTGGATAATGCAAAAAAGAATTTAGAGCATTTTAAAGAATTTTCGCATCTTGATGAACTTGAGAATCTAAATTGGAGAGCAACTAAGCTTTATGAAGATTATTCTAATAAAAATGAAGAATATTAATTTATAAACTAATATAGAATATGGCATACGTACTTAGTGATGAACAGTTAGAGAGAATTTGTGAACGTTCAGAAGATTTTTGTGGATGTGATTGTATTAGATGTGAGGCATTTGCTGCTAATCGTAGATATCATGATGAAGATTAAATAATTAAATAATTAAATAATTAAACAATTTAAATTAAAAAGAAATGAAAAGTATTAAGTATTTTTTGATGGCATTTGTTTGCCTATTTACAATTAGTTGTACAACAATTGATTCTGGTGAGATTGGTATTAAGTTCCATAAGTGGTCAACAGATCAGACATCTTATGGTGGTGTAGAAGGTACAGTAAAAGGTTGGGTATATTACAATCCATTTACAACAAGTATTTTCACTTATCCTACAATGGTTCAACGTAAGAATTATGATCCATTCCCTATTAATGCAAAGGATGCTTCAATCTTTACTATGGATCCTATGATTGCTTATCATATTAATCCAGATAAGGCATGTGATATCTTTGTAAAATATCGTAAGCCTATTGAAGAGCTAGAGAATGGATATATTAGGACTTGTATTTATGAGGCTTATCGTACATGTGCTAATAAGTATACATCAGATAGTTTGATGTCTAATCGTGAAAGATTTGAGGCAGATGTTCGTCAACGTCTTGAGAAGTCATTGCTTGCTGAAGGATTTATTGTTGATGAGTTTACTAGTGGTATTACTCCACCTAAGTCATTGAGTGAGATGATTGATGCAAAGAACAAGGCAGTACAGGCAGCACTTAAGGCTGAAAATGAGGTAAAGGAGGCAGAAGCTAATGCAAAGATCGCTGTTGCTAAAGCCAAAGGTAATGCTGAAGCTACTAAGATTAAGGCTGATGCAGAAGCTTATTACAATCGTACAATTGCTGCTTCTTTGAGTACATTGATTATTCAAGAAGATTGGATTGAGAAGTGGGATGGTAAGTTGCCTGAAACAATGGCTGGAAATAGTAATGGAATGATGTTTATGCTTAATAAGTAATTATGAATATTGGAATAATTATAATAATTATCACTATCATCATTGCTTTAGGATTTAATTACATAAATCTATATACAATGTATGATTATCATGATAAACGAGTTAAACATTGGGTAATTTCATATTATGTTGGTTGGTTAATTGCACTTATTCCTATTTATGGAATTATTCATGAATTAGTTTGGTTTATGGCACAATTAGGTCCTTGTGAGTATGAATGCAAAGCAAAGATATTTCAAAACGTATAAATAGAATAAAATCAATTAGAGTTACTATATTATATTAAATATATAGTAACTCTTTTTTTGTTTAAATGGAATATACTAGAGAAGAAATTGAAAGAAATGTTAGAGAATGGGTAGTTGACAAGATTGATAGGAATTTTGAGTTTAGAAAGTATCAATTAGAATGTATTGTAAATATTATCGATAATATTCTTTCACATGGAAATCATAATTATGTTGTAGAAGCACCAACTGGTAGTGGTAAGTCATTGATTAATATGATTGCTGCTGGTGTATTAGCAGATTATTGGGATATAACATCTTATATATTAGTTTCTGATTTGTTCTTATGGGAGCAATATTCAGATTTCTTGAATAAACACAAGAGAACTGGTATTGCTATGCTTAAAGGCAAGATTGGAAATTATAAGTGTATGTTGAATGGAGAAGATATTACCTTGGCTGATTGTACACTTACTGGGTTGTCTTGGGCTTCAATGTATAATGCTAATACAATCAAAGAATATGGATATGAGTGTGCACATAATTGTCAATATGTGAAAGCTAGAAAGAAAGCTATCAAGTCTAAAGTTTGTTTGATGACTTATCAATTATTTATTCAAACATTCAAGATGATTAATCCAATGGATGATAATCCATATCAATTCAAATATCGTGATATTATATTCTGTGATGAGTGCCATAATATTCCTGGTATTGTAGAGCAAAGAGTACATGCACATATCAAAGAAAAAGATATTGATACATTATTAGAGATATATGATTATGTAAATGGGAAGGAATTAGATTTATTCAAAGAATTTGAAGAAGACAATTCTTCTGATTTCTTCAAAGATATGTCTCGTCAAGATGTTATTGATGAATATAAAGAATGTTGGAAAGTATTGAGTAATCCAGAATCACGTAAGGATGAAGATATGACTTATCGTGAAAGATATGATCAATTGATAAAGAAATTTGTACCAGTTTGTGAAGATATTAGAAACAATATTACATTAGCAAAGAAAGCAAAACAATATCTTACAAAAGAAGATTTGCATATGTTTGGTGTAACAAATTGGTTTTGGGATTATGCTTTAGAGTTTGGAGAATATTGTGATTTGATAGAATTTTGTGGAAAAGACTATCAATTAAAAGAGATTGCACCAAATACAAGAAAAGATGAAGGAGCAGTATGTACTTTCAGATGTCTTAAAGAAGATTATCTTGTTTATAAATATCTATTGAATAAAGCTCAATTTAGAGTTATGTTATCTGCAACAATTGGTGGACATGAGGCATTTGATGAAAATATGGGATTTACCTATACAGATGACAAGCAATCTATTATGGAAGTAATTCCTTCTACATTTGATTTCAAAGAATCACCGGTGCATTTTCTTAATAAGTTCAAGATGTCATTAAAAGAGAGAGATATCTCTTATGGCCACCTCAAAACAGTTATATATTCTATTTGCCAAACAAAATTCAAAGATCAACGTGGATTAATACAAACTGGTTCTTATGATATTGCTAAAAGACTTTATGAAGATGCACCTTATGAAGTTAAATCTAGAATGCTTATTTATAATGGGTCTCGAGAAAAAAACACAATGATCAAGGTTCATCAATTATCAAAGAACACAATATTAGTTGGGCCAACATTGAATGAAGGTATTGACTTACCAGGAGATGAATGTAGATTTATAATAATCATGAAAGTACCATATCCAAGTCTTGCCGATAGATATGTTAAAGAAAAAATCAAATTCTATCCATTATGGTATAACTCAACAACTTCTAATGAGATCATACAAGGTATTGGTAGAGGTATTAGATATGATGGTGATTGGTGTGTGACTTATATATTTGATGCATGTTTTTGGAATCTTTATTTATCAACAAAAGAACAATATAGCAAAGAATTACAAGAAAGAATTAATATCATTTGAATTTAATTAATAAATTTCTATATTATATTTAGTTAAATAAATAATATGAAATATAGAGTTAAATATACTGATTCATCTTGGTTGTTCTTTACGCCATTTTCATTCTTGAATATGAGTGGAACAGATCATTGGATTATACAATCTAAAAGAGGATTGTTTGGTAAATGGAAAAATGTAGGGTATACATATTCTAGCCCAGAAGATTGTTATATTGAATACTTTAAGTTAAAGTACAACATTAATATTGAAAAAAGAAAAGAGTTTAAACATAATAGAAAAAAAGATAAAACCGTATGGTGTGTTTTAGATTTTCATTATAATAACTATTCAACTAAATATAAATATTGTGTAGGATATAAACCTGCTAATTATGCAAAGTATTATCATTGCTGTTATTCAAATGAATCTTATGAAGATGCATTGATGAGACTTTATACAGATCTTCAAGTAAAAGAATTAATAAATAAAATATAAAATATAAAAGATTATGGATAAGGAATATTTATCAAGAATGACAGTAGAGAATAATGAGATGCATGAAAAGAAGATTACATGGGAAATACCTTATAATGATGCAAATATTGATGATTGGATTCATGGATTTGTCACTTGTATGGTAGGAATCACTTTTAATGAGCAACAAGTACTTGAAGCTATGAGAGATTATGCTGAAGAAAGATTACCTCAAGAAGAAGATTATGAATATATTGATGAATAATTGAATAATTTATTATTAATAATCTATATTAATATATAACGTTTAACAAACATATTTTTATTTTTTAATTACGTAATTTTTAGGTTTAAACCATCTATGTTAAACGTTCGGATGCTGGTAATCCTTTAAACCAGTGAGAAGATTTTAGAAGATAGAAGATGGTATGTGTAACTGGTTTGTGAAAATAGGTTACACTTTTTATTTAAAAACCAAACAATATGTTTATCATATTGTTTTCACTATAATATCCCAAGCCTTATAATATTTAATATTATAGGGCTTTTAATTTTTTATATAATCTATCTATATTAATAAAGATAATAAGATTGTTAAACTATTAATTTAAAAGTATATGTCAAGATATGATGAAGCAGAAAGAGCTTATAAACCAATTTTTATAAGTTTTCCAAAAAATAAACCTACTCTATCAGTTCAAAAGAAACAATTAATCTTTTTTTATTTAGGAAGTTATTTTAGAAAGTTTACTAAAGATGAAATATTAAATAATTGGAATCATCATGCATTTTATTGGGATGAAAATGAACATTTAATATTAAATCTTAGGTTAACTTCTTATAATGAATTTTGTGATAAAATTAATGATAGTTTTGATGAACGTGAAAATGTTTTAAAAAAATCTTATAAAGATAAAAATACTAAATTACCTTCATATCATGATAATATATATTTCTTATATGATTTTAATGATAATAAATTAGCTATACAAGGTTATTTGATAGATAGTAAACATAAGAAATATGATAGTAATAGCTTAATTGAAGATATTTCACAATTCACTGATGAAGATTTAGATTTCATACTTAGTCACAAAATGGTTAATTATGATATTCGTGATAAAGAAATTGATGATTTCTTAAATAGTATTAAAGAAGAATTTCCAATAAATAGATTTTATCATTTTAGACGAAGTTATTATCAAAATACTGATATAGGTTATTTAACTAAAATAGATTTTAATCATAAAGAGAAAAAAGCAATATTACATATAACTAAATATTCAATAGATACAGAAAGTTTATGTACCAAGAAAGATGATAAATATAAGATTGATATTAATTTCTTAAAAAAAGAAGAAAATATTGAAAATAAAAAACTTAAGTTACTTGATGATTTATATGTAAAAGAAAAGATTTATAATGAAAGAAAATCAAAGATTGATGAATTAAAGAATAATAATAATTCAAATAAAGAATCAATTAAGAAATATCAAGAAACTATTAAATCATCTCAATCTGCTATTATTAATTTAGAAAATCAAATAAAAGAACGTACAGATTTGATTAATCAAAAAACTGAAGATTTAAAAAATACTATTATTGAAGATATTAAATTGTTATAACATATGTCAAATTATTGTCATTTTGTAGGTTTTGATAGATGTAAATTTTCAGAACCAAAGATATTTGATTATAAATATTGGGTTTCAGTAAATTATTTTCTTTGTGATAATGATGATCCAAACTTTAAATTGATTTTTGATTTACCAGAAGGTTATCGACTTCCAACTTCAGAAGAATTTGATAAGATGGTTCATGCACATCCATTCTTTGTAAAAAAAGTGAAAGATCAAATCAAAGGAGAATTTGAAGAAATTTATTATGGTAAACCAAGAATAAAAGAATACCATCTTGATGTATTTACTTTTAAAAATGATTTAGGATTAGAAGTAAGTGTATATAATTATGATGATAGTTGGAGTGGATTCAAATATGGTCCATTATGCCTTACA
>Ga0247610_10009060_pt1 | contig 10067 bp, 18 predicted proteins | sample 174DNAGHGhighgp2_FD_193483 | JGI IMG/M metagenome (GOLD analysis project Ga0247610, IMG submission 193483) | Sheep rumen microbial communities from Palmerston North, Manawatu-Wanganui, New Zealand - 1742 DNA GHGhigh gp2 | ecosystem: Host-associated > Mammals > Digestive system > Stomach > Rumen... | reverse complement strand
ACTGGGGGTGGCGTATCTGCAGAGGTGATGAGATGAACAAATACGAGGTTACAGCAGAAATTTCATTTATCAGAGTTTTTGAAGTTTACGCTGATGACAGAGACGAGGCGGAAGACCAAGTCTTAGAAGAACTGGAAGGCATTAACAAAGGCAGTATTTTTTTAGATGATGACTGGGAAGAGGAAGAAAAAGGCGTTGTTTCTGTAAGCGAAGGATGAGCAACGGCGGTGTGAGGGGGGAAAGTTTTGAGTGTAACATATACTTTTGAAGATGGACGAGAAAGTCTAAATACGATTGAGGGCGTTGAAAAAATTTTTCAACTACTGAAAGGCGTGTCGTGCGACAATGCGAGGAAAATTTTAAAAGTCGCAATGGATAATTTAGACAGAACCGCTATTATATGTAAAGACACCTTGCCTTCATATTATAGCGAATAAACGCCCCCGCAGAATAGCGGCAACTATTTGCGGGAGCGTTTCATAGAGGTGTTACTATTTTTTGTAGTAAACGGCTTGAATGTCACCGCCTTTTACTACAAGACCGTTGGACTGACCTTTGAAGGTATATGTCTCATTAGGAAGAAAAGTTAGTCCTTCGATACCGAAAGACTCGGAATCCGTTTCTTGTGAATTATCACCAATAAGCAAATCGGTAAAATTCTCAATAGTGAAAACTTCCTTTGAGTCTCTCAAATAAATTAGCACTTTGGAATATTTTATTTCCGGCATAAAATCACCCCCTTTCATAAAAAAAAGTTATAACACAGGGGAATGAAAATTTATAGCAAATAACCAAAAAAGTGAGGTGAGAAAATGGTAATGAGGGTTTCTATGAAAAATTTAAAAAAAATCCGCAAAAAACAAGGGCTGACACAATGCCAACTGGCGGAAAAAGTAGGGGTCAATCGTATTACAATATGCCGTTGGGAAAAAGGGACAAGACTTCCCTCGATTGCCTGTTTAATGAAACTCATTGAAGTTTTACATTGCCGTATGGACAATTTTCATTCTGGAAAGAAGTGATTATATGGAAGAGAAAGAGTTACAGAGTACTGAAACTATCACAAGAAATTTAACCAAAAAAATTATGGAATGTTTAGAAGGAGAAACTTACATAAACGCTAGAATTGCTATCAAAAGAGCTGACAGCGAATTAGAACAACACGCATTAGTCACAAAATCAAATTTAATTCCTCAACTTGGCGAGAATTTTTATTATAAAGAAGTATCGCCAAAAAAATATTCGTGGCGTTGGTGGTGGTATTTTATAATTTTACCTATTATCATTGCGTTTAGTATCTCGTGTTTAGTAAGTATAATAAAACTTCTTTCACAGCGTTAATAACCACTCCTTTGTGATTATTATAGCGTATTTATCGGGCGATTTTATGAAAAAAGCAGACAAGCCGCGAAGGGATATGTGTTATAGGGGAGTGATAGTTTGGACGCAAAAAACAAAGAAGCGTTTAAAACGCTGTCGGCGATAATCGCCATAATATTTGTAGCCGCGATATTATGCGGATAGGGAGAAACGATGAAAACATTATCAATACTTATAGCGTTTGCCGTAAGTTTTGGCATAGGCGCGGGGATAGCCTTTTGGGCTGAAAAGAGCCTTGGATTTTAGAGGAGATAACATTATGACAAAAAAGAAGTGGGAGTACATCAGAGGACTACAGAAAGCGGCGATAGAAGCCATAAGAACGAAAACGGGCGATTTACGCTACTTTGACCGTATGATTAAACTTGCATTATTGGAGGTTAAATAATGATAAGCAATACGGCGAAATGCGCTGTTTGCGGGAAAGAGTTTGTAAAGAAAATCGTTAATCAAATATATTGTTCGAGGGGGTGCTATAAAGAAGGAAGGAAAGCTAAAACGAGAGAGTGGCGGAGGCGTAAACAAAAAGAAAACCGCAAAAAGAACATATCCGAAGTTTTTGCTACGGATGGAATCGGCTGCCTTGACTATACGCCAAAATACGAATACGATACCGCGCCAACGCAAAAAGCGACTGCGGATTATGTCAACACGGGTGATGATTTTATTCGCCAATTCATTGGAAAGGTGGTGAAAATATGACGATAGAAGAAATGATTATCAAAGCGGCGAAACAGGCGATTAAAGAGGAATTAACGCCTAAATTTAAGTGGCTGGAAAGAGAAATAACCGCATTAAAAGCGGAGAAGCAAAAAAAAGAAGTTGAGCCTAAGTTACTCCTTGTAAAAGAAGCAGCGGAAAAGCTGAAAGTCACAAAGCCGAAAATCAGAGAGTTAATAAAAGCTGGCGTACTAAAAACAATAACCCCGCCGGGTGGCAGGGTTAAGATATTAGAGGAGAGCCTTCGAAATTACATTATAACTGGAGGAATGGAATAACGAAACAAAGAATTTATGCGTTTATTATAGCGTAAAATCGAAAGGAGCGCAATATGCAAATACAAAGCCTAACCCTTGAAAACTTCAGGGGAATAAAGGACTTAACCATTGACTTTTCCGAAAATACGGATATTTACGGCGCAAACGGGCTTGGAAAAACCACCGTCGCCAACGCTATATGCTGGCTACTCATCGACCGCCCAGCGACGGAAGAAAAAGAGTTTAACCCTAAAACCATAGGAATAAACGAAGCGCATCATATCGCCGAAATGAGAGTTAAACTTGAGAGCGGCGAAGAAATGACGCTTAAAAAGGATTTTTACGAAAAATACACGAAGAAAAAAGGCGCGGCGGTTGCTGAATATACGGGAAACGTCACAGATTATTACATAGACGGCGTAAAATCTAAACAGAAGGATTATAACGCCGCTATTGAGAGAATTTTGGGGCTTCCGCTCGATAAGGCTAAAATGCTAATCGTTCTATCGTATTTTGCCGAAACGATGAAAACCGACGAAAAACGCAAAATTCTCTTTGAGCTTGCGGAAGAGTTTACCGACGAGGACGTTTTCAAGGCTGATAAAGAACTTATCAAGCTGAAGGAATTTTTGAAAATCCCCGGAAATAACGAAAAACTCTATACGATAGAACAATGGAAATCTATCGCAAGCGAAGAAAGAAGAAAGTTAAACAAGGATTTAGAACTTATACCGACGCGGATCGACGAAGTCACTAAAACCTTGCCGGAAGAAAAGGCGGATGCCGCCGCGCTAAAAGAAGAATTAAAGCGTTACGAAAGCGAAAAAGAAAGTCTTTTGGAAGAAAAGCGGGATTTAGGAAGCCCAAACAAAGCCGCCATAGCGAATTTAAAGGTGGAAATCGCCGATAAAAAAGCCGAATACATAAATAAGACGGCGGATGCGCGAAAAGAAAAACAGGATAAAATCGCAAAACTTTCGGAAGAACTTCAAACTACAAGCGCGAATTTCCGAAAAGTCGACGAGGAAATCCCGGAAATAAAAGAGCGTATAGAAAATTATACAAATAAACGCCAAAGCCTTATGGGCGAATATGCAAAGATAAATATGCAAAAGTTTGACAAAGGGGCGGAAATTTGCCCAACTTGCGGGCAAAAGTTACCCGATGAGCGCATTGAGGAATTGCGGGCGGAATTTAATCGCAAAAAATCCGAAAGGCTTTCGGCGATAAATAAAGAGGGGCAGACGTACAGCAAAGACGTTATAAAATCCCTTGAAGAAAAGCTCCAAAAATTGCAAGCCGATTGGAAAGAACTTAACCATAATCACGTTGTAACATATAAGGCTAGAGAAGCCGTGGAAGCCGAATTAAAAGCCATACCTAATTTTGAAGATACGGACGAGTACAAAGAGCTCTTTGAAAAGCTGAATACTTTATTAAACGCCCCTAAAGAGGCGAACGCGGAAGAAGTAGACAAAAAACTTTCGGAAATTCAATTAAAAATTGAGAATGTCAATTCTTCCATTGCCAAAATCGCGGCGGCTAAAGAGAGCGAAAAGCGCATTGAAGAACTTCAAAAAGAGCTTAAAGACACATCGGCAAGGCTTGATTATTTGGAACGCGGGATATATCTCGCCGAAAAGTTCACGCGGACAAAGGCTAAAATGGTAACGGAGAGCATAAACAAGCACTTCTCGATAACGAAGTTTATACTTTTCCGCGATCAGATTAACGGCGGACTGAAAGAAGTATGCGAACCTACGGCGCAAAATTCTTTTGGGGAATGGGTAGAATACCGCAGTTTAAACTTTGCCGCAAAGGTAAATTCGCAGCTTGATATAGTAAACACGCTTAACAAGCATTACGGGGTAAATTTGCCCGTAATCATAGACCAAGCCGAAAGCGTAACAAGTCCGATGAAAGTTTCGGGGCAAGTTATAAGGCTTATCGTATCGCCTGCGGATAGCGATAAATTCAGAATAGAGCAGAATTAAGAAAGGATGAAAAAAATGGCGAATTTGGTAAAAGTGGAAGCGGGAAGAAAGAAACTCGCAGAATGGGTAAACACGGACAAGGTGAAAAAACGCTTTACAGACGTATTGGGCAAACACGCCGACGGATTTATTTCTTCATTATTGGCGGTATGCAACGAAACGCCCGCGCTGTTGGAAATCGAAACGCCCACAACGATAATAGCCGCCGCATTGCAAGCGGCAACCTTAAAACTTCCGATAAATAAGAATTTAGGGTTTGCTTACATTGTACCCTATAAGGGACAGGCGCAGTTTCAAATGGGGTGGAAAGGTTACGTGCAACTTGCCGAACGCACGGGGCAATATAAAACCATAAACGCCGGAGTGGTATATGAGGGACAGATTGAAGAAATCGACTTTATAACCGGGAAAATAATCAAAGGCGAAAAGAAAAGCAACAAAGTTATTGGTTATGTTGCTTACATAGAGATGATAAACGGCTTTTCCAAAACTCTTTATATGACTAAAGAAGAAATGGACGAACACGCCAGAAAATATTCTCAAAGCTACAATTACGATAAAAACAGTGGAAAGAAAGCTTCGACTTGGAGTACGAATTTTGACGCAATGGCGACAAAAACCATACTAAAACTTTTAATAGGCAAATATGGAATAATGAGTGTAGATATGGAAAGTTCCAATCTTGCCGCCGCTTTGAAAGCCGATGGAGGTTCGATAGACGCCAACGGAAATATCGAATATGCGGACAATAAGATTATAGACGCGGTTGCGGAAGTGGTGGAAGAAAACACCGCCAAAGAAGAATTTAAAGAAGAAGAATTGCCAAAAGACGCGCCGCCGCCTAATGTAGACGTAGAAACAGGCGAAATATTAAACTCTCCGACAGAAGGAATAACGTTTTGATTAAGATAAAAACGATCGCTTCCGGGAGCAAGGGAAACGCGCATATTATTGAAAGCGAAAACAACACCTTGCTCCTGGACGCGGGAGTTACGTTTAGAGAAATTCAGCAGGCGACGGGGTTTGATATCGCCAAAATCGACGCTTGTTTTGTAACGCATAGACACGGCGACCATACAAACGCCGCGCAAATGCTTATAAAACGAGGGATTAAAGTTTATGCGCCGAAAGATACGGCGGATAGGTTCAAAGGCGTTGTCGCTATAAGGGAAAAGCAAAGTCTTACCATAGGAGATTTTAAGATAACGCCTTTTGAAGTACCGCACGATGTTCCTTGTTTTGGTTATTTAATCAAAGCGGGAGATGAAAAGTTACTCTATATTGTTGACGCTGAATATGTGCCGTATAAATTTAACGATATTACGCATTTAATGATAGAAGCCAACCATTCAAGGGGAATAATTATGGATAGAGCCAAGGAAGGCAAAATTCCCCAAAAGTTGGCGGAAAGAATTATAAAATCTCATATGAGTATAGAAGCGGCTATGGAGTTTATAAAAAAGAACGATATGAGCCGCATAAAAGAAATTCGTCTCCTGCACTTATCAGATGATAATAGCGACACCGTTCGCTTTATACGTCAAGTACAAGAGGAAACGGGTAAAATCGTATTTGCCTAAGAAAGGAAGTATGAAATGTCAGCAAAAACAAATTTTTCTCATACCCCGCAGGATTACCGGAATATGTTTGTAGACGGTATAAAGGGGTATAAATTAACAATAACCATTCCTACTTTCCCGGAGGATAAAGATAAAATAGAAAAAGAAAAAATAGACCGCTTTATAATCTTTTTAGCCGCTCTTGCATACGAAAAAGAGTGGACAACCCCCCAAGATACCCCGTTCGGTTATGGCGCAAAGTTGGTATCCCCCAAAATTTATAACAAACTTTACCCAGAATTATCTTCCAACGAAGCTAAAAAAGAATTTGCTATCGGAATGAAATTGTTTGTTGAGGGAGTAAACCCCAAGAAAATTGATGACTGTGGTCTTTTAAATGACTTCGGAATATCTTCTGATGATGCTGGAATATATTACTCACCGATAGTTGGTTATCATTTATCCAGTTGTGCTAATGGTACTACGATTAGCGGGACTTTCGTTATAGGGGAATACCAAATTGGGAGGAAAAAATATATTAACATTACGCCAGATATATTAAAGTTAGCGGATTTTTGAGAGGTGTCCTTATGTGGGATTATATCAAGCAGATGAACGCTTTTATTGATTGGCGGATGGAAACACTTTCACCATCAGAGGTAGTTCTTTATTTAAGATTATTTCAAATAAACAACGCCAAACATCGTGAGACATGGTTTTCTACCAATAATCTGGTATTAGCACTAATGACTGGTATGACGGAAAAGGTTTTAATCCGAAGCCGTAATTCCCTAAGCCAAAAAGGGCTGATAGAGTTTATACCCGGCAAAAAAGGCGAACCCACAAAATACAGGCTTTTACCGCTTTATGAAGAAAAGTCACAAACAAAAAAAGACTGTAAAAAGTACAGTAAAAGTGACAGTGAAAACGCAGTAAAAGTGACAGTAAAAACGCAGTACAAACGCAGTGAAAGTGACAGTAAAAGTGACAGTAAAAGTGACAGTGAAAGTACCCCGCCAGCCCTTGAAAATAGCGGCTCGCGAGACCCCTTAAAAGATAAAGTAAAAGATAAAGATAAAGTAAAAGAGAAAGATATAAATACCCCCATACCCCCTAAAGGGGGCGAGGTGGATATTTTCGGCGAATATGTGGCGGGAAGCATTGACCTTTTGCAAACGCTTGACGATTTTGAGGGTATGCGAAAAACCCTCAAAAAGCCGATGACCGAACGGGCGAAGAAATTACTATGCTCTAAACTCACCAAACTTGCGGGGGACAACACAAAACTAAAAATAGCCTTGCTTGAACAAAGCATTTTGCATTCTTGGCTAGACGTGTACCCATTACGCGATGAAGAACCCAAAGGGGGAAGTATGCGTGGAAAAGATAACAACGGCGGATATGACAGCGATAATAAACCGAAAACCGAAGGACTTGACGACTTCGACCGCGCCGACCAAAACCAAAAATATCCGTGGGAAGTATGATTTAAGCGATGAAGCCCTTGAAAGGCACCGCAAAAAGATTTTACGCTACGAGGCGGAGGTTGAACTTTGTCAGAATTGCAAGGGCGAAGGCGAGTGTAAACAGGCGGAAAAGGGGATTATGCCCGTTTTGAATATCGTGAACGACTACGTTTACGAAGCGGTCAAACTTTGCGAATACGAAAAGCAAAGGCGAGAACAGGCGAAAATAAACCTCTTGCTTTCAAGCGCGAAAATCCCGCGTCGGTATGAGAATGTCACATTCGCCGATTATGAAATCACGCCGAATAACGAACAGGCGGTAAAAGCGGCGCATTGGATAATAACCGACGACAGCGGGAAGGGACTGTTTTTCTACGGTTCACGCGGGACGGGAAAAACAATGCTTGCGGCGATAATCGCGAACGAACGCATAAAGCGCGGAAAGCCTGTGTTGTTTTCTTCCGCACCGGATTTAATGGCGGATATTCGCGCAAGTTTTAAGACCGGCAACACCGAAGAAATCTTATTAGCCGTCAAAACAGCCGCTTTTTTGATACTTGATGACCTAGGCGCAGAAAAGATGACGGAATGGGTAGGCGAGCAGCTTTTCAGCATAATCAATTACCGCTACAACGAGAAGCTCCCGATGATTATTACGAGCAACTATGACCCGAAGAAAATCATAGAGCGAATGGCGATAGTAGACCGCGCGGGAAACGTTGTTGACGATATGCAAGGCAAGCGCATAATGAGCCGCGTTTATGAGATGTGCAGTCGTATAGTCTTAACAGGCGCGGATTATCGGGCGAGGTAAATAAAGGTGATGGTATGAACGTTGCGTTAGTGGATATTGATTCGCATAATTTCCCCAACCTCGTATTGATGAAATTGTCGGCGTGGCATAAGGCGCGTGGTGATAATGTTTTCTTGCTTGACCCTTTTGAATTTTTGCAGGGCAGAAATCTTTTTACGATATACGACAAAGTTTATGGTGCTTGCGTATTTGCCGAAAACGCAAAACTGGCGAAAGATATTGAAGCCGCGGGCGGAATTGTCGCAGGAAGCGGCACGGGAAAGCCGGGCACCTTGCCGGAAGAAGTAGAGCATATATTTCCTGATTATTCTCTTTACGGGATTTCAGATACGGCTTACGGATTTTTAACGCGAGGGTGTCCGAGAAATTGCCCTTTTTGCATAGTATCAAAGAAAGAAGGGAAAGAGAGCCGAAAAGTCGCCGACCTTTCCGAATGGTGGGCGGGGCAAAGATATATAAAACTTCTTGACCCGAATTTATTGGCGGCAAAAGAAGCGGATTATCTTTTACTCCAATTATACGATAGCGGCGCATACATTGACTTTACGCAAGGATTAGACGCAAGGCTTTTAGATAATAACAGAATTGATTTATTGTCTAAAATGAAAATAAAACGTCTGCACTTTGCTTGGGATAATCCGCGAGATACCAAAACTCAGATAGCGTTAAAAAATTTTGCCGAGCGGGCTATGAAACATAAAAGCGATTATGTAAAGTACAAGGTTTATGTTTTGACAAATTATTGGAGCACACATAAAGAAGATTTATATCGCGTTTATTGGCTTCGCGACAACGGGTATGACCCGTATGTAATGATATTTGACAAAGAGAACGCGCCGAAACAAACGCGATATTTGCAACGTTACGTAAATAATAAGCGTATTTTCCGGACTTGTAAAAATTTTGAAGATTATCGGGCGAGGTGAGCGGGATTGACGAACGGCGAAACGATACGAACGCTTGACAATGAGGGAATAGCGAATTTAATATTATGCGTCAAAATAAAGCGTATAAAAGAGCTTGAAAGACAGCGTAGGCAATACTTGAACGATTATAAACTTGGGCTACGCAAAGCCCTTGAAGTCGTGACGTACATACGCGAAATTGACGCGGAGCTTGCGGAGATGAAGGAGGAAGAATAAATGGCGGACATAACGATGTGCCGCGGCGAAAACTGCGATATTCGCGAAAAATGCTATCGCTATACCGCCCCGGTAAACAAATACTGGCAAGCGGTATTTATAGAAACGCCAACCGAAAAACCTTGTAAGCATTTTTGGGATAATAAAGGTTATTTCAACTACGAAGAAGTTTGAGGGGTGTGGTATCTATGCAAATTAAAAATGCGTATATCGTCAATATAGATTTTGACGGTGACATCACCAGTAAATACAGTTGTGGAGCGTGGCTTATATTTACGGAATTAAAAGAAGTTAAAATGGTCGTAGCTGAAGCCTTAACCGACCTTATGAACCATCAAAAGGAACGTGGCAGAACCGCAATTTTAGAAGTCGACGAATACGACTTCCCCATAGCCGACGTATTAGCAAAAGACCACCTGCTCGAGGTATATATCAAACAAGGCGGTAGCCGTATGGGTAACTGGAAAATAAGTATTTATAAAAGCGAGGAATGACGATGACTGAAAAAATATTGCCGATACCTTGCACAAAGGTAGAGGGAGAGACCGTCAAAGACTGGTTTGAGAAAATCAACGAGGAAATGGACGAGTTGAAAACGGAAATTACGAGTCACATAGGGCTTGACGATGAAATAGAAATATTAGAAATAAGACTAGACATAACCGCCTTACCTCGATGTTAGAAGCTATGGGCATTGATGAGAATATGCGTCAAGCGGCGCAAAAGTTTGTAAAC
>Ga0247610_10009058_pt1 | contig 10069 bp, 9 predicted proteins | sample 174DNAGHGhighgp2_FD_193483 | JGI IMG/M metagenome (GOLD analysis project Ga0247610, IMG submission 193483) | Sheep rumen microbial communities from Palmerston North, Manawatu-Wanganui, New Zealand - 1742 DNA GHGhigh gp2 | ecosystem: Host-associated > Mammals > Digestive system > Stomach > Rumen ... | reverse complement strand
TACTTTTCAGCGCCTTGTCAAGGTCGGCCAGTGCCTGCTTGCTCACGTCTTGCGGGAAATTGAAGTTAATTTCCTTCTCACTGCCCGATGAATGGAAAGGGAATGCCATAAATAGTAGTACTATAGTTAAGATGTGAATGATTGTCTGCTTCATAGTCATTCGGTGTTGGTTTTGTTATATATAACTCCAAAATTACATAAATAATGTGCAATAACCTTGCCGTTGCCTTGTATTTTGCAATTATTAACGGGTTTTCTCCTGCAACAGACCCTACAGTATTCTCCCGCAAAGCCGTCCATGCGGCAAAGCTGTGATGTGTTGCTCGCAAGTGCTCCCCATTAGTGATTTAGCGACATAGTGCCTCAGCGTGGTTATATCAATGGCATTTTGGCAGAGGAGTTGTACCTCGCGCACGAAATGTTGTGAAATGTTAAAATACTCAGATTGTTTATAAAATTATTTGGTTTATAAAATAAACTAATTTATCTTTGCATCGTGATTCGAAACACAACAGGCGCTAACCGGGTCTTCTGCAGGGGCTGGGGGAGTGCCGCAAAAGCAATTATCAACCATCTTTTTATAACCAAATTTCAATTTAAATAAAGCATTATGGAAGAGAATATGAATATGACCGCCGAGCGCAGTCTGGAAATCATTCGCGAGTCGATAGAGCGCAGCCAGCGCACGATTGCCAAGAACTCATCCCTCTCGATGATTTGGTGGGGCGCCTGTGTCGTGGTGTGCGCTCTGCTCATCGCTTTCCTGTGGGCTCATCATGGTGGCCCGGTGTGGAATTTCCTGTGGATACTGGTTTGGGGGCTGGGCTATGTGGGCGAGTGGTTCATCGCCAAGCGCAAAGAGGCAGTGCCCGAGACCATTGTCAGTAAGACCATCGGCCAGGTGTGGGGCACATTTGGCATCTTTTGTTGTGCCATCGGTGTAATCCTGGGCCTTGTGGGCTGCGGAATTATCCCCGTTAATCTGATTTTACCTGATGCATCCACTGCTCACCTCTATATCAACATCACGAGCATTATTTCGCTGTGTTTTGGTATCGCATCGGCAATCACTGGCGCTGTCCTGAAGAACCGCATCATCCAGGCGTGCGGTATCATTGCGGGTTTGGGCGGATTTTTTGGCGCCTTGCGATTCCCCTGGGTAGAGCAGCTCTATGTGATGGTTGCTGTCGCAGTCATCGGCCTGATTGTGCCTGGATGTCTCATCTATTTCCAGAATAAAAAGTAAATCGTCATGTTCAAGCCATTAGATCCATTGTTGCACAGTGAACTGCGCCTGGCGGTGATGTCTATCCTCATCGGGACCGAGGTGGCCGAGTTTCCCTTCATCAAGGAGCAGACAGGGGCCACTGCGGGCAACTTGAGCGTGCAGCTTGATAAACTTGCCACGGCGGGTTATATCACCGTCGAAAAGACCTTCAAGGGCAAGCGTCCGTGCACCCTGTGCCGGATCACGCCGGTGGGGCTCAAAGCATTTGAATCCTATGTCGAGACCCTGCGCCAGTATCTCAACCCCGGCTCACATGATTGATTGTACATCCCCAGTGGTTGCTGGGGAACCGATAAAAATGGAGGCACTGTGGATTACCACGGTGCCTCCCCTCGTAATATGAAACAAATCTTCTCCTATCTTTGGTTATGCTAAATGATATCAGAGGTTTGTTTGCTTTTTTTGAATTTTAGAGGTTAGGGTTTGTGATGAAACCCTAACCCGGGTTGCGTCCTGATTACTGGATGGCTGCAAACATCGAACCGATGGCGTCCACCGAGCCATTGATGCTGGCATAGATGCACGAAACCAAGCCGATGAAAATGATGCCCAGCACGCACAGGATGAGACCCGCACGCTCGGTCCAGTGGCTCTGGAACTTGGGAATCACGCAGTCGTCCTGACGCAGGAACATGGCCTTGACCACCAGCAGGTAGTAGTACAACGAGATGATGGTGTTGACCAGGGCGATGAGCACGAGCACGTAGATGGCAACCGAGCCCTGATGGCAAGCGCCCACAAAGATGAAGAACTTGCTGAAGAAGCCCGCAAACGGGGGAATACCACCCAGCGAGAACATCGCCAGCATCATCGTGAAGGCCAGCCAGGGGTTGGTCTTGAACAGACCATTGTAATCGTCCATGGTCACGCGGCCGGTTTGACGCTCGATAGCGGCAATCACGCCAAAGGCGGCGAGGTTGCTAAAGATGTAAACCAGCACATAGTAAATCATCGATGACATACCCATCACATTCACGGCAATCACACCAAGCATGATGTAACCGGCCTGGGAGATTGACGAGAACGCCAGGAAACGCTTGAGGTTGCGCTGGCGGATGGCAAACAGGTTACCAATAGTGATGGTGAGGATAATGACGGCATAGAGCATCCACTCCCATACCTGGGAATAGGCCGAGCCGAAAACCTGCACCAGGATCACCAGGAACGAGAAGGCTGCAGCGCCCTTGCTGATGACCGACAGGTAGCTGGTCACAGCAGTGGGAGCGCCCTGGTAAACGTCGGCGGTCCACTGGTGGAAGGGAACAAGCGAGAGCTTGAAGCCCACACCAGCAATCGCAAATGCCAATGCGGCAATCAGCAGGGCCGAGCGGTTACCGATCAATGCGGTGGCAATGTCCTTGAAGTAGAGCGAACCACTCATGCCATAGACAAAGGAAATGCCAAGCAGGAAAATCGCCGACGAGAAGATGGCGGTGAAAATGTACTTGGCAGCAGCCTCGTGTGACTCATAGTGGCGTTTCTCAAAGGCAGCCAGCGCAGCGATGGGCAGCGAGGCCGTCTCCAGACCGATGACGAACAGCAGGAAATGACGTGCCGAAATCATGAGGAACATGCCCAGCAGCGTCAACAGTATCAACTCGTAGAACTCGCCGCGGCGAACGCTCACAAAGTCGCTGTTGGTCCACTTCACGGCCTGCAGGAGCACCAGCACGACACCCACGTTGAGGATGTTCTTCATCACCCAAGTGGCTGCGTTGGACTCAAACATGCCGCCGAAGGCTTCACCCACACCGGCGGGGCAGCAGAAACAGTATATCGTGTAGAGCGCCATCATGATGACCGAGAAAACGGGCATGTAACGCTGAGTGCGCTCGGGCATGAAAGTGTCGTAGATGAAAACGAGCAGGAAAACCAGCAACAGGCCTATCTCCTGCGGCATCAACAAGAATTGTGAATAATCCATCATATCTATATTATGCAATTTTTATCAGGTTAAACACTTTCATTACATCACGGGCATAGCAGCCTGCAGCGCCTCGACAACGGGGGCAAAACTGCTGCTGATGATATTGACAAAGAAATTGGGGAAGCAACCGATGGCTGCCACGGCCAGGATGAGCGTGGCGGTCGAGAGGCGCTCCTCCCAGCTGGCGTCGGTCAACGAGCGGTGGTGCTCATCCTGTACCTCGCCAAAGAGCAGCTTGGCAACAACGCGCAGGATGTAAACCGCCGTCACCACAATCGACGTGGTCGCCATGATGGTGAGCACGCGGTGGAAGGTGTCGGTGTGCTGGAACGAGCCGAAGAAGATGGTCATCTCGGCAGCGAAACCGCTCAGACCCGGCAGACCCAACGATGCCAAACCGGCAATCACATAGCCCACACCCAAGTAGGGCATGATGTGCATCATGCCGCCCATGTCGCGGATGTCGCGCGTGTGGGTGCGGCCGTAGATCATACCGATGAGAGCAAAGAACAGGGCCGTCATCAGACCGTGGGACAGCATCTGCAGCACGGCACCGGTCATCGCCGTGGTGTTGAACATCAAGATAGCAAACAGTACCATGCCGCAGTGGCTAACCGACGAGTAAGCGTTGATGTACTTGAGGTCGGTCTGCACACATGCGCTCAACGCACCATAGACGATGCTGAAGCCAGTCAGCAGCAGGAAAATCCATGCCAGCTCGTTGGCGGCAAACGGCATCAGGTAGATGGCGATGCGGAAACAGCCATATCCACCCAGTTTCATCAGCACACCGGCGTGGAGCATCGACACCGCAGTGGGCGCCGAGGCATGACCGTCGGGAGACCATGTGTGGAACGGGAACATGGCACCCAGCACGCCAAAGCCGACAAACGTCAAGGGGAAGAGTGCATACTGCCAGCTGTGGGGAATGGCATTGTTATGGGCAATGTCCAGGATGTTCATCGTCAGGGGCTGACCCTCGGGGGCCGAGTGGAAGTAGATACCAATCAGGCCGAGCATCAGGAAGGCCGAGCCACCCATCAGCATCAGGGTCAGTTTCATGGCGCTGTAGTTCTTGTTGCCGCTGCCCCACACACCAATGAGCAGGTACATGGGAATCAGAGCGACCTCATAGAACATGAACATCGTGAACAGGTCGATCGAGATAAAGAAGCCGAACACACCCGTGGACAACAGGAAAAACCACATGAAGAACTGACGCGGCATGGGGTTCATCTTCCACGAGGCGAACACGCCGGCAAACACGATGAATGCCGACAGCAATATCATCACCACGCTCACGCCATCGACACCCAGTGCCAGATGGACGTTGAACGGAGCATACCACAGCACGTCGCTGCGCAGAATCATTTCGCTGGTGTCACCAGCACCGCGGGCCTGCAGGAAGATGCTCACCAGCCAAACGGCAAGCACCATCAGCACACTGGCGCCGACAACTGCAACGGTCCTCAAGGCCTTGATGCCGCGGTTGCTGCACAGGGCCAGGCCTCCGAGTGTCAACAGAGGCACGATCACAAAGTAAATCAGTATATTATTGAAAATTTCCATTTGATATATCCTTTCTATTTTGTTAGACCGTTGATTAGAACAATACACATATCATGGTGATAACGCCCAACAGGAGCGCACCCAGCAGATAAACAAACACATAGGCCTGGATGCTGCCCGACTGCAGACGGCGGATGCCGAACGACAGCGAGTTGGTGGCATCGGCCAGCAGGTTCATGAAACCGTCGATAATCGTGCGGTCAAACCATGCGATGGGAACACAGATACCCTGGAATATTACCTTGTGGGTGATGAACTGGTAGAGCTCGTCCATGTAGAAGCGTTTGTAGCTTGCAGTCCACAGGCCGCGCATCGCATTGGCCATGCGCTCGGGCAGCGGGTTCTCCTTGAAGTACATCACCGTTGCCAGACCAATGCCCACGAGGGCGATGAGGACACTCGTGCCAGCTACCTTGTAGTCGAGGGCGGTGTGCAGTTCCTTGCCGTCCCAGGTAACCATGTCGTGGAAGGGAACGAAGCCCGCAACACACGAGATGGCAGCCAGGATGATCAGCGGCAGCGTCATCGTCCAGGGCTGGTCCTTGGGAGCGTGGTGTGCATCGTGTACCTCATGTTTCTTCCACCAGAAGATGAGGTAATAGATGCGGAACATGTAGAAGGCGGTCATACCGGCAACCATCGACATCCAGATGCCCCAACCCAAACCGCGCTGGTAGGCAGCGACGAGAATCTCGTCCTTGCTCCAGAAACCGGCGAACGGGGGAATACCTGCGATGGCCAGACAGCCAATGAAGAAGCAGATGCTGGTGATGGGCATGAACTTGTGCAGACCGTGCATCTTGTCGTTCTCGTTGCTGTGAACGGCATGGATGATGGCACCGGCGCACAGGAAGAGCAACGCCTTGAACATAGCGTGGGTGAACAGGTGGAACATCGACGCCATGTAACCCAGGCCGTAGCCCTCGTGAATCTCGATGAGCGAGTTCTGGTTGGACGATACGGCCAGTGAGGTCATCATGAAGGCGATCTGCGAGATGGTCGAGAAAGCCAGCGCACGCTTGATGTCGCTCTGGGTGCAGGCGATGGCGGCGGCATAGAACGCCGTGAAGGCGCCCACCACCAGGATGATGTTCATCGCGCCCTGCACGAGCACATACAGCGGGAACAACCTTGCTACCAGGAACACACCGGCAACAACCATGGTCGCAGCATGGATCAAGGCCGACACGGGGGTGGGACCCTCCATGGCGTCGGGCAGCCAGATGTGCAACGGGTACATCGCACTCTTGCCGGCGCCGCCGATGAAGATGAAGGTCAACGCCCATGCCATGACCGAGCAGCCCATGAAGGTGGCGCCTCCGGCAGTGCTGATGGCGCTCTGGGCCGTCTCCAAGCTACCCGACATCGTGGGTCCGAAGACGAGCTTGTCGAAGTCGAAGGTGTTGGTGTAATAGCTCAGAATCATGATACCCAACAGGAAGAACAGGTCGGCCAGACGGGTGACGATAAAGGCCTTCTTGTTGGCATGGTTGGCCGCGGGTGTCGAATAATAGAAACCGATGAGCAGGTAGGACGAAAGACCCACCATCTCAAAGAAGATGAAAATCTGGAAAATGTTGGTGGCAACCACCAGACCCAGCATCGAGAACGTGAACAGCGCCAGGAAGGCATAGTAACGCTGGAATCCCTTCTCGGCGTTGCCGTCATGGTCGCTCATGTAACCGAGGCTGTAGAGGTGCACCATCAGCGATACCGTGGTGATGACCACGAGCATCATTGCGGCGATGGGGTCAACCAGGACACCCATGCGCACCACCAGCGTGTCGGTGAACGACAACCAGGCAGGATTGGCGACAACTACGGCCTGACGGACGCCGTCCACCATCTGGCCCTGACCGCTACCAAAGAAATAGGTCAGCGCCACGCCATAGGCAAGGACGGTATCGACCAGCATGGCCAGCACGCCAATCACACCAGTGATTTTTCTACCCATTTTCACCCCGACGAGTCCCAGGAACAGGAACATCAGCAGGGGTAATGCTACAACTACTATTGCTAAACTTAGTGGCATAATCGTTAGAATTTCAGTTTAGTGATTTGGTTGATGTCCACGTTCTTGGCAATGCGGAACACATTGATGATGATGGCAAGGGCAAGGGCCGTCTCGGCAGCAGCGATAGCAATCGCAAACAGCGAGAAGAACATGCCGTCCATCTGACCGGGGAACAGGTAACGGTTAAACACCACAAAGTTGATATCCACCGAGTTGAGCATCAGCTCCAGTGAAATCATGATCGCAATCATGTTCTTGCGGGTGATAAAACCGTAAACGCCACAGCCAAACATGATGAGGCTGGGAATGAGATACATAAACAGTGTCAAATCCATGATTCTAATCACATTTTAGCGGCGACGTGCAATAACCACACCTCCAATGATACAAGCCAATAACAACACACTGATGGCCTCAAAAGGCAACAGATAGCCAAACTTGTCGGTACTCAACAAGAACTGGCCAATCTTTTCCATATTGATGTCCACCCCGCTGGTGAGCAGTCTGCCGCCAAAGTTGGCATAGCTGAACAGGGCATAGCCGCACACGGCGACACCTGCCAGCGCTGCCGTCAGGCCCAGCCAGCGACGATGTGTGGACAGCGCCTCGGCACTCTTGCCAGGCTGTTGCGTGAGCATGATAGCGAACACAAACAGCACCAGGATGCCGCCGGCATAGACGGCAATCTGCACAGCTCCCAGGAACTGATAGTCCATCTGGAAGTAGATGATCGCTGTGGCAAACAGCACAAACAGCAGATAGGTTGCGGAGCGCAAAATCTTGCGCGTGGTTACCGTCAGCACCGAGAAGACGATGATGGCGATCGCAACGATAAAATACAAAATGATGTTACCTACTGATTCCATTATTCCTTGTTTTCTTTAGGTTCTTGTTTAGGCGCCGGGGCTGCAGGGGCCTCAGCAGGCTTTGCGGCCGGTGCGGGAGCAGGAGCGGGTTCGTCCTTCTCGGGCAGGTAGTTGAGCTGCTTGACAAGTTTCTCGCGCGTGAACACGGCCTGTTCAAAGTCGTTGCTGAATTTAATGGCGTTGGTGGGGCACACCTGGACGCACAGTCCGCAGAAGGTGCAGCTGCCCAAGTCATACATGTACTTGTCAAGCTTCATCTTCTTCTTGCCGTCGGGCTGCTCAACCATGCGCTTGGTGATGCTGATGGTTTGGTTGGGGCAGTTGCGCTCACAGCTGCCACAGGCAATGCACTTGTGGCTGCCGTTCTCGTCATAGATGAACTCCAGCGTGGCGCGGAACCGCTCGGGAATGTGGAGCGTGGCGCGGTTCTCGGGATACTGCTCAGTCACCTTGGGGGTCACCAGTTCCACACCAGTCACCTCCATGCCCTTGATCAGGCTGTAAAAGCCTTTGAAGATTGAGACGAAATACTCCTTGATATTCATAATGTAATAAGTATTCTATAGTAGTAATCTTAACATTTCGCGTTAGCGTTCCACCTGTCCACCCAGGATATCGAGCAGCTCGGTGGTGATGCCCTGCTGACGCAGTTTGTTATACTCCAGCTGCAGCTCGTCGAGCAGCTCCTTGGCATTGTCGCTAGCCGCCTGCATCGCCATCACGCGTGCACTCTGCTCACTGGCCGCGCTCTCGATGAATACATCCTGGAGCATCGACTTGATGTGCAGCGGGAGCACGGTGTTGAAGATGGTGTTGGCGTCAGGCTCAAACAGGCAAGGGCTGTTGGCGGCGCGGGGGTCAACATTGTCGGCCAGGCCCTGGTAGCTCACGGGGAGCAGCTGCTCACGGGCAAACACCTGTTTACCTGTGGAGATGAAGTGCATGTACAGCATCTCCACGCGGTCAAAGGTGCGTTCCATGAAGCGGGTCTTCATCAGGTCGGTGAAGGCATACAGCTCCTCGCTGCCGCTGCGGGTGTTGAGGGCTACACGCTCCATCTGGATGTCCTTGCCGGCAATTTTTTCAGCAGCCTTGGTCATCTTTTTGCCCACGGGCACGATGGTGATGCCCACCTGGGCACCATATTCCTTGCGCACGTCAGCGATAGTGGCAAGCAACTGCTTGAAAATGTTGACGTTGAAGCCGCCGCACAGTCCGTCGTCGCTACCGAACACTACCAGTGCCACACGCTGCACATCGCGCTGGGCGATGAGCGGTGAGTCGAATTGCTGGTCGGTAACCAGCAAGTGGCTGATGACGTGTTGCACCATGTGGCGGTAGGGCGACAGGCGTTGCAGCTGGCCAGTGGCCTTGCGCATCTTGGACGAGCTGATCATTTTCATCGCGCTCGTCGTCTTCTGCGTGGAGGCAACTGAACCAATTCGCGTCTTGAGTTCTCTTAATGTTGACATCTTGCGAACTTAATGATTGCTGGATTAACTGGCGGTGGTGTACCTGGCCGAGACCTCGGCAGCTGCTGCCTTGAGCTTGGCCATGACATCATCGTCAATCTTGCCGCTGCGCAGCACGTCGAGGACGTCCTTCTGGTGCTTGCCGCGCAGGTAGTGGATGAACAATTTCTCAAACTCGGCTACCTTGTCCAGGGGCACATCGCGCAACAGGCCGTTTACACCGCAATAGATGATGGCAACCTGTTCCTCGACCAGCATGGGCGTGTACTGGGGCTGAACGAGCAGGCGCTCGTTTTTGCGGCCCGTGTCGATGGTGCGGGCGGTAACGGGGTCGATGTCGCCACCAAACTTGGTGAAGGCCTCGAGCTCACGGTACTGTGCCTGGGCAATCTTGAGCGTACCAGCCACTTTCTTCATGCACTTGATCTGGGCGTTACCACCCACACGCGATACCGAGATACCCACGTTGACGGCGGGACGGATACCCGAGTTGAACAGGGCCGACTCAAGATAAATCTGACCGTCGGTAATCGAAATCACGTTGGTGGGGATATAGGCGCTCACGTCGCCGGCCTGGGTCTCGATGATGGGAAGTGCCGTCAACGAGCCACCGCCCTTGACGATGGGCTTGAGGGGCTCGGGCAGGTCGTTCATCACGCTGGCCACTGCCTGGTTCTCATTAATCTTGGCAGCGCGTTCCAGCAGGCGGCTGTGCAGGTAGAAGATGTCGCCGGGATAAGCCTCGCGGCCCGACGGGCGCTTGAGGATAAGCGAAATCTCGCGGTAGGCCACAGCGTGCTTGGACAGGTCGTCATAGATGACCAGGGCGTCACGACCGGTGTCGCGGAAGTACTCGCCGATGGCTGCACCGGCAAACGGTGCATAGTAGCGCATCGAAGCCGAGTCGGCTGCGGTAGCTGCCACCACAATCGT
>Ga0247610_10009056_pt1 | contig 10070 bp, 9 predicted proteins | sample 174DNAGHGhighgp2_FD_193483 | JGI IMG/M metagenome (GOLD analysis project Ga0247610, IMG submission 193483) | Sheep rumen microbial communities from Palmerston North, Manawatu-Wanganui, New Zealand - 1742 DNA GHGhigh gp2 | ecosystem: Host-associated > Mammals > Digestive system > Stomach > Rumen ... | reverse complement strand
ATGCCATCCAATTCATACAGACGGCAAATTTGCGAAATCAAATCCGTTTCACTTCAAAACTACTCATAAAAGACTAATTTTCAATTATTTCAAAGAACTTTTGATCCGTTTTAACGGGACAGCAATGGTACATAATATATAGTTGTATCTTGCGTGGTGTCTTTTTTTATAAGTTGGCCTACAGAAAACACTTTCAAGGCGCATGTACAATCCCTATCAGAAATAAACTCTCGTCTATCTTTTACTTCGTTATAAGCATTATTACAATATTCTGAAGCAAATCCCTTCATCCAATTATCTCTTTCGGTGTCTTTAAAATATGGTCCAACACATACAAACTGATTGTAACCATTCAGACTATCTTTTATCAAAGCAGAGAACTTGTCAAGGTCAAAGTTCAACATATCCAAAACATTGGAAAGAATATGCAAGGTTGGTGTTTCTTCGCTGCAAACAATGTCATCTTGGGTCAAGTCATCAAACTTCTTGTTCACCGTCTTTATTTCAGCATCAGGAAAGAATATAGCTGCATGAAGCGCAGCGCGTTTCAAGCAAATCTCGGAAGGCTCAATCAAAGTAATGGTCTTTACCTTTTGCTCATAACCTTTTCCACGAAGGAAATCCGCATAACACATTGTGCCCAAAGCTTGCCCGCAACCGTAGTCAATGATGTTGATTTCAGGTTGTTCGAAGAATTCTTTTGGCAGTTTGCCAAAAGCGTAATTCAGTTTGGCTTGGTGCATCTTGCCGAAAGCGAAAAGATAGGCGGTCATTTGCGGCTCGGAATCCAAAATGTCAATGCCTCGGTTCAATGCCTCATAGAGTTCATCCTGCAAGGCTTGCGGCAGTTCACGGTAGAATTTGGTGGACAAGTCCCTCACTTTGTCAAAAGTGGGATTGCTCATGTATTTCAGTTTGTAGGCGTAGTTGGTGTTTTGTTCAATCATCATATTCAATAGCCAATTATAGTTTCCCCTTCTGGGTTCATTTCATGTCTTTTATAATTCTCAACCGCCTTTTCTTTGCTCGCATTCGCATAGCAATACTCGCACAGATGCGGACATGTATTATACTCGCCAATGTCCTTGCTCACCATGCAGCCACAGAACTGCCGCTGGCCTTTGTCACGGTTGTCGCGGTGCTTGATGATAGTCGGTTTTGGGTCGAAGAGGTCGCCTTCAGTAATCTCCACGCCGAGGAAGTCCATCAGGACTTTGTCGTGGTGGGAGAAGCGAATCATCAAGTTGTCATCAACGCAGCGGTTGTGTTGGATACCGTACTGCTCAATGTCAATCTTCTCGCCGCAGGTAGACAATTGATAATGCCACTTCTGGTTCAATTCCGAAAGTTTCTTGGCGAGTTCTTCCATCTGTGGTTCTGTCCACTCCTGATAATTCACATGACTTTTGTCCAAATTGGCTTTCACCTTTTTGTATGAGGCGATGTCTGCGTAACTGAAAACGAGTTTCTCCGTGTAGCCTTGCAATTGGTTGCCAATGTTTTCAACTTTCCTCAGCAGGTCGTCAATGCTAATTTGGTCGGTCAGGATTAAGGGATCGAAGCGCCAAATCACGCGGCCTTGGCCTAATTGGTCCACCAACCTTTTGAATGTGTCAATCCTTTGCTCCAATGGTGGGACGCCCTTTTCCAAGCCTTCTTTCTCGTAATCGTTCAGCGTGTATTGGATATAGCAGCCGATGTTCATATCCTTCAGTTCGTCCAAATGCCCAAGCAACGGTTCCGGATTCTTCGACCAAAACACGATGAAGCGGCATTTCTCATACGAAACGAAACTCTTCACGCCATTGAAGGGATTCGTCCAAGCGGAATAGCCTGCCTTCAGCCGATGGAAGAACCAGTCGGCATAGAAAGCCGGAATGTCCGTGCTGCGGCTTGCGGAAATGATGACCGGGGCTTGTGCCTCGACCATCACGCCGTTATCAAGCTGTATTTGTGTCTTTTGCCATTGGGCCATCTGTCGTCTCTTTTGTATTCGCTGCAAATTTATGCAAAATTACCATGTTTCAACAGTGGTTTTGATTTTTTGCAAGGTTGCATTTCTTTATTTAGACGCATCCCCCACCATCCCTTTGACCTTTTTCTTGTCAAAACAGGTCAAAATCGGTCAAAAACCATTCGTTGCGCCATTTTGCGCTTTCTCAATATGGTCCGTTTCACCAAAATCCTATATTTTTGCGCATCGGTTCGTAACCAATAGGAAGGAGCAACTTCCTACCAGATAGGGGAAGACTCTAGTTCTTGTCCGTTCGTTGTTCGTTCGTTGTTCGTTTGTTGTTCGATTACTTAACGAACAACATTCTGATAATTAACGTGGAAAAATCGGATAGGACTTGGAGGTGTTATCTGCTTGGTACGGACCAAAATGGAAATAATTATTAACCTTAAAAACAATTGATTATGAAAAATCAAAGAAAAGCAAAAGGGCTATTGTTCACAGGAAGAGTGCCCAAATCAAATGTAACCGTCTATTACAGAAACGGAGAGTTTGTCGTGCGCCCTGCACATTCAGAAGAAAAGCGCAGCAACACAAGCCAACAATTTGTCCAACGGCAACGCATGCGCCACAGCATCGCCTTGTGGAAGGCGTTGAAGCCTTGCCAGCCCCTGTTTACCAATGGGAAGACCAACTATAACGGGTTCATCACGTTGGCCAACCGCCTGCCAGTGGTGTTCGTGCCAAAGTTTTGGGACGACTGTGCCGCGCTGTTGATGCCCGACATCCCCGTAAGCGAAGGCACATTGCTACCTATCAAGCAACAGATAGGAATGGTTGACGGCACACCTGCACTGACGACCAACCTCAAAGCCACCGAATGGGAACAACCTGAGCGATGGATGCTCTACACCGTCGAGCAATTAGAGGGTGACACCATTCCGATGGTGCGTTTCAAAGTGCGCGAGGTGCCGTTGGACGAATTCACCGAAGTGGATGGCTGCCTGGCCTTGGTGGACAACGAGTTCTCCAACGAGATGAAGGGCTGGGCTTTAGTGCGCAGAGACGGCGACCGTTGCTCGTCGCAAGGTATCGTCACGCGCTGCACTTATTATGAGCGGTTTACCACCGAAGAAGCCATGCAAAAGGCAGCCGAGAGCTATGGCGGACTGACGTAAATCGTTTTTCCGCCTTTTGCCATTCACGGCTTTTTCCAGGGTCAACTATGGCGATATGAAGGTTCAAAGGCATCACTGACATCGGCTATGAGGCGAAACGGCAATAGGCTGACACCATGGCAAGCAATCCCGACTTCGTTCAATATATCGCTGACCAATGCGCAGGTGCAGGCGAGATTACGGTGAAAAAGATGTTCGGCGACTACGGCATCTACTGCGACGGCGTCATCTTCGGCCTCATCTGCGACAACCGCTTCTACCTGAAACCAACCGAGGCGGGCCGTTCGCTATTGCGCAGCGTCGAAATGCGTCCCCCTTACGATGGCGCAAAAGACTATTTCTTCATTGAAGATGTGGACGACAGGGATTATTTGTCGGCGCTTGTCCGCGAAACTTGTAATGCATTGCCACAGCCGAAGCCGAAAAAGAAAAAAAATGAAATAAATGAATTTTTCTCTTGACTCGTCTCAATGAAACGGAAAAGCGGCCACCTCCACTTTCCCGACACATCCACCTTCGACCCGTTTATGGATTGTTTTTTATTACCTTTGCAGCCGAATTGCGAAACAGATAATCGGAATTTAGCGTTCTGGTTACTAAGCAAATCAACAAGTAAATTACACTTTATCAGAGTGTTATATGACTTTAATAAAGCATGAGGAAATAATAGAAATGAAAATAGAGAAATTCACGAATGATGACTTTGCTAAAGCAGTACCACTGGCTGCTGGTGCATGGGGAGAGTTTTATGCCGACGAACGGCAGTGGTTTATCGATGCATTGGCAGAGTATATTCTCCGCTACAATTACAGCAATCCCTCGCTGGCCTTGAAGGCCATGGGCGATGATGGCGTGATTCATGGGGTGCTGTTTGCCAACTTCCATGACGACAAGGCAGATATCTATCAATGGCGCGAGAACATTGAAGCGCAGATGACCGACCATGAGCGTGAACGCTTCCGTCTTTTGGCCGACTATATGCTGGAGGTTGACAGGAAAACGGTGCAGTGCATGAATGACGGCGAGGTGAAACTATCGCTCTTCATCAGTAATCAGAAAGGCTGTGGAAAGCAGTTGCTGCAGGCTATGATGGATGAGTTCCAGCGCAGAGAACTGAAAAATCTTTACCTTTGGACCGACACCAGTTGCACCCACGAATACTACCCTCAGCATGGTTTCACACTGGTAGGTCAGTTTCTCAGCGAGGTCTATGACTCGTACGATCCTGGCTATACCACATATATCTATAAGAAAGAGTTTCGATTAAACGAGAACCAAGCGTAATTGCTCGCTACAGTTTGAGACCTGATTTACGGATTTTTTGTTTTTCACTGTAACATTTGTTACGCTCCAAGTCGTTCCTCGTATGTAGTTTTGCGGCAAATTTCACAACTTATTCAACACGCAAGACCATGAACGAGAAAATGTTTTGTTTCCAATGTCAGGAAACTGCCGGATGCGCCGGCTGTAAGATTTCAGGAGTGTGCGGAAAGACCCCACAAGTAGCTCATGCACAAGACCTTTTAATCTATGTCCTTAAAGGATTGGGCGTCATCGCCAACCATCACCAGCACGGGTGCGGACACGATTATTGCGATTTCCGAAAGAGTATCCATGCCTTCGTGAACGACGCACTGTTTTCGACCATCACCAACGCTAACTTCGACGCGGAGAGCATCTACGCCCGTATCGACAAAGGCTTAGAATTGCGCGAGATGTTCAAAGACCGTGTGACCAACAAGAAAGGCATCGTGCTCCCGAAACTTGATGTATTGGAATGGAATTGCCCCCGCGAGCAATATGACGAGAAAGCCCAAACCGTCGGCGTGCTTGCCGAAGCCAACGAGGACATCCGCTCGCTGAAGGAGTTGACTATGTACGGTCTCAAAGGCATGGCCGCCTACTTGAAACACGCCGCCCGTCTTGGTCAAGTCGATGGCGACATCGACGAGTTCATCCTGCAAACCCTTGGCCAATTGGTGACCTGCAACGATGCCAACGAACTCACCGCTCTTGTCCTGAAAACAGGCGAATGGGGCGTGAAGGCGATGGCACTGCTCGACAAAGCCAATACGACCGCTTACGGCAACCCAGAAATCACCGAGGTGAATATTGGCGTGGGCAACCATCCGGGCATTCTCATCAGCGGTCACGACCTCAACGACATTGAGCAACTTTTGGAACAAAGCAAGAACGCTGGCATCGACATCTACACCCATAGCGAGATGTTACCTGCACATTACTACCCCAAACTCAAGAAATACAGCCACTTGAAAGGCAACTACGGCAACGCTTGGTGGAAACAGCGCGAGGAGTTTGAGGCGTTCAACGGTCCCATTCTGTTCACCACCAACTGCATCGTGCCGCCGACCGCTAATGCAACCTACAAAGACCGCGTGTTTACCACCAACAGCACAGGTTTCCCGGGTTGGAAGCACATCCCCTCCGATGCCAACGGCAAAAAGGATTTCAGTGAAATTATCGCTTTGGCCAAGACCTGCCAAGCCCCTAAAGAGATTGAGACGGGCAAGGTTATAGGAGGTTTTGCCCACGATCAGGTGTTTGCCCTTGCCGACAAGGTAGTAGAGGCCGTGAAAAGCGGTGCCATCCGCAAGTTTGTGGTGATGGCGGGCTGCGACGGTCGCATGAAGAGCCGCGAATACTACACTGAATTTGCCAAGGCCTTGCCCAATGATTGCGTCATCCTCACGGCAGGTTGCGCCAAGTACAAGTATAACAAACTTGGCTTGGGCGACATTAACGGCATTCCGCGTGTTTTGGATGCTGGACAATGCAACGACAGCTATTCCTTGGCCCTCATCGCCTTGAAGCTGAAGGAAGTGTTCGGCCTAGACGACGTGAACCAGCTGCCCATCGCGTACAACATCGCTTGGTACGAACAGAAGGCCGTCATCGTGCTATTAGCCCTGCTCAGCCTCGGCGTGAAGAACATCCACCTTGGCCCGACCTTGCCTGCTTTCCTTTCACCAAATGTGGCCAAAGTCTTGGTCGAAAACTTCGGCATTGGCGGGATTACAACTGTTGAAGAGGATATGAAGGGGTTTGGGATTTAATAGATGTTTGGTTATATGAAATGGGACGCGGAACGGTGGTTAGTTTCGCGTCCCACGTTTTAATTATTGTGCAGTGAAAGAAGCAAAATGATCTTTTATCCGTTCATAACAATGAAAATATGCCATTTGTTGTCCGTATTGCTTTGTATGTAAAATCGGAATAAGTTTCTGACCTGTATTCAGATGATATGTTACTCCGCATATTTCTAAAAAAGGATGATCACTTTGCTTAACAGCCTCATAGTATGGGGGATGATTGTTAATACCTTTTTCCTTTGGCTTTGCCTTGACCAAATAGTCCGTATTGGTTTGATATAATCCAAAAAATTGCAACCAGTAATTGACTTGTTGTGACATAGGGAAAATATACTCTATTGTAGTCTGTTGACAAATAATTGAATAAATTCTTTCAAATCCATTTTTTGCAATAGATTCAGGGATTAAGACTGTTTTACCTTTAGGAGCATGAGGTAAAGATTCATTACATAGATTCGTAACATAGATTTCATCTGCTTTATATTTGTTGTTTGTAATTTCGAGCACTTGTCCAATACTTTTTGTTGCAAAATCAAATTTCTTTTTTTCTGAACCTTTTTTAGGTTTGTCGTCAAAATAATAATCAGAAAAAAGAGCATAATTGGCAATGGTGTCAGATGATTGCAAACGAGGATCATGTCCAATAAGTAATACTTTGGGATTTACCCCTTTTTCAATAAAAGGATTCCAATCTTTACAATAATTGTCATTCATAACTTAATATTCTTTATAACAGCCAGTAACTGACTAAATCAATACAATTATTTCCTAATCACCTCCCACCGTCCGCCTTTGGCAGGGCCAACGTGCCGAACGACTCCGTTATCCTTCAGCCATTTGATGTTTTTATCCATCGCGGTCGTGCTCATACCTAACAATTCCGCCAATCTGTGCGTCGATATGGAAGGATTTTGGGCGAGACAGCGTAAAATGGTCTCTCGGTTTTCACCCAACTTTTCACCCAACCATTCATCGGGTTTTTCACCCAACTTTTCACCCAACCTGTCGTCTGAAATTTCAACGGTGAATTCGTTGATTTCCCAATGGCCATTTTGGATAGAACCGATGCGACGGAGAACTCCTTGCTTTTGTAACTCGCTGATATTCCTCATAATATTTCTTCTGTTAATCCCAATTAATTTAGCCATTTCTCGGGTTGAAATAGTATTATTCTCTCGGATTAACATCAAAATTTTCTGGGACGTTTTTGGTGACGTTTTTGGTGACGTTTTTGGTGACGTTTCTACGATGTTTTCACCCAACCCGTTTTCGCCCTGCTCTTGCGTTTCTTCAAACAAGGCACTTTTCAAAGCAGCGAAATGTACACGTAAACCCGTGCCTAACAACTCATATCTTGGCTTTTCCGCGCCTAGTTCCGTACAGGCGTTGCAGATTTTCTGTATGCCGCGCCCCCAAGTCTCGATGTAACCGGCGTAATAGAAAGCATTGGCAATGTTTTCGTTGTAAGGAATCGATTCGTGCGGCTCCATCAAGGTTTCCACCGTCCAGTTTTCGGGCAAGATGCAACGGTTGCTGATGATGATGGCCTCGTCCTCGATTCGGATTTGTATGGGTGTGCCAAACATATAACAGTTGTGGGCGATCGCGTTGTAAACCGCCTCGCGTATGGCATCGCGCGCAAAAGGATAGGTCTCAACCCGCCTGTCGTGCTCGTAGGTGATTTTCGCCTTCAGATATTTCAGGTAAATCAGGTCTATCACCTTGTCGGCAATTTTGATGAGCGAATCCTCCAAAACATCCTGATACAGCAAGTCGGCGTTACCGCTAAAACGGCCTATCTTCACATAACTGCCCACCTGAACCCGACTCGGGTCGCTGTGGAAAAGCAGCACCGCCGAGCGTTTCAGTTTGCCGTCGGCCATCAAGTGGAGCTTGTTCAGCAATTCTTCGTTCGAAATGTCCAAATCCTCTTGAGTCATCCGCTTGCTCCGCAAAGCCTCGCGGCGGAATATCTTGAAACTATCGCTGTCGAGGTCGTCAACGGTGACATCGTCAACGGTGACATCCTCCCAACGGAAACCCGTCCTGCGCATAATGAACGCCGAAAGGGCATTTCCTGTCAGCAATTGCTTGGTGCTGCCGCTGCGGTAATGGAACTCGCCGTGATAGCTGACGGGGAAGGCACTCGGCTCCACTTTTATCGCGATATAATCCTTTCCGCCCTTCTCCAAAAGACTGACATCGGGCATAATGCCCAATCCCGCTTGCACTTGGTTCGGGATATCTTCCATCAACTTTTTCGCATTGGGCAGACCGACCACCTCGCCCTTGTCGTTGACCCCGACATAGATTGTCCCGCCTTGCGCATTGGCAAAGCCGCAGAGCCACTTCAGGTACTCCGTCCGCCACGATTCCTTGTATTCTATGTTCTGGTTTTCAGCCATAAAGAGATTGAAAATATCAGCAAAGGTACAACTTTTTTTGGTTTTTCACAACCTACCGTTTCCCATACCCCTTCCCGTCTTTAACAATCACTCCCTCGCTCACCATCTCCGAAAGCACGCGGCTGAGCGAGGGTCTTGTTGCGCCAAGTTGTTCGGCAGCGGCGGCCACTGAGGTGATGCTGCCGTTGGCTTCGAGGTATTCGATGACGCGGTTGCGAAGACTGTTGACGGCGAAGGTGCGCATCTTTCGGCTCAGGAAACGGCCTCGCTCGGAGAGGATTTCAAGGAAGGTGCGCAATACGGTCGGCTCCTGCTGCATAAACTCGAAGAAGGCTTCGCGGTTGATGTGCCACACTACGCAATCAGTGAGGGCGGTGACTTCCACGGGGACAACATTATTGTTGGCAAACAGAAACGCTGGAGCCAGCAACATTGGGGCTTTCAGGTGGTCGACGAGCACCTCGCGTCCTTCCTCACCCATCATTCGTGCCTCGGCTTGACCTTCGACAAGCACCATCAGCGCACGACATGGGTCACCTGGGTTGAGCATCCGCCTTCCAGCGGGATAATCCTGTCGGCGACAAGGGCTTTCGAGCAGACGCTCCAAGGATTCATCGCTGCATCCTGCAAAGAGTTTGACACGTTTCAGTTCTTCCATAACAGTCTTTTTTCAGCGCAAAAATACGGAAAAAAGTGCCTGATGTAACATTTGTTACGGTTTGCCGCAATGGAAGAAACTACTTTTGTACCATCAAACCAAAGAAAGGAGACACAACTATGAGTTACAACGATTGGAAAGACAAAACCGTGAGTTTCAAGAAGATTGACGTGAGCGGTGTGCAGGGTAACTTTTTCCCGGGACTGAAAATGCAGGCTGCAAAGATGGCCGTCGGCGAAGGTATGGAAATCATCCAAAGTTTTGAGCCGATTCCGCTTTATGAGGTGCTTGAAGACCTTGGTTTCGAGCATTATACTGAAAAGTTGGCCGAGGCCGAATACCACACTTACTTCTACCGCGTCCAGATGAAACAGGCCGAGAAAGACATCCCAATGCGCCCTTACGCCCTCACCAACATGGCATTGATCGATGATGATTTGGCACAGACCGCCGTCAACTTCTGGGACTTGACCTGGAACGACAGCCGCCGTCACCTGCCATACGAGACACGTTTGTTGCTTTCGCTGGCCAATGCCGTCGGAGCAGGTCGTATGCGCCAAGCCACCCGCGAGCTGGTGAAGGCCTACATCCACGGCCTCGATTCAGCCGCTTTGGATGATGTGTTTGAACTGCTGGCTTGGAACCAAGGCATCGGTTATTTCAGTTCGGAAATCGGGCCTTCCACGCTGTTTCAAGCCTATAAGACCATCAAACAGATGGAGAAGAAAGGCAACAGCCGCGCCGAAATCATCGAGGTGCTGAAAG